>Ga0193738_1000053_pt1 | contig 74305 bp, 117 predicted proteins | sample L2a1metaG_FD_144927 | JGI IMG/M metagenome (GOLD analysis project Ga0193738, IMG submission 144927) | Soil microbial communities from a riparian zone of the East river system, Colorado, United States - L2a1 | ecosystem: Environmental > Terrestrial > Soil > Riparian zone | place: USA: East... | reverse complement strand
TTGGAACGCAGGCAAGGCGATCGACGAGATCGCAAAGAAAGAGAGCAAGGCGGCGCTCGAAGAGATCGCCCGGGTCGAGAAACTCCTCGCCGGTTACCAGCGCGAGCAGGACCGGATCGCCAACGAAGCACGGGAAGCGGCCGAAGCGATCGAGCGCAAGCGGATCGCCGATGAGAACGCCAAGCTCGCCGAGGAGCAGCGCCTGCGTGATGAGTCGGCCCGGCTCGCCCGCGAGGCGCTAGAGGCCGCCCAGCGCAAAGGAAAGCAGGCCCAGCGTGATGCCGAGCTGGCGCGCATGCAGGCCGAAAACGCGAAGGCGCAAGCCGACCTCATTGCGGCCAACCGGCGCGCCGACGAGAACGCGGCGAAGTTCACACCTAGCACGACCGCCCCGGCCGAATGGACCAAGCCCATCGGCACGATCAACCGGAAGGGCTGGGACGTCGAGGTGACCAACTGGACTGAGTTCCATCGCGCCTTCGGGTTCCGCTTCATCAAGTGCGAGCTGGACCTGCAAGCGTTCAAATACTATCTCGACGGCGAAGGCGTCGACCACACCAAGATCCCGGGCGTGAAAGTTACACCCAAAACGACAGTCAACGTGCGCGCCGCGAAGTAACCAGCTTGTCCCACTTCGTGTGGGCACGCGACTGGGCAACCTGCGAGAGTGGTGGCCCGCCCTTTTAACCAAACAAGAAACCCATGAGTAAATCAGCACCAACCAAAGCATCCAAACCCGCACCGGAATTGCTCAGCATTTACCCGGCACTGATAAACATCCAACGCGACATCGACGCCATCCCCAAGGACAACGAAAACAAGCAGCAGGGCTTCAATTTTCGAGGGATCGATGATTTCTACAACGCACTCCATCCCATTTTCGCAGCGCACGGCGTGCTGACGATCCCGACCGTATTGGAGACGACCTTCCCCGAGAAGTGGCTCAACGCAAAAGGCAACGCAGTCTTCTGTGCCCGGGTCCGCGTGCAGTATGACTTCACCGCAGCCGACGGCAGCAAGGCCCCAGCGATCGGCGTGGGCGAGGCCTACGACTTCGGCGACAAGGCGCTGAACAAGGCGATGTCGATGGCGCACAAATACGTGCTCGCGCAAATGTTCCAGATCCCCACGGCACAGCCCGACGGCGACGCCTACACCTACGAGCAAGGCACGGCAGCAACACAGGCTGCGCCCGAGGACATGTTCGCAGGCAAGAGCCTCGATCAGCTCACGATCCTGCGCGACGAATACATCGAAGCGAAGCAGGATGTGCCCGGCGCACTCCTCGGCCGGATCGCCGTGCTCAAAGCCGACGCGGCCGACGCGATCGACACGACCCCGGCACCAACCAAGACGACAAGAACGCGAGCGAACGGCAGAGCCGCCAAGGCCGCCGAGGACGCGAAGCCAGCGGAGACGAAGCCAGCCGCGCCCGCGAGGCCTGCGCCGATTCCACCCGCGACGGATCCTGTGCCCGGTGCCGCCGAGGAGGCCATCGATCCCGTGGATCCGCCCGCCGACGACGAGTTCGGTGACGAAGAGCCCAGCGGCAAGCGGCTCGCCGACGCGCTCGAATTCGTGATCGTGCCCGAGGCACTCAAGCACCCGAAATACGCGGGCCGCAAACTCTCCAGCATGAGCCACGACGAGATCAACACCCTGCACGAAAAGTGGTATTTGAAATTCCAGCCAGACATCGACAAAACGCCGATCAAGGCCGCGCTGCGCGACGCGCTGCTGCTCGTCAAAGACCAGTGGGACAAGCAACCGAAAAAGTAAACGAATGATTGACCACGGCCCAAGCGGTTGCTGTAACAGCCGCAAGGGTCGTGGTCGACTCGACAAACCAAAACAGAAAAACGAATATGCAAACTGAAGGAAAAATTGAAAAAGTCCCTCTCAACGAACTGAAGGCCTCGGCGAAGATCCAGACCCGGCAGGCCCTCAACAAGGAGGCGCTGGAGGACTACAAGCTGCACGTCAAAACCGCGAAGGACAAAGGAGCCGATCCCGACTTCGAGCCGCTCGTCGGCTACCGCGACATGAGCGGCGAGATCTATCTCTCGGACGGTTTCCACCGCCGGGCCGCGCTACTCGCCTTTGACATCAAGGAATTCGACGTCGAGGTCCGCGAGAGCGAGGACGCCAAGCGCGACGCGATCGAGAACGGCTTCAAGGCCAACATCGCCCACGGCGTGCGCCTGACCAACGCCGACAAGATTCACAATCTCAACCTCGCACTCGAAGACAAGGAGTGGGCGCAACTGGGCAACCGGGAACTCGCCGAGGTGATCGGCACCAGCGAGAGTTTCGTGCGGACCAACCGGCCGAAGGGCAAGACGCCCACCAAGGTCAAGACGAGGGCTGGCCGCGAGATCGACACCACGAACATCGGCAAGGGAGGCGGCAACGTCGCCAAGATCAAAGCCGCAGCCAAGAAAGCAGCCAAGAAATCAGGCAAACCACCCAAGCCGGAAGGCGAAACCCCGAGGGCCGACGTCGCGCTCGACAAAGCCTACGCGAAGATCTCGAAGGCACTCGAAGACAAAGGCGAGAGGACCATCGATGCCGTGAAGAAGGGCATCATCCCGATGCCACGCCCCGACATCATCAAGCTGTCGATGAATAGCGACGCCCGCATTCGCGAGCTGGGCGAGCTGGTGTTCACCAGCCGGTGGAAATTGAAGACGGCAATGAAGTTCCTCGACAAAGTGGTCGACGGCCAGAGCCGGGTCGCAGACCTAATCAACCGCGCGATCACGGGCGGCGGATTCTATCGCGACAAAGTCGAGAAAAACACGATTCTCGTGGTGCGCGACGACTGGGGCACGGTCGGCGAAAACAAAGATGGTGTCACCACCATCACGCCCAAGAAAAAGAAGTAGAAATTCAGCGCCCGGCGTGTGCCGGTGTCGTTGCTCATAGCGCCGGGTGTCCAATGCGAATCGGGCACCCGGCGTCTTTTTTGAAATCCCATGAAAAAATTCACAGAGCGGTATTACCAACGGGAAGCCCGCGCTGCCGTGAAGGAAGGCCTCACGAAGCACAAGAGCGGCGTCCTGCACCTCGGCACGGGCGCTGGCAAAACCGCGATCGTGGCCAAGGACATCGAGGGCATCAAGGAGCGGTGCCTTTTTCTCGGCGACCAAGAGGAGCTACTCGACCAGCCCCTCCGCGCGTTCGAGGAGATCGGCGGCGTCGCTGCCGCCCGGGAGCAGGCCAAGATCCACGCGCCACTCGAAGCGCGCGTGGTCGTCGCCAGCTCGCAGACGATGATTAAGAAGGCGCGCATGGAGCGATTCCCGCGCAATCACTTCGACCGGATCTACGTCGACGAGGCCCACCGGGGCAGCGATCGCGACAAGAAGATCTGCGACTACTTCGAGACGGCCAAGCGGATCGGCCTGACGGCCACGCCGTTTCGCGCCACGATGAAGGATCTCCACAAATACTACGAGACGGTGCTGTATTCCAAACCGATGCTCGATCTCTGCGCCGAGGGATTTGCCCCGCCGATGGTGATGTTCCATCTGCCGCACGAGGTCGATCTGTCGACGTGTGGGATCGCGAAAAAGTTCGGCACCTCGGACTATCTGGCCGAGGATATCGACTCGACGATCACGCCCGAGCTGGAAGCGATCGCCGCGCTCTTCGCCGAGCACGCCCAGCACCGCCACACGATCGCCTACCTGCCGCTGATAAAGACCAGCGAGGCCTTCGCGGCCGCGCTGCGCAACGTCGGCGTCAACGCCGAGCACATCGAGGGCGGAAGTCCCAATCGCATCCAGCTACAGCAAGCGTTCAAGGACGGTAAGATCGACTGCCTGACCAACGCGGGCGTGATGTCGACCGGCGTGGATCTGCCGATCGCCGATTGCTACTTGAACCTGCGGCCACTCAAATCGATGACCGAATACCAGCAGAGCGCAGGCCGCTCGATGCGCGTGCTCCCCGGGCTGATCGATCACCTCCCCGAGAAGGACGAAGCGGACGAGCGTCGCGAATACATCGAGTGGTCGCAAAAGCCCAACACCCTGATGTTCGATCTGCTCTGGCAGAATGACACTCTCGGCGTGATGACCCCGGCGCACCTCGTGGCCACGAGCGAGGCGGAAGCTGATGAGATGAACGCGCTCGCGAAAAAGAACCTGAGTCCCGAGGATCTGATCGCACTGAAGCTGCGTGTGCAGGCCGAGCGCGAGGCTCGGCTCACCCGGGCGCTCGAAAAGGCCGCGATGAAAGCCGCCAATCGCCACGGCGTCTCGGCCGAGCACGTCGGCGCGCTGATCGGTTCCCGCGCCCTGCAGGGCTACGAGCCGATCGCCGAGTGGGAATGGCAGACCGACCCAGTCAGTCCCAATCAGGCCTCGGCGCTGGTCAACCTCGGCGTCAACCTGTCGACGGTCGAAAACAAGGGCCATGCGTCAAAGATCCTCGACGAGCTATGCTGGCGAGCGAAAAACAAGCTCTGCGCGCTCTGGCAGATCACGCGGATCATGCGGATCAACGAGAAGCGCGACCCCGAGGCTCGCATCCTCGCGCCGCACATGCTCACCTACGCCAACGCGCAGGCGATCATCAGGGGCGAGAGCATGCACCAACACGCCCAACGCCTGCACCTATGAGCTTCGAGCCAAAAATAGATCTCCACGGTCGCTGGCTGTTTCTCGTCGACAGCGAGACACGGCCGGGCCTGCGCCACATGGTCGACCTTGAGCCGGAACTCGACATCGAGGGCAACCCCGAGCACGGCGGCGAGCCATGGAAATGCTCGTGCGAAGCGCACTACTTCAACGTCACCCGGCCGTGCAAGCACGTGCGCGAGGTCATCAAGTTCCTCGGCCCGATCTTCAAATACATCGCCGCCTTCCCGGGCGCGACGCCGGTCAGGGTCGAAACCAAGCGCACCTACCAACTCGACTCATCGAAAAAATATGACGCCACAAAAACAAACCCGCGAGCATCCTGACGGTGACTGCACGCGCGCCTGCATCGCATCACTCCTCGACCTGCCGATCGCCGAGGTGCCGGACTGGCTGGCTATGCGCCAAGACGACGACGGCGAAGGCTACCCGACGTGGTGGCTGGAGATGCAGGACTGGCTGCGCCGTCGAGGCCTCGCGTTCGTCGAGATCCAGCTTGAGCGCAAGACGTGGATGCCGCTGCCCTTCGAGTGCTGGGCGATCTTCATCGGCACGCACCCGATGGGCGCACGCCACTCGATCGTCGGAAAGTGCATCGATGCGAAGTTCGTTCCGCTGTGGGATCCGATGGGCGGGGATCCCGCGATCGCCTTCATCAACGGTCGCGTCGAGGCGGTCTGTTTCCTCGTGCCGACCGACCCGTCGGCGACCAAGTTCAAATCGGCCGACGTGAGGCAGGCCCTACGCCGGGCGCGCAACTCCGAGATCAATGGGCGTCCACAAGAGCGAGATTGACCGCTGGAAAGCGAAGTGGAGCACCGCTTTTCGGGCTGAGAACCCGTCGCTGGAAGGCCCAACGGCGGCGCTGGGAGCCTCGTGCGGCGCGTTTGAGGCCAAAACCGACCCGATACAGCCAAAATCGCCCCTAGCGGCAAAATTCGAGGAAATGTGGTTTGTCTGCAAGGGCCCGGCACTGGTGCCCGAGCACCGGTTCGATCCGAAGCGAAAGTGGCGCTTCGATTATGCGATCCCGAAATACCATCTGGCGATCGAGCTGGAGGGCGGGATCCACCAGCGCAAAGGCCACGGGAGTCCCGAGGGCTACAAGCGCGACTGTCGGAAATACAACGCGGCCGCGGCCGACGGCTGGCGCGTGTTCCGCCTCGCCAGTGGCATGATTACGCCCGAGGACGTGGGCTTCGTGGCGTGCACGTTTCACCGCATCATTCTGGAGCACGAAGCAGACTTTTGAAAAAAAAGTGAAGAAATAGTTTGCATGCCGCAACGGCTTGCGCCAAGCTCAGCATCGTTATGAGCAACTACAGCATCAACCACAACAGCAACCTCACCATCAACCGCGTCTCCTCGCACCGCATCCAGCGGTTCGGCAAAGGCGGCGCAATCCTCCGCAGCAACTCGCCACTGAGCGACGAAGCGATCGCGGCCGCAGCGCCCTCGATCTTCGCGATCGACAAGCACGAGTCCCGCTCGGCTCGCTACACCTACATCCCCACCAGCGACGTCCTCGCCGCACTTCGCCGCGAGGGGTTCCAGCCCTTCAGCGTCCAGCAGGGCGGCAGCGGTGACGAAGAGAAGCGCAACTTCACCAAGCACATGATCCGCCTGCGCCACGAGAGCGCCCTGACGGTCGGCGTCGGCGCGACCTTCCGCGAGATCGTGCTGGTCAACAGCCACGACGGCACCTCCAGCTACCAGCTCACCGCTGGAATCTTCCGCCTCGTGTGCTCCAACGGCATGGTGGTCGGCGAAGGCCTGATGGAAAACGTCAAGGCGCGCCACGTCGGCGACGTCACGCAGGCCGTGATCGAGGGCTGCTTCCAGATCCTCAACCGGATGCCCGAGGTGAACGACTCGGTGCGCGAGATGGAGGCCATCCGCCTGACCACTCCCGAGCGCGAAGCATTCGCCCGGGCCGCGCTGGTCGCTCGCTACGACGACGTCAGCGAGGCCCCGATCGAAGCGCCGAAGCTCCTCACCCTTAATCGCACCGAGGACGCGGCACCCACGTTGTGGAACACCCTCAACACGGTGCAGGAGAACATCACGAACGGCGGCCTCCGCTACGTGTCCGAAAACAAGAACGGCAAGCGCATCCGCCGCTCGACCCGCGAGATCCGCGGCATCGATCAGAACGTCGGCGTGAACCGCGCGCTGTGGACGCTGGCCGAGGAGATGAAGAAGATCAAAGCGCAGGCCTAGTCGGCTCGCTCGATACCCCGCCCACATCCCCCGGTGGGCGGCATTCGAGTGAGAGACTAAAACACCATGAAAACAACCCTGCGCCTCTTGGCGCTCGCCATCGCCCTCGCGGGCATCACCCTAACCGCAACCGCCACCGACTACGTGCGTGGCTACACCCGCCGGGACGGCACCTACGTGTCGCCGCACTACCGCAGCTCGGCCAACTCGACCGTGCGCGACAACTGGTCCTACCGCGGGAACACGAACCCCTACTCGGGCTCGACCGGCGGCAGCTACTACCGCAGCTCGCCGTCGAGCGAATACTACCGCGGCTACACCGCGCCCAGCTACGACGCGCCCTACTACCGGCTGCGTCGCTAACCCAAGGAACCCCGCTGGCAGACCGGGCAATGTCTGCCGCATTTTTTGCGAAATAGTGTTTGACCACCGCAACGGCTTGGCCCATTCTCGGATCCATGAGCAACTCGACAACCATCAAAAGCCTGCCTGCAGGCCTCCTTTCACCCGTGGCCTTCATCTACAAGTCCGGCGAGGACATCGACGACGAGACGGGCGCGATCCGCGCTGACTACCAGTATCAGGTCTTCGACAAGGACGCTTTCGACAGCGCCTACATCCCCAGCCACACCTACTGCGACTGCTGCGGCCAGCCGCTGAAATACTCCTGCCTCTTCAAGCACGCCGCGACCGGCGCGATCTACTTCGTCGGCCGCGACTGCGCCGCCACGATCGAGGGCCTCAAGTCCTCCTTCCTCGCCGGGCTCGACAAGATCTCGATCAGCCTCGCCCTGCGCGCCAAGTGCAACGCCCGGGAGCAGGCCTTCCTGATCGCCAACCCCGCGGCCGAAGAGGCCTTCGTGTGGGGTAAGGCAGGCCAGAACCGGATCGCCAAGGATATCTGCGACAAGATCCGCAGCTACGGCAACCCGAGCGACAAGCAGGTCGCCCTGCTGGTCAAGATCCACGCCGAGGAAACCGCCCGGCGCGCCAACGCCACCGGCACCGTGCCGACCGGCCGGGTGCGTGCGTCTGGCACCGTGGTGAGCGTGAAGGTCGAATACAGCGACATCTACAGCTCGTGGTCCTGCAAGCTGGTCGTCGACCTCGGCGGCGGGATCCGCGTGTGGGGCAATGGCGGCACCGCCTGCATCGACGGCGACGCCAAGGCGCTGGTCGAGAAAGGCGATCGCATCGAGTTCACGGCCGCGTTCACGACCTCCGATCGCGACCCGCTCTTCGGCTTTTTCAAACGGCCCACCAAGGTCACCATCCACAAGCAAAACCCATGAACGACGAGCAAACCCGCGCCAAAACCAACCTCGACAACTTGCGCGAAGATCTCATAGAGCACCAAAACGCCCGCGCTGCGCACGTCGCAGGGATCGCCCACGAGGACGGCATCATCGCCCTGCGCAAGGCCGACATCGAGCGTGCCGAGCGGCACCTCGAACAGTGCCGCTGGCCCGTCTACGATCGCGTGCAGGGCATGGCCCGGCGGATCATCGCGATCAACAAACGCTACATCGTCCTGCGCTACGATCTCGGCAAGGTGGAGCAGTTCCGCATCAGCGACGGCGCACTCAAGTGCTCCCATTGCCGCGGCGAGCGGATCGATTCCAGCAAGGCGATCCGCCTGTGGAATCATGCTTTCGCGACGAAGGCGGTCGTCGCCGATCTCCAGACCGCCCAAATCATCTGCAAATGATCGACAACACCAAACCCATGACACCGGAACGCAAGCGCGAAATCATCCAACAGCTCTCGACGGTCATCACCATGACCAAGGCGATCGTCGACACGATCCGCGACATGGGGCCGACCCCGACCGACGTCGTCTACGACGCACTGGTCGGCCATGGCCTCGTCGACTCGGGCAGCTTCGATCGCTTCATGCAGCTCGCCTGTGCGACCGGCTCGGTCGTCCGCGAAGGCCTCGTGATCCGCCCGGCGACCCGCGAGGAGCAGAAAGCGCATGACATCAAGGTGCTCGCCGAACTCGTCGCACTGCAAAAGGAGATCGCCGCCCGTGGCTAAGGACGAACCCTGCGAGATCTGCGGCGGGTGGACCGACGGCGACGAGCCTGAGTGCATCTGCCCCGAGTGCGACGTCTGCGGCGAATACGGCAACCCCGAGTGCTACCAGCGCCACGGCCTGCGTCGATCACTGGAGCAGGAGGCCCAGCTTGCCCAGCAGGAGGAGATTTGGGCCCGCCAAGGCGAGGCCCGGGCGGTGGGCGAGTTCTGCCTGTGGGCGGAAAGCAAGGACGTCATCCCGCTGCCGCAGGAGATCGCGCTGGCGATCGTCGAGGCCGAGTGCTGCCTCGCCGTGCTGGGCCGAGCCTTCGGCGCTGGCATCAAACCCGTGCACGCCGCCAAGCAGCTCGTCGAGATGGCTCAACTAATCCAAACCGAAACCGACAAATGGACACCGCCAAACGACCCGTCGATCCTTGCGTCCTAAAGCCCGGGGAAACCTGCGCGTGGTGCAACTACACCAAACCGGCGAAAAAGCCCGAGACGAGGATCCTGTGCGCCGTATGCAGCCAACCGTTCAGCAAGGGCCAGAAGAAGCGCCTGCTGCGCGGCCGGTGGATCCACGTCGCCAACCCTGACTGCTTATGACGAAACTGAAAACGATCGAAGAACGCTGGGATGAATTCATCAAGCACGTCGGCCTAACCGAGTGCCAGCCCGAGTCGCTGGTGCTGATGCGTCGCATCTTTTACGCTGGCTGGACTGAGTGCCTAAGCATGCTCAACCGCGAGCTGGCCCCGCTGCCCGAGGAGGAGGGCTGCAAGCATCTGGATTCGTTCCAGCAGCAGTGCGTCGACTTCGTCAAGCTGATCGAGGCGAACAAGGCATGACCCCGCAGGAGGCCATCGAGGAGATCGACAGCTACGTCGGCCTGACTATGACCCAAAAGCTCGCCAAGCTGGCCGAGGTGCTCCCAAAGATCGACATCCCGGTCGAGACGGTGCGGCGCACGCAACGCTGCATCTGCGGGGCCGAGCTGACCATCTGGAACGGCCGCCACAGCGGCGGCACGATCGTCTACCATCCACGCGGCATGGTGAGCTGTCCGCGCGAGCTATTCGCCGCCCACGGCGCGACGCAGGAGGAGGCGATCAAGGCCTATGTCGAGACAGCGCCAGACACGTCCTGCTTCGACACGATCCACGATCCCGAGCCCGAGCCCGAGGACGACGACTTCAGCGACGAGTTCTAGCGGCCGACCAAGAGCGCCACGCAAATGAGGATCACCGCGATCTGCAGGAGCGGGTGCCGTTGCACGAAAATGCTCACAATCGCCACGATCATCGCTGCGATGATGAGCATCAGTCCGACAGTGATCTCAAGCGCCGCGAGAGTAGGTAGTAGGTCCATAAGGGTTTCGACTTTACAGCCACTAGCTGCAACGGCTAGCCTCATTTTTCCCGGTGCACGAGGCCGGGCGCGCCTTGCACCGCGTATACCAATTGTTGCCATAACGCCCGTCCTCGGGCGGTCGATCGTGTGCAAGCTTTCGACCACCGGGGGCGGGTATTTTTTTCTACCAACATGAGCGTCGAAGCACTGACGTGGGCATTCAAACAAAAGGTCGGCGACCCTATCGCTAAGCTGTTGCTCATCGGCATCGCTAACCACTGCAATCACGACGGCGTTTGCTGGCCCGGCCGCAAGCGTCTGGCCGAATACATCGACCGCACAGTCGACACCGTGGACCGCAAGATCGCGCTCCTTTGCGAGCGCGGTTTGCTCATCAAGGAGCCCCGCACTAGCGACAAAGGCGACAAGACCTCCAACGCCTATTTGCTCCCCGGGGTAGCCGCACCAGTGCGGCCACCCCAGCCGCAAAGCTCTGCGGCCACCCTAGCCGCACCCGTGCGGCCACCATGCTTAACCAATAAAGCTAACCGCAAAAATAACACTACCGGCGCTGGCGCGCCTGACAGCGAGTTCGGCGATGCCGACGGTAATCCTCCAGAACCACCCTTCGAGGCCTTCTACCGCCTCTACCCACGCCACACCGGCAAGGACGCCGCGCTGCGCTCGTGGACGCGCATGAACCTCGACAACAAGGCCGACGTCATCCTGCCCGCGCTCGCCGAGCAGAAGCGCGCTGGCATGTTCCGCACCGAAGAGCCCCGCTTCATTCCACACCCAGCCACGTGGCTCAACCAAGGCCGCTGGCAAGATGAGATCGTCAAAACTACCCATGAAAGAACCAACGGAACCCAAAAAGCTGCTGCCCAAAATCCTCGCAACTCCACCCACATGCGGCAAGGAATCTACAAAGGCGTGGAGGACGCGTAAGGACGGCACGCAGTGGACTGCCGCCAGCGCGATCAAGCACCCGCTGAAATCGTTCGACGCCTACTGCCCTGACCTCGTGAAGGCGCGCAACCTAGTCGCGCAATTTCTGGAGGACATGTATAACGACCGCACGCCCTACTGCCTGACGATCCTCGGTGTCCCGGGCGTCGGAAAGAGTTTCCTCGCGAAGCTGGTCGATCGCTTCTTCCAAGAGTTCATGTGCGATCGCAGCGACATGCGCGACAACGCGATCAGCGGCAATGGCAATGACTGGCGGATGAAGGGAGGCCTCGCTGAGTGGGGCGTCGCTCTGCGCGAGATGCTCGACAGCGGCGACTACACGCGGATGGGATTCTATCGCAACGACTACTTCCTCGCGATCGACGACATCCTTGCCGAGAGTTCCAAGCTGCGCGAGATGAGCGCCACCAAGCTGTTCGACATCATCGAAGCTAGGCACGCCCGGCGCTGGACTATCCTAACCGCGAACGCTGACATCGAGGGCATCGAGCGCGAGCTGGACGCCCGCATCAGCAGTCGCATCCTGCGCGACGAGAACCGGCGCGTCACGCTCCGCAACGTCGAGGACTACGCGATCCACAAAGCCAAATCCAAGAAATGAGCAACTGGAAACCAAAAATCGGCGAAGCCTGCGAGGTCTACGATCCCACCCGGGACCAGTGGGTAGCGGCCAACTACATCGGCACCGTCCCATACCTGCACGCTCGCGACTCGGGCTGCTGGATGATCCGCCTGCCACGCGAGCGTCAGCGACGGTCCTACATCCCCGAGTTCGTCCGGCCACTCCAGCGTAAAACCAACAAAACCAAGAAGTAAAAAATCAACTGCGTTTTAAACGCAGTTGAAATCTCGATTGAACACCCATGAAACTGAGCATAAACACCGACACTTTACGCAAGGCGCTCGCTCGTCTGGCGGTCGTGCCCGGGATCCAGAGCACCAACCTCGCCACGCAGGCGGTCGTGATCGAATCCGACGACTTCAGTGTGCGATTACGGCGCACCACCCCACACGCCTCGGTGGCGATCGACATCGAGTGCGAGGCCTTCGAGTCAGGCCAGTGCGGCGTCGACTACCAACTCCTGCACGACGCGATCCTCGCCATGCCGGGGGAAGAGACGTCGATCGAGAACAACGGCAAGGCGCTCGTGATCCGCAGCAACAAGACCAAGGCCGAGCTGAATCAGTTCCCCGAGGCCGAGCTGCTGCCGCCGCCAGTGCCAGCCACCGAAGGCGACTCGCTTAGCTTCACCGCGAGCGATCTTCTCAAGTGGATCAAGATCGCCTCGCCCGCGGCCGCCAACGCCGTGCACGAACCCAAGTTTTCCGGCCTGTGCCTGCGCGTGCAAAACGAAGACCTCACGCTCTTCGGCGTCGATCGCAAGCGGGTGCACATCGCCTACATCGAGGGCGTCTACGCCCCGGTGAATCCGAACGGCACGAAGGACAACGGCCACATGATCGTGAACGACTCGATCGCCGCGATCCAAAAGATCCTGACCGACGACGACTGCCGGGTCAGCTTGAGCTTCAGCGACGGCGTGCTGCACGTCATCACCAGCGACACCGAGGCGCACCTGCCGCTGAGCGAGGACCAGCCGCCAGACATGTCCTCGGTCATCCCACCGGCCGCCGTCGTCTACCCCAACCGCTTCACCTGCCTGCGCCACGAACTGCTGCGCGCCGTGCGCACCGCGGCCCCGCTCGGTTTCCAAGACGGCCGGATCCTCTCGATCAAACTCTCGGCGATGGGCGTGGAGGTGATCGGCGACAACCAGCACGGCGCAAAACTAGGTCACGAGGTCGCTGCGACGATGTATGGCACCGACCACCACCTGCGCTGCAACGCGCGCTACCTAGCCGAGCTGATCGCCACTTCCACCGCCGACGAGATCACGATGAGCTACCTGCCCGATCGCAATATGCTTTGCACATTTACCGATGAGGCCTCGTGCGTCATCATGCTCGTCCGCGACGGTGCCAACCTCTAATTATGCACAAATCAGTCCAGCCCGATTGGTGCACGGCCTTGCCGTTGCAACAGCAAAGCGTCCTCTTGCTCGCCGCCCGCGGCCCCGATGGAATTGCGAAGGACCATCCTTGCAAAGAGATCCAGCGTGCCTACCGCGGCACGGTTTTCCTCGCGGCCAAATATGGTCGGCTGCTCAAGTTTGGCGAGAAAGCCGACAGTTTCATGGGCCTCAACGTCTTTGCCGACACCGACGGTTGGATCGCGGCGGTGAAGGCGTTTTTCCACACCGTCGACAGCTTGCCGCACCACTTCGTGATGCACCTAATGCACGGCGCGCAAATCCTCGGCTACAAACACCCCGACAATCGCTTTGCCGAACGCTGGCGGCAGTTCTACTACATGGCGTGCGACGACATGCACCTAACACCTGAAAGCAACGACGAAATGGATGAACGCTTGGGCGATTGGGCGCACGCCCATTGGGATACTTAATGCCAACCCAAAAGCCTAACGGTGCACTAGAGTTCCGGCGCTACCTCGAAACGCACGGCCTCACCGAGGCGGGCAAGTATCTCAACCCGTCGTGCACGACCGACGAGGAGGCTGCGCCGCTGATCCGGCTCTACGTGCAGAGCCTGCTCATGGCAGGCAAGACCGCCAGCGCCGGGCTGGTCCTGTGGGGCGAGAGCGTCTTCAACCCGCGGCCGCGCGTCGTCCGCACCGTCTGGAAAGGACTCAATGCGCATCAGAAAATCATCATCCCGGGAGGCGCGGCCGAGGGCAAAACGTATACGGCCGTCTGCTGGCTCGCGACGCGCTGGTGGCAGGATCCTGAGGGCACAACGATCAAGCTGATCTCGACCACCGGCCGCCACACCGAGAGCAACATCATGGGCACGATGAAGCGGCTCTTCGAGGCGACCTGCGTCAAGATGCCGGGCGTGATCGGCAGCGACCAAATCGCCTTCCATGAGGGCGACAAGCGGGCCGGGATCCAGATCGTGCGGATCCGGCAGGGCGAGGACAACAGCGAGGTGCTGCAGGGCTTTCACCCGCTGCCAAGGATCGGACCACCCCACCCGATCTTTGGCGCGACCACGAGCGTGCTGGCGGCCTTGGATGAGTGCGAGGGCATCCCGGGCGGCGTCTGGACCGGCGTCGCGAATGCCGAGGCAGCAGGCGACAAGCACCACGTGAAAGTCATGGCGTTTTACAACCCCAAGGACATCACGGCACCGCCCGCGCGCTTCGCCGAGCCGCCCGGCGGCTGGGGCGAGTTCGACGTCGAGACGGGCGTGCGGGGCAGCGACGAGTGGATCTCCACGCAGGGCTGGTATGTGATCCGCCTCGACCCGAAAAAAACGGAGAACATCGAGCAGCGCCGCGAGGTCTATCCCGGGTTCCAGACCTACGAGGCCTTCCGCGGCTACGAGGAGCGCGACGGCGGGAATTCGCAGCACTCCTACGTCTTCGGCCGTGGCTGCTATCCACCCGACTCGGCGTTGAACACCGTCACGCCCCAGCGCGTGCTGACGGCCATGCGCGGCGAGTTCATCTTCAGCGGCCCGACCACCACGGTCGGCGGCGGGGATACCGCGATCGACGGCCGCGACGACGCGATCTTCTCGGTCGGCCGGTTCGGCCTCGCCCGGGCTTTCAACGCGATGAAGCGCGGTCCCGACGGCGAGCTGATCCGCCAGCTCGTGACCTTCAAGCGCGAGCGCCTCGTGGCCCAGCTCGACCAGCAGTTCATCGTCAAAAAGGGCAGCACCGAGATCGTCGCCAGCGAGTTCAAAAAACACTGCCTGCAACTGCGCATCGCACCGGAGTGGTTCATGCTCGACGCGACCGGCAACGGCGAGCCCGTGTTCCTCCTCCTGCACACCGACACCTTTTGGTCGCCGAAAGTCAGCGGGATCCGCTTCGGCGACGACGCCACCGAGCTGCGTATTCTCGAAGAGGATCGCCTGACCGCGGCGCAGCAGTTCGACGGCCTCGTCTCCGAGGTGCTCTTCGCGATCACACGCTGGGGCGAGTTCGGCTACCTCGCGATCTCCCCGACCGCATCGAGCACCGAGCTGGAGCGCGAGCTGGTCGGCCGACGCTACAAGCTCGGCACCGGGGAGACGCTGAAAGTCGAGGACAAGAAGGAATACAAGAAGCGGCTCGGCCGATCGCCGGACTACGCCGACAGCTTCTCGATCTGGCTACACAAGATCCGCACCGGCCAGCACGGCAAAGCACCCAAGCCCGCGATGACCGACGTCAAGCGCCGCGATCGAGGCCTGCAGTTCGATCCCCGGGACGTCGACAACGTGGTCTGGATGCCCACCGAAAGCGGCATCTAAAAAGAATTCGCAAAAAAAGCGAAAAAGGGCTTGCAAGCACAACGGCTTGCCCCCATAGTCACCCCATGAGCAACACGACCAAGACCAACACCGCGATCCAAATCATCAGCCGCCACGCCAGCCTCGGCGAGGCAGTCGCCGCGAGCGGCATGGACCTCTCCTACAACGAGGCCGAGGCCAAGCGCACGATCGCCAACACCGAGCGCGGCCACCGCATGTTCGGCACAGACTGCAAGAGCGGCGAAGCGTTCGTCACCAGCGACGGCGTCTACTTCCTCTACCGCGCCGACATTCGCCTCCTGAACAAGTTCGAGCCCTTCAGCGCCTGCCTCGACAACTCCAACTTCGCCGAGGTGACGATCACCGACACCGAGATCCGCTTCTCGAAGCGCATCCTCCCCAAGACCCCAGCGATGCGCAAGCTGATCGCCCAGTCGCTGATGATCGTCGGCTAACACTCTCACCCGGGGCGGGGTTCAATCCCCCGCCCCAACCTCTTTCTCACACCATGAAAAACACCGTCAAACTCTCCGACAACTTCAAGTCGATCGCCGACCGCGCGAAGGAAAACGCCGCGGCCGACCAAGCCAAGGACATCCTCGGCAGCTCCGAGATCCACCCCGCCACCGAGGCCACCCGGCCGTTCCGCTACGTGCTGCGCCTCCTGCGTGGCAACGCGACGACGCCCTACGTGGTGCACACCGAAACCGATCCTTTCACCGACGGTGCGGCCTACTACTGCGGGAACTACTACGACAACATGCAGGAGGCCTACGATCACCTGCAGTGGCGCGCCGATCGCCAGAGCCTCGGCCTGCTCGACTTCAACCACAAGCGTGTCTCCCGCAAGTAATCCATGAAGGTCACCCAAATCCACCGGCACAAGGGCCGCAAATACGGCTTCAGCAAGAAGCACGGCTGGCTCGCGTGGCACAACAGTGACCTCGGAGCGCCCTTCTGCGGGTGGCTGCCGATCAACGAACCAAAGCACATGCTCAACGACGAAAAAACCAAATACCTCTACGCGTTCGAGGACGCGTTTCGCAAGCGGTGCCTCGCCGCGAAGATCGACCCGTCCCGCTGGAAGATGGGCATGTGGGCCAACGCGCACATGTATCACGGCATGGGCCTGCCGGTCGAAGAGGCCGTCGACAAATGGTTCCAGCACGTGGCCGACACCGAACATCGCAAAGCACTCCGATAAATGAGATCATCACCAAACGAAATCGCCCGTTGCTGCCTGACCGACCTATCCAGCCGCGAAGCTGCCATCGCCTACTGCGACAGCATCGCTCGCAGTCAAACCGAACTGTCCGGCGACTACGCCGCAGCCGCCGCCATCCTTCGCCAGCAATCACATGACACCGCTCAAAAGCAAAATCAGCCGCCGGTCGAATAACGCCCTCGATGGCTCCTTCGGCCTCGACAAGCGTCGCAGGCTGGTCGCCACCCTGATCCCCGGCACCGACGACGTGCCTGACCTGATCGAACTCCGACCTGAGGGCACCCGTAGAGGCGTCCAGATCGCCCTGTGCGACGTTTACCGCTCCGCACTGCGGGCGCAGGCCAACCGGGCCCTTCTGGAGCGCGCACGGGCCACCAAGGAGCGCAAAGCCGCCGCCCGGGAGCGCCGGGCTCTCGACCGGGCCGAGAAGCGTCTCAAGCAACCTCTCCTGACATGAGCACCGCACCGTGGAAGATCTACCGCAAGCCCGCAGGCAAAAGCGGCGTCACCATCGAGTGGTGGTATGACCGTCACTGCCGCGTGTGGTTCACCCGGGTCGTCGACATCGACGGCAACCAACTCGGCGAGTCGCAGCAATCGGCCAACAAGGCCGGGCGCAACCTCGACATCCGCTACTACCGGAAACTCTACCGATGAGCCAAGGCGTCGCCTGCACCTGTAAATCCCGCCGCTACTGGCGGGTCACGCAATACCGCTGCAATCACAGCGCCTTCAACGGCTACAAGTGGACGCCCAGCGAATACTCGGAGGTCCGCTGCCTGCGCTGCGGCAGCAACTGGCGCACCCGGGCTGGCTACGTCTACAGCCTCAAGATCGCCACGCCCGTGGAGACAACCCAAGCGAACAACCCGAAACTCCCGCTATGAGCACCAAGCCGCCGGTCCACACCGACGAGGGCGAAGTAATCCGCCTCGCCATCCACATCCTGCAAACCCACGGCTGGGTATGCCTGCCGCCCAAGGACGCGCCGGGCCACATGCTCACGCCGCAGGACGTCGCCAAGCGATGCGATCTGCGGGCCAACACGCTCCACCGCCGCATCTACTCGGCGTCTTGCCCGGCATTCTACGCCGAGTATGGCTCGACCGGCCGGATCCTGCGCATCAAGTTCACGCCCGAGCTGGAGGCCTACCTGCGCCGACCTGTAAAGCGACGCATTCACCGCGACAAACCACGCCAATCACCGCCACCCCAAGTGACACCACCACGCAAGTCACGACGTCAGGCGGCGCATTGACACAAGCAACCGCTTGCACTAGCTATCCATCTATGAATGAGCCCGAGATCAACCCCGATATCAGCGCCGCGGCGTCTGCGTTTGGCCGCATGGGCGGCAAAGCAGGCACCGGCAAGGCCAAGCGTCGGCCTGCCAGCTTCTACAAGAAGATCGGCAAGCTAGGTGCGAAGGCCCGGCACAGCAAAACCAAATCCACGCGGCCCAAGCGCCCGTGGGTCAAACACGAGCCCGAAAAACGCGTCTGCCCCAAGTGCGGCGGCGTCCAAACTTACGAAGAGAACGCATGGGTGCACGTCAGCGGATTTGCCAAGTGCCCAAAGCAACCAGTCACAACCAATGGAACGCATACCCGTAGCAAATAGCAGCCAGATCCTGTCGATCGGCTATGACCCCAGCATCCTGCGTCTGGAGATCGAGTTCAAACCTTTCGCCGGGCAGACATCCTCATCCGTCTACATCTACGACAACGTCGCGGCCGAGACTTACACCGAGCTGATGCGTGCACCCAGCAAGGGCAGCTATTTCCAGAAATACATCAAGGGCAACTACGTGTTCAAAAAGGTCGCATGAAGAAAGACTGGACTCACCTCGAAGGCGATCGCGTGCGCCAGAACGGCCCGTGGTCAAGCAAGACCGGCGACACGTTCGGTGTTTTCTCGCACCTCATGGACAACGGCGTCACCCTCGTCATGATCGCCACCGACGGCGACCCCAATACACTCGAAACCGGCGAGTGGGAGCACGTCTCAGTGCATGCTAGGCAGCCCAAGCTCGATGGCTCGATCGAGGCGCGCATCCCCACGTGGGACGAGATGTGCAAGGTCAAGCAGCTCTTTTGGGAGCGCCACGAAACGGTCGTGCAATACCACCCGCCCGAGGAGAACTATGTGAACGTGCACGATCACGTTTTGCACCTTTGGAGGCCGATCAACAAAGAGCTGCCCGCACCGCCGAAAATCTGCGTATGATCGCAGCGTTCGAGAGTTAAAAACAAACCAACATACCAACATGAAAAGCGGAATTGTCCTAATCCAAGAAGAGCGTTCACGGCAGCGCGGCCCGACGTTCACCTTCACCGATGAGCACGACAACGAACTCATCAACGGTGAGCTAACCGACCTCGCCGAGCATTACCTCGACGAGGCGGATCCTGCCAACCCGCAGGAATACGTGCGCAACCTAGTCAAGGCCGGGGCCGCGATCGCCGCGGAGATCGACCGCGTGGTGCGCTCCACCGGGGGCACGATCACGTTCAGCGAGCAGCACCGGGGGATCCACCAAGAGGGCGGCGACGACCCCGACAACCGCGACGGGAGTCAAGCGAACGCGCAGGCCGATCAGCCGGTGCGCACGCCCGTCGGCCGTGACGACAACAAGGACGGCCGACTCGCCGGGGGTGACAAGCCGGTGCTGGAGGAGGAAGAGCCCGAGAAGGCAGGCACCCGGGCGAACACCGTGCCCAGCACGGCCGATCGCAACCGCGAGGCCAACAAGAAGGCCAAGGCGGCCGCCAAGCGCAGCAAGGCGGTCGAGAAAGCCAAATCCCGCGGCGCACGTCCACGGCGCTAACCACGTCGCCGTTTTGCGGGTTTTCCGGCGCTCTCGCTCAATAAACCCGCATCCTTTTTATGCCGCTCAATCTCAACTTCACCGGCCAGTCGGTCACCGCGGCCGAGATGGCCATCCGCGCCGCCAAGAACGTCTCGCGCCTCTGCCTAGGCTGCGGCGCGATCATCAAGCCCGGCCAGACCTGCCCGTGTCAGGATCCCGGCGCGATCAACTGCCCCACCTGCAGGCGCAACATCCCGCGCCACCAACTGATCGCCGACCTAAGCGTGCACAAGACCGATCAGGAGGACCGGCTGGAGGTGCGGATCAACTGCCCGCGCAAAGACTGCAAAGGCTACCTCTACGCCGATCTCTACCTCTCCGACTTCGTGCCTAGCAACCCATCTCTCGACACCGATGGCCAAAAAGAAGGACAGCAAAAAGCCGCCGAATAAAGGTAACAACCAAGGCAAGGCAGTCGTGCAAAAAAAGGAGCACCTGCCCGGCGCACCGAACGGCACTGGCGAGGACGAGCGCCGCGTCGAGTTTCAAGAGTTCTGCTTTGACCTAGTCACCAAGGGCTGGCACCAGCGCGATATCGCGCAGGCGCTGGCCAAGAAATTCAACCTCCAGATCGTGCCCTCGCACACAACGATCGCCGGGTTCATCCGCGGGGCCGTCACCTATCGCAAGGAGTCGATCGCGGATCAGCGCGATGCCTATCTCGCCATCGCGCTGCCTAGGCTCGAAAGCATCATCCGCGAGTTCCTGCCGATCGCCACCAACACGGTTGAGGGCGCGCAGGGACCGCTCTACGTCAAGCGGGTGGTGAAGCAATTCGGGATGGAGGTCGAGGTGCTCGATGAGAACGCATTCGCCGAGCAGGCCAAGGCGGCCGAGACGATCGTGAAAGTCACCGAGCAGGCCCGCAAGCTACTAGGCATCGGGATCAACGAGAAGGGGGAGGACGAGGCCAAGCTCACTGAGAACCGGATGCAGACACTGATCTTTCAGGCCATCACCAACAACATCTCCACCGGCAGCAACGGCCACGTCAAGACCGTCGGCCCGCTGCCGCTCACTAGCGGCGACAAATCGATCGATGAAATGGAGGCAGGAAGCTTATGAACACTCAACCGATGCAAACACCACCCGACCCACTCAACCTCGAAGTAGGACCGCCACGCTTTCAAGATCCGATCGCCACCGTGCTGACCGCGAGAGATCCTGAGATCTCGCCCGGCACCCGCGTCCGCGTCACCGGCTACACCGCGATCGTGCCGGTCATCAACCGCCGCACGCCCACCAGCGCGATGAACAAGCAGATCGACGTCACGCATGCCTTCGACCTAGGCGAGCTGCAGTTCGACGACCACGGCGCAGCGATCGTGCTGGGTCACATCGCCAAGCGCATCGGCGCGGCGCTCGACCGGGTCGGGTGGGAGAAAGAGCGCGGTGGGAATTCGATCCCGCTGGCCGAGTGCGTCGAGGACATCTGCGACGCATTCGGTGAAATGCGCGAAGAGGTCAAAAAGTTAAAGCTGCGCCGTGGCTCGCGGATCAACGTCGACAAGCTCACGCCGGACGTGCTCCTGCTGCCCGAGGTGTGGGCCACGCTGCTCGGCTTCGAGGTGATGGACTGGGACGGCTGGAACGACGCCCGAGGCCCGGTAGGCCCGCAGGGCGAGATCGGCGGGCGCTACTTGGGCGATCCATGCACGCGCCGCGACTTCGATCATCGCATCAACGCGTGCACGATCAAAAACCTGACCAACATGGTGCGCGACGATGACGGGCTCGATAGCGCGATTAAAAACTACGTTGAAGCCGACCTGCGCCAACAGCGCCCCGCCCGCACCGCCGCCGAAGCCGCCAACCCGAACGCAATCAAGCGCACCGGGGTAACGCCGTGCTGTGGCTACCCGATCCACGACATCGAGGTCGGCCCGATCTTTTGGAACGAGTTCAACAGGGTCGTGCAATGCCACAACTGTGGGCAGGTCTTCACCAAGGGCCTCGCCCAGCAACTCACCGAGACGATGCCCGTGCAAGCGGACGGGCCTGCGCCGATCGAGCAACGGCACCGCCTGCCCGACACACGCAACGCGGTCACCCACAAGTTCGATATCGCCGGGCAGAAGGGCTACATCACCGTGGGCTTTTACGGCGAGGGCGACGACGTGGATCCAAGCCGCCCGGGCGAGGTCTTCATCGTGATCCAGAAGCAGGGCTCAACCCTGCAGGGTTTCGCCGACGCGTGGGCGCGCAGCCTAAGCATGCTCCTGCAATACGGCGTGCCGGTCAGGGAGATCGCGCGCATGTTCGCGTGGCATAAGTTCGAGCCCCGCGGGATCACCACCAACCCCGACATCAGGGTCGCCAACTCGATCGTCGACTACACTGCTCGATGGCTGGGCCACCTATGCATTGAAGACTATCAACCCGGCGGTGAGCCGATCGCCGAGGTGCCAGACAAACCACTCGACGCAACCGCGCCACCTGATGCCCGATAAAACTTACCTCAAAGATGCAGCCAAAGCGATCGAGCAACACCTGCCGGACAACCACGCATTCATCCTGCTCACGGCCCCGCTCGGCGCTGGTGGAAAGCTTAGCTACGTGTCCAGCATGCAGCGTGAAGATGCGATCAAAGTTCTGAAAGAGTTCCTCTTCGCTTGCGGCGAACAAGAGGCATGGATGCAACACATCAAATGAAAGACGACGAAACATTCCAATACGAGGGTGACGGCTACAAAGTGAAAGTCGTTCACCTAACCGCGCTCGACCGCATCGCGGCCAGCATCACCAAGGACGGCAACCAAGTCCTCGACCTCATCATGACCACGGCGCAATTCACGAACATGCTGATGTCCCGCGCGCCCGGTCCCGGCTAACTTTCAAATGAACTCGACAACAGCACCAACCAACACCATGGGCCCCGGCTGGTCCCTCGGCCGCGCCAAACCGCGCCACGCCGTGCGGATCTTCCACTACTTCAAAGGCGCGGACAACATCAGCCTGTGCAAGCGCGTCGTGCGCAATGCCACGCATCCTATGTCCGACGAGGTCGACAGCGGCCTGCGCTGCGCCAAATGCAACGAGCGCCAAAGCAATTGCCCCGCTCCGAAACCAGCCACCCGCCACCTCGCCGCAAATGGATAGCGCCTACCAACCCAGCGAAACGCTCGAAGCGATCACCAAGCTGATCCCCGAGACATACTACGCCGATCGCCCGATCGAGGAGCGCGTGAAGTTCATGGTCGCGAGCTGGCAGAAAGCCATCGAGGCGATCCGCAAGACTGAGGAGGACTGCGAGAAGATCGTCGAGAAGTGCAACGCCGACCTCGTCTACTACAAGGAAAGCCTCGACAAGGGCAAACGCCCGTTCAGCGACGCCTTCAGCGCGCAGGTCATCGACGGGCAGCTCAAGACGATCCAGCGACTCGAAAACCGTTGCGCCGAACTCTCGCACGAGATCTCAAACCTGCGCGACGACTTGGCCAGCGGCGGCACCGAGGATCTGCTCGGCGCGACGATCGTGGCCCAGCGCGATCGGATCAAAGAACTCGAAGGGCCAGCGAACAAATACGCCGACATCGAGCGGCTACTCGATCGCCGCAAGGCCCTCGATGGTTTCGCTACCGCGGGCGAGAAGGTCGCCGCGATGCTCCACATGTGCAGCACGGCGGATCCCAGCGGCGAGCTGATGCGGCAGGCCGAGACGGCCGAGAAGCTGCGCCAGCAAGGCCTCGATCGCAACCTCGGCCACATGCAGGAGACATGATCCCGATCGCCACCATGGACGTGGACCCGAGCGAGGCAGCCCGGGGCCTCGGCATCACGATCGACGAATACATCTCGATGCGCGAAGACGGCCGCAAGGCGATCATGTATGCAGGCGACTACCTAGCCTGCCACGGGTTCCAAAAACTCCCGAACCTCTCAGGGCACTTATTCCGGCGCGCGGGCGTGATCTACAAGCTGCGCGTGCTGACCGATCACGTGGCCTTCAGCGAGTCGGCCGCGAAGGGAGTCGGCCGCAACTTCAGCTTCGACGCGTTCATGAAAGGGCTCAGACGCTTCCATCGCTTCCTCGTCTTCGATGCGAAGGAGATGCCCCGGGCGAAGTTCTACGAGATCACCAAGGAGCAGGTCCACGACTGGATGATTAACCTCATCATCTCATCCACCGCGGTCGCCGATCGCGCCGTGATTCTGCAAGCATTCCACGCCCCTGACTATGAACACGATCATTTGGGAATACCGGCTTGAGCCCGCGCTCGACTTCCTCAACCGCAACGGCAGCGGGATCCAGAAAGTGAACGAGCTATCACTCGATGAATGGGAGCCGTGCATGGTCATCAAAGAGGATGCGCTCGGCTACAAGACGACGATGCTTTTCCGAAGACCACGCAAATGATCGAGCCGACGATCCACATCCTACGGACGCCCGGCCGCTACATCGGCCAGCGCAGGCAGGCGTATCGGCACCACTGGCAGACGATCACGCGCCGCTACCCGACGGCCGAGGCCGCACTCGTGGCCGTGGCACGCAAGGCCTACAAGGGTGATAAGCGCCTGCGCGTGCTCTTCGTGCCGAACCCGCCCAGCTACTACGAGCCGCACGTGGTGATCGAGGTCACCCGAAAATAATTCGCAGAAAATGCGACATGGGTGTTGACAGGGGCAAGCGGTTGCGCCAAGGTCACCCCATGAGCAACACCTACGCAAAAGCGACCAGCACCGGCCTCTACTTCAACGGCCGGGCCTTCGAGGCCAAGACAGCCGCCGAGGCCCTCGCCCTTCGCCCCGGCACCAAAGCCGAAGACTTCCGCCACTCGTGGTCCTGTGAGGTCGAGATCGAAGTGGTGGACGCGCCAGTGACCGAATGCGAAGACTGCGACGGACTGGGCGCATTCAGCCGCGACTTCTCCCGCTCGGTTCGCCGCTCCGATCCCGACTCACACTGCTGCTCCCGCTGCCACGGCACGGGCAAGCTGGCGGTGGTCCCGGCCCCGAACGAAGTCGTCACGACGACCACCGTTCGCCTGATCTGCAACAACGGCGGCGCGGCCGCTCCGGTCGAGAAGTTCACCAAGGTCAGTGACAGCCGCACGGGCCGCAAGAGCGGCACCGAGCGCCACTACCAAAGCGGGAACCTACACCTCTACGTGTCCACCTTCCGCCACAAGCCTACCGACCGCTTCAAGAAGGCCCGCATCATCACCGAATGGCGCGCGATCCGCTGGGACGAGGCGAGCCGCAAGGTGACCGCCGAGCTGAAGGGCGAAGGCGGATTCAAGGACGCCATCAAGGCGATCGCCGGGAAAATCTAAATCGCCACCTCAACTTCACCACGACCATGCCACTTCTCAAGATCCGCGACTTCGAGCACGAGATCGCCTACCGCGCCGCGCTAGGCGTCAAGCACCCGCGCCTCGCGCGGCTCGGTTTTGATCTGCGCGGCGAGCGCCTGATCGGCGACGTCATCGCCGTGAAGATCTTTGAATACACTTGGGCGGTGGTTCTCGGGCGTCACCACAACTATTTCAAGGCGCAGGGCTGGGCCGCAGTGGTCAACGACAAGGTAATCTATGGCGACACGCTCGCCAAACTGCGGGCCAAGCTCGTGGAGGTAGCGGCATGAAGGACGCCCTCGTGATCCTCGCCGGGATCGTCGTCGGATACCTTATCATCGGTGTCATGGTCCTCATCGCCCAAGGCCTCACTAAAGCCGCACCTGCGGTCACCAAGTGGGCCAACGAGACGATCGAGGAGATCCAGAAACCACCGCCACCAAAAACCTACATTCTGCAGCGCGCAGGCCGCGACACCTACATCATCACCGAGCGCAAATGACTATCGAATCATGGGCGCGATTCGAGTGGATAAATCCTGACACAATGAGCACCAAATACGAACCACCACTGGGCTACCGCCCGAGCTACAAGGCCATGTCACCCTCGCAGGAGCGCATGTTCCGCAGCACGATCAAATGGCTCACCGAGCAGATGGTCCCACGCGACGAGCTGTCGATCATCCTCGGCGACGACGGCCGCTACTACCACAAGATCACCCGCACCAAAACCAACCTCAACTCACCAAAACCAACACCATGAAAATGCCAGAATACCGCATCACCGTCCTCGGCGAGATCGTCGCCACAAGCAGCACCATCGAGGGTGCGCGCCGCAGAGCCAAGAAAGTCGCCAACCAAAGCGATTCGCGCGCTTACATCGAGTCGTGGAGCGTCGTCGACTCGGTCGATCCCAAGCCCAAACCCGACATTGCCGCCAAGTGAAACACGTCACCCGAGCCCTGCAGCTCGCGCAACAGCGAGCCGCCTCCGACCTCCACTACTGGCCGAGGAAAGACGAAGGATCCGTCGAGCACCAGTCGCTCATCACCGCCCACCGGCGCTACTGCGAGGCGCTGAAGGAACTGGGCGTCGAGCCGATCTGCTACATGGCCGCAGCCGTGGCAGAAAAACGCGCCTCATGGCCCGAGATCCAATGAGTAACCCGATCAAACTCCACGCCCGGCACATCAAGGAGCAGTGGACCGAAGGCGACGACGGCTACTGGATCCTGCTCAAGCCCGGCTACAAGTGCGCCAGCGATCCTGACGGCCCGGTGCACGCGATCCACGAGCCCACCCGGGCGCAGGCCTACCGCGAGCAGGTCATGCGCTGCGACTGCAAGGACTGCGCGCCCGCGATCGCCAAGCAGGCCAAGAAGCGTCACGCGTGGATGGGCTGGCGGCACTCAAAGATGCCTCGCAAATAATGCGAGAAAGTATTTGACCACTGCAACCGCTTGCGCCACCTTCACCGTATGAGCAACACACCGACCGTCATCATCAATAAACTGCCCAACGGCATCCTCTCGGGCGACTGGCACGACAAGCCACTGCGCTGGGAGGTCGTCGGACCTGCGGGCGAGCGCCAGCTCTTCGCCACCAAACGCGACTCCGAGATTTACCGCCGGATCCGCCGCAAAAGCGGCCTGCAGACCGAAGCGATCCGCAAGTTCGCGATGACTGCCTAACCGACCACGACCATGAAACGCATCAACATCAAAACCTACGCAGAGATCTACGGCTTCGGCTTCGGCCCGAGCGGCGTCGAGGGGGTCTACAGCGTCGAAATTATCCCCGGGAGGCACCGCGACATCACCAACATCAGCGAGTTTACGATCGGCTATGTGAGCCGCTCGCCATACGGCGGCTGGCAGGACGCCAAGACTCAGCGCAAGCTGGGCAAGACCCGCGACGAGGCCGCGAGCATCATCTACATCAACTGGGCAAACGCCCGGCAGATCGCAAATAGTGCGAAATAGTGTTTGACCACTGCAACCGCTTGCGCCACCTTCCCGACATGAGCAACCGCATCACCACCGCCATGGATAAGCACAACGTCACGATCGTCCGCGAAAACTCGTGGGGCAAGCGCCACGAGGTCCGCGAAGGCGCACCCTGCGCGTGGTCGGCCGAGCGCGGCGCGACCCACACCCTGTGGCTCGGCGAAGGCCCCGGCCGCGGCACCCGCCCCGCCCGGCTGCTCAAGAGCCGCCTCTACGTCGGCGTCGACGAGAACGAGAAGGGCGAGTGCGTGTGGGAACGCTGGGAGATCAGCAGCCCGCTCAAGTTCGGCGAGGTGACCACCGTCACCTCCAAAGGGTTCCACCCCATCCTGCGGGAGGTCGCGCAATGAGCACCCCACTCACGTGGAAGGAACTCGAAGCACAGGGCGTCCGGCGCTGCTGCGCGATGTTCACCACCGGCAAGCAATGCGCACGCCGCGCCGAGAAGCGCCACGGTTTTTCGTGGTGCGCCAAGCACGGCCCTATCCTCGAAGCTGCCACGAGGGCGAATCTCCGCGTCGTGAGAGCGCAGAAAGCAGCCGACGAATCTGACACCAAGTAATCGCAACTTTTGCGAAATAGATCTTGCATACCGCAACCGCTTGCACCACATTCACCGACATGAGCAACACCGCCAACATCGCCGAAACAAAAGCACTGATCGCCAAGGCCCTCGCCGACGCCGGGCACACCGTGCTGCGCGTCAGCTTCAAATCCCGCAACAACGTCGACTACACGTTCAGCGATAAGTTCGGCCGGATCTGGAACGGAGCCCTCCAGCGCCAGCCGAACGGCACGGTCTACGCGCTCTCCAAGGCGATCTGGCTCAAAGACGTCGCCGCGGGCAACACCTGCTACATCGCCTCGATGGCTCGCGACTTTCACGGCCGGGTTATCCTCGTCGACAGGCCCACCGCCAGCGTCGCCAAGTAATTCAACCGACAACTGCTATGAAAACCGTCATCCTAATCAAAGACTGGGCCACCTACACGAAGGGCACGCGCTTCACTGTGGTGGACCGCATCCCCTGCAACCCGGTGACCGACGCCAACGGCAAGACCACTACGCCGATCAACCTGCGCGTGGTGCTGGAAAGCGACAATGCGATCGATCTCTTCTTCCACCGCACGATCCCGGCCGAATACACGATCGAAGCGTATCGTGTCGGCGAGCCGCTGACTGTCGAGCGCAACCAAGGCGACCGCGACGCGACCGTGCTGGCCGTGGATGGTCTGCGCATGCTCATCGAATACGAGATGCCCAACGGCTCGACCTCGCTCAACGAGGTGTCGATGGAGGATCCCGGCGGCCGCTACCGCTCGGTGGCCTACCGCTCGCTGTCGAAACGCTGGCAGACCATCCTGATCGAGAACGAGGTCACGTGGATCGGGTGCCCGCAGGGTGGCCTGCGCTCGAAGCCCTACCTCCCGCAGCCTGCCGTGCTATTCGGCGCAACCGTCCTCGCCCAATGACCACTGTCCGCATCATCAAACGCGTCGAGGCGATTCGCGAGTTGGCCACCGGCTGGCTCAACGAGACGACCGGCCAGCACCACAAGCACGCCTCGGGCGCGTGGGCGGCCGTCCAGCGCCGCGCCAAGGGCATCGTGAAGAGCAACCCGGGCGTCATCCTGATGCAGACCATCACGTGGACGCCGAGGACCAAGATCGGCACCGCGATCGCCAAATCTTTCAACACCATCAACCGTCACAAATGAACATCGCCAAAGAAATCAAAACCCTGCGCGAGAAGCTCGGCCTCTCACAAGCCGAGTGCGCCAAGATCCTCGACATCTCACCCCGCAAACTGTGGGCGTGGGAGAACGGGAAACCACCGAGCCGCATTGAGCAGTATGGGATCATCCCGCTGCTCGAATCGACCAAGAGCGAGACGGCCATGGACCGGCTGCGCAAGCGCCGTAGCGAGGCCCGTAGCGACGCCATGGTGCGCCGCCACGCTGCCGCAGGCCACACCTCCAACAAATGATCGCCCAATGCGACTGCGAACTGGTGCTGTGGATCCTGATGCTGATCCTCGCCACCTTCGGCTACGCCATCAACCGAGACATGAAATGATCCACATCGCCATCACCATCGAACAGGCCGAGGACGGCCAGATGAACGTCACCTTCTCGTCGCCCGAGGGCCAAGCCACGGTCTTTGAGCAGCTCGTCTACCAGTCGATCTCGCATGCCGTGAACGTCATGCTGGCCATGCAGGGCGGCAACCCGGTCGAGATCCCAGTGACCAAGGAGATGAAAGCCAACCCCGCACGCAACTGACATGATCGAAGTCCTCATCACCATCCAGCAGGAGCCCAGCGGCCTCGGCGTCACCATCCAGAGCCCGCCCGGCGAGGCGACGCACATCGAGGCCCTGTGCTACCGGGTCATCAAGGTCGCGATCGAGCAGGCCTTCCGCGAAACCGGGGGCGAATTGACGGTAAAACACAGCAACCCGCCGCATAACCCAAAGCCCGGCAGGAACTAAAAAATCAACTGCGTTTTAAACGCAGTTGAGAAAATCGACTGACCTTATGCCCAACCACCAAGTCCGCGCCACTATCCGACTCGTCAAACTCGAAAAGCCGCCCGGCGGCTGGCCAAATAAACGCCCGCTCAAGTGGGCCGTGAAAGGCCCCGGCGAGGAGATCCAGAAGTTCACCTGCCGCAAGGACGCCCTGTGCTACCGCGCGCTGCGCGGCCGGGCCGTCGACCAGCGCGCCGCCCTCATCAACTTCCGATGAACACCATCACCAACAACGACACGATCGGCGACTTTCAGGTCACGGTCTACGCGATCAAGAAACCGATCGCCACCTTCCAAGTCCGCACGATGACCGATGCGATCACCGAGGCCAACCGGATCCGCAAGGAGCGCGCCGAAAAAGACCTGCCCACCGCCTTCGCCGTCGCCCGCAAGATCGTCGGCTGGGACACCGGCCAGCGCACCGGCAGCAGCAGGCTGCTCCTCGGCGAGCAGCAGCACATCCAATTCTAAAACCCATGCACACACCTACCGCCTACAAGCGCCAGACCACCCGGGGAATCGACTTCCTCGACAACCGCCAAGATCTCCGCTGCGTCCTCCTCGGGATGCTCGGATTCGCCGCCCGGCACATCGCCAGCGAAACCGGCTACACCGAGGGCCAAGTCAACTACCGCCTCGGCCTCGCCAACGTGAAGGTCACCGACTACCGGCACGGCCGCAGCCAAGCCGCCAAATCGGTCCAGCGCCGCGCCGAGATCGAGTTCGGGGCCTTCCTCGCCAAAGTCATCAGCAACGCGTCTGGCAAGCGCGTCATCGCCAAGAACGGCACACTCTACATCCAATGAACGACGACTACGGCCTCTACCTCTTCATCGCCGCCTGCCTCGGCTCGGTCGCGATCATCATCACCTGCACCTTCACCATCTTCCGCCGCCCATGAGCAAGACCACCAACATCGCCGAGCACCCTCCCACGCACGAGCACATGTGCATCGTCTGCAACCGCAGCACCAATGGCTGCGACCGGGTCAGGGCGTTTCGCAAAGGTCGCCACGGCAAGCCTGTTGCCTCCATTCACACCGAATGCATCTTCGGCCTGCCTTGGGATGATGCAGAGCACAGGTTCACCCTTGAGAAGGTCACCGAACCAAAACAGAAAAGATAGAATCCCATGGCCAAATTCAACAAATGCCCGACCTGCGGCATGCCGATCGAGAAGGACGAGAAGCTCATCGCCTACTACCACGAACCCCGCGACTGGTGGGTGATGGTCCACACTGGCCCCGGCTTCGACACACTGACCCTCGGCGGCATGGTCATCCCCAACGCGAAAACAATCTGCCACCAAGCGCGCTACGAAACACCGATCCTGATCGGCCAGCGAGGGTCCAGCTAAACCAAACCATGCCCATCGAAGACCAAGCCCCGCCGCCCCGCGATCCGCCGCCCGGCGAGCCGCCCTATATCACCCGCGAAGAAGCGGCGAACATCACGCTCGGGATGAAGCTGCGGCTGCGCAAGTCGTGGCCCACCGAGGGCGGTCAAGGCCTCGGTCCCGAGGTCGAGGTGATCGGCATTGGCAACCGCCACCACAGCCAGACGCAGCGCATGCTGCTCCTGCGCGACTCGCAGGACCGCATCAACCAGCTCGATGCGGCGTGGTGTCTACCGGATCCACGACTCGACCCGTTCTACACGCCATGAAAGTGACCATCGACTTCGAGGGCTCCTCGATAATCATCTGGCCCGATTTGTCGGTGGCCTTTTTCATCTGCACTCACACCGGACAAACCGAACGCTACAGCATCCGCGAACTATACGATCTCTGCGTGGAGATCAGAACCGCTCGACTACTCGAATGATCGTCACCGACAACAAACTGCCCCGCTGGGTGCGCTACAATGGTTGCCACTACTACAACCCCGGGCACCCGATCTGCGATGGCTGGATCTCGCTCTGGAAGATCTGCAAGGACGGCCACGGCTGCCGAGCGCCGGTCGCCAACGTCTACCCGGCTGACCCGCGCCAATCCAAAACACTCGACGAATACTTCAAGCCTTCAAACGATGACCATCCTCGACATCCTGCAAACTGACGAAGCGATCCTTACCGCGACGCAGCTCTGGCGCGACCACAAGGACGACAATACATTCGCCCGCCGACTGGCCGAGCAGGTGATCGCGCCGAACCTCAAAGCGATCAACGCGCGCCTCGGCCAAGAGAACGACGCGCGCTACCTCGCCTATGTGGTCGAGCTGGCGCTCTACCAAGCGAACGAAGCCAAAGCATGAAATGCGTCGTATGCGAGACGCCGCTGAAAAAAGGTCGTCTGTGCGACTCGTGCTACGAGTCGTTCATGGACACCGGCAGCGACTGGATGGCCTGCATCACGTGGGCGGCTGAGCGCGCCCGATACTTCGCTCGAAGAAAACCACTCACCAGAAAACGCCGAAAATGAAAACGATCTACGATAAAGCCTTCGACGAGACGCCCTGCCCGCACTGCGGGAAGCTGCTCGACTCCTCAACCAACGCCGACGATGGCGACCGAGGACCACAACCGGGCGACCCGAGCATCTGCAACCGCTGCGCCGGGATCGCCGTGTTCATGCCCGACATGAGCCTCGCGCTGCCTGACCGCGAGACGCTGGAGGAGTGGAAGTCCGACCCTGACTGCTGGGCCGCGATCGACCGCGCCGTCGACACCGTCATGCAACGAGGACCACGATGAAGCGCAGCGAAAAGCCACTGGCCACGCTCGTCGTCAAAGAGGAGGCGGGCATCACGATCAAGCGCGCACCAGCCAAGGGCATCACCGTCGCGCAGGCCAGCATCCCGGTGCGCATCCTCGTGCCCCACGGCTGCAAGGCCGAGATCTTCAGCGTGCCCGAAGGCACTGAGATCCTGATCCGCTACAGCAGCAAAGTCGCACCACCAAAACCCGCGAAGCGCGAACTCAACGAACTCAGTGGTTACGCTTACCCGCCCGTGCAAGGCACTGGCTACCCAGTCGACTAATGAAAACACCCGACCAATTCAACATCGCCGCTGTCCTGCCGTTTTGGCGCTACGCCGTAAGCCCGGGATCAAACTTCGCGCCCGGCATCCCGTTCTACACCTACCGAGCAGCGCGCAAGCTATTCGAGGAGGCGGTGCGCGAGCTGCCCTACTGCCCGTGCTACCTGCTCAAGCGGTCCTTTTACCCGGTAGGCGTCGACGTCATCGAGCACCACGACCCACGCCAAGCAGCCGACGGCTTCGCCGAGATCCCCGGCGAGGAGGGACAAGAAACGCAAGAATGACCGGAGCTCAACTGCTCTACTGCTACGACCAAGGCTGGGGGATGTATGACGTCGACTTCCTCAAGCTAGTCGGGAAGGTCATCGCCAAGCAGCGCGGGATCAGTGTAGAGCAGGGAACCACGATCGCGATCTGGCGCATGTCGCTGATCGATCGCTACGGCAAAATCAAACTCAACCTCACCATAAAACCACCAACCAAACGCTATGTTCTCATTGCAACAGAAACGCTACATCGCCGCGAAGATTGAACGACTCCTCTTGGAGATCGGCCACCCCGAGATGCCGACCGAAAAGCCCCGCTTCAAGCTGCACGTCGACGGCAAGGCTGACTGGTCTTACGCCGACATCGAACCCAACTGGACCTTCGACGACGCGACCGAAAAGCCCGGCGTCAACCCGCACAACGAATTCATGGCCATACTCAGCAGCCCGCCACCCGACAGCTTCAGAGGCACCGACCGGCACTTGATCGCCTGCACCGAGGCGCTGCTCTCCCTCGACGCCAAGGGCGCGCTGGTGCCGCACGGCGTCGGCGGCCACGCCCGCAACCTACTCACCGCACTCGCCACCCGGCTGGCCGAAGCTAACCGCCGCGATGCTGGCGGCAGCATCGTCGATCGCATCCTCGGATGAATTTCCTCGAAGCTGGCGTGATCGATGGCGTCAAGCCGATCGGCGGCGGCTGGCGCTACCTGCAGGTCCACCAAGGCGAGACGTGGCGGATCCCGGCTGAAGGATCCGCGAAGAGCGCCGAGGTGCTGGTCAAGCAGGTCATCGACTTCCGCGTCAGCGCCGGGATCGAGCTGGGCGATCCATTCCGCGACGTCTGCGACTTCATCCTGAAAGTGTCACCACCCAACGATCGCTGGAAGGGCCGCGTGAAGGGCTCGGTGCGCGTCCGAGAAATCACACCCATGATCCAACACATGCGCGAGTGGTGCGATCGCACCGCCATGGCCAAGCCACGCTTCGTGCTCAACGAGGAGGCACACAAGCGCGCGATCGTCTGCATGCTCTGCCCGCAGAACATCCGCTGGGAAACAGAAGGCTGCGGATCCTGCAACGACGAGATCCATCGCCGCAGCTATCTATTGCGCCAAGCGCGCAGCGTGCCCGAGGACGAGGCCCTGCGCGCCTGCCGACTGCATCGCCTGCACTTGCCTAGTGCGGTCCACCTCGACCGCGACTTCCTACCCAACCGACACGTCGACGCGCCCATCGAATGCTGGGTGCCGCCGCAAGACTCAGCACTATGAACCCCGAAAAAGACATCCCGATCCACTCCGTCCACTACCTAACCGACGACCGCGACCAAGAAAGGCGTCAGGTCTTGCACATCACCCTCGGTGGCAATGGCGACTTCTACGTTGCGACGACCGACGAAGGCCTCAACCCAGTGCGAGGCGTGCGCATCTGCACGAGCGGTGGTGCTGCCTCGGCCGTGCCCGGGCTGGGCGTAGCGATCGCGCAGGCCTTCCTCGCGCTGCTGAAGGCCGCCCGGCCGCCGAAGCTCACACCGCCGCGCTTTGTCAACGTGGCGATCGATCTGGAGAACGACGAGGAGAACTACGTCGAGCTGGAAAGCCACAAACTCACCGTCGACGCCGACGGCTATCGCTGGATCGAAAACCCCGACTGGCATCGAGCGATCTACGAACTGGGGCCCGATCTTATCGTTCGCCGACGCACTGACCTATGAGTCGGAAGAAAGCTAACCCCGAGGTCTGCGACATGTGCAACGAGGACATCCTCGGGCCGTGCATATTTGTCACCGGCATTGACGACGGCCGCGGATTGCGATTGCCTGCCGAATTGCAAGAGCGGGCCTTTTGCTGCGCGCTATGTTTTTGGAAGTGGTGTGGCGAAGTAAATCCCGCTACAAAGGACCACCACCATGAGCGCGATCTATCCAGCACAGGACAGCAACAAGGAACCAACCGGAGATCAGCAGCTCAATCCGCCCAACATAAGTCCGGCAACGGGCAAGCCGACCAGTAGAGCGATCAACAACTGCAAGCAGGCCTACGGCATCGCCAAGAGCTTGCGAGATCGCGCGATCGATGGACGCCTGCGCACGGCAGCGTTCATCGGCAAGGCCTACAATGGTGATCCACCATTTTTCGCGCGAGATCTGACGCGCACCGGGCAAGGCTGGCGCAACAATTTCTCCACCAATTTCCTCGCCTCGATCATCGATCGGGTGAAACCCCAGCTCACCGAGCCACTCGAAGTGGCCGACCTCCTCTGCCAGAAGGCGCTTCCGCCCGGGCACCCCGAAGGCGTCAAGAAGAGCCGCAAGTTCAACGAGGTTTGCACCAAAACCATTCGGGCATGGGTCGAGTGGAAAGACTTCCTGTCGGGCCTTGCCCAAGAGGTCGTCACGCATGGGAACGCGGTCGCCACGAAACTGGGCGAAGACTGGCGGCCGCGCATGTGGCGCTACGACGAAGTGTTCCTGCCCGAGGGCACCGGCCAGCACGCGAGCAAGGTGCAGGTCTGCGCCTTCCGCCAGCCCTTCCTCATGCACGAGTTCATGGACCTGTTCCGCGATCGCATGATCGCCGAGCGCGCGGGCTACAACTACGCCGGGTGCATCAAGACGGCCAACACGGCCGGTGGGTTCAACAACACCGAGCAGACGCCGCTGGAGGAGCAGGACGCGATCCGCGAGCTGAGCCCACTAGGTTACAGCTATGCGACCGAGAACCAAACTCGGCAGGTGCGCTGCTTTCACGTGCTGGTGCGCGACTACACAGGCGAGATCGATCTCTGGACGACGAGCGAGGACGACGGCACCGAGGTCCGGCAGGCGAAGAACGTGCACGGCTCGATGCCTGAGTGCATGACGCTTTTCACCATGCAGGCGGGCAACCGAAAGTTCTATGGATCCAAGGGCCTCGGCCGACTCCTAACCAACCTGCATGTGGCGATCGAGCGCGGCCGCAACTTCACGGCCGACAAGATTAACTTCGCCGGGTTCCCCGTGCTCAAGAGTGACGATCCGACGGCGGTGCAGTTACAGCTTCGCTACCCGTTCATGGTCGCACCCACCGGCACCGACGTGCTGGTCGAAAACTTTCAGATCAACTGGGAAGCGAGCGAGGGCCTCGACAACAAGCTCGTCGGCATCGCGGAATCGATCGCAGGTGCGTTCATTCCACCCAACGTCGATCAAAGCGGCAGCAGCAAGACGAAGATCGAGGCCGCGCAGAAAGCCGAGCGGGACATCGCAGTTAGGCAGGGCGTGCTGACCCGGTTCACTAACCAAGCGAAAGAGCTAGTCGACATGATGGTCCGCGGCATGTTCAGCCCGTTGGTGCTGCGCGAGGGCAAGCGCGCCTACGAGGAGAAAAAGCGCAAGATGAGCGCGAAGATCGTGGTCGTGATCCAGCAGGCGTGGAAACTCCTCAAGAAAGCCTTCGGCAAAACCCCGGGCGTCGAGCCGATCATGGAGACGTCGATCGCCGACGAAGCCGCAGTGCAAGCGGTGGTCGAGCTGATGGACAGCGGCCTGACGATCGAGGAGATCGCCATGCTGGCCGTGGTGCCGTCCGGCGCGAGCAACGAGAACGAGGGCGCAGCCAAGGACCAAGCGACGCTGCAATTCATCGCCGCGAACAAGATCAACCCGCGCATCGATCAGAACAAGGCGACGCAGATGGAAGCGCGCATCGTGCTCGGCGAGGCCCGGGCAACCGAGCTGGTCATTCCCGACGAGGACACCAACGTGCGCGACGCCGCGATCCGCCAGCAGACGATCGAGCTATCCGAGATGCTCGATGGCAACCCGATGCCCGTGGTTGGATTCGACAACCACGCGATCCACCGGCAGGCACTGGCACCTAACCTCGACGGCATGGTGCAGGCGATCGCGCAGAACCCGCAGCCCGAGCTGATCGGTGGCGCGAAGCTCTGCCTGCAGCACTACGACATGCACATCCAGATGGATCCGATGCTCCTGCCCGAGCAGAAGAAGCAGGAAGAGGACGTGATCCGCGGATGGTTCCAAATTGTGACCAAGGCCGAGCAGGCGCTGCAGAAAGCGCAGGCCGATGCTCAAGCCCAAATGGCAGCCGGGGGCCAGCCCGGTGCGGGTGCCGGTGCGCAGCCGGTTGCCCCGGGATCCCCCGGCCTGCCACCCGAGCAGCAAACCGAAGCAGGCTACCTCGGCCTCGAAGCGAAGAAGGCCGACCAAAAAGATCGCGAGCTGTCGATCGAGGAAGCGAAGCTCGGCCACCAAGTGAACAAGGACGCGCTGCAGATCCAGCAGGAGAACATGCGCATCCTCGCCAAGGCCGCGGAAGGCAGCAAAGCGCAAGGGCTCGAAGAGGCGAAGATCGACTTGGGACAGACCGCGACGAAGGTGTAAAAAACTCAACTGCGTTTAAAACGCAGTTGAGAATTCGTTAGGCTTGCCAGCTAGCAACGGCTTGCCTTACATAGTCGGTCCTCGATATGCCTGAACAAACTCGACCCGAACCCGTTCACATCGTGTGGACGGAGAACGACGCGCAAGCTCTCCGCGCGTATCTCGACAAAAGCCCGAAGTTCCTGCCCGCGATGCGCGCCCGACGGCCGCGCTTCACCACCACCGAGACGCTCGAAGCACGAGCCATGTCCGGCAGCGAGGTGCGCGGCGCGGAGCACATGATCGAGGCAGTCATCCAGCTCGCCAGCGGAGCCACGACCATCACCGAAAACTCACCCTTCATCGGGAGAGAGAACGAATGAGAGCCGACTACACCATTGTCGCGACGATCGCCGCGCTCTTCGGCGGCATCGTGATGTCCCTTTGGGCGATCGCACGCCCATTTCTGCGCCGCCGCGGCCGCCGCCGCACATACCAAAAAAGCCATGCAAAATATCCTCACGACTAGCGCAAGCTCACTCATCCCGCCCTGCCACATCGGACGCCCGCAACCGGCCTTTGGCCCGGGCGAAGCGCCACCGGCCGTCGATCCGCCTGCAGTGCAACCGGTGACCAACTTCCCCGACATCGGCGAGGTCACGGGCGACCAAAAGCCCGACTGGGGCGACTTCGACAAGAAATACGGCGAGGGAGGCGACCACCAACAGGCTCAGCCGCCCGATCGCCAGCCCGATCAGATCCCGGCCGCGCCGGATCCGGCCAAGGGCGAGACGCAAAAACCGCAAAAACCGCCTGAAACCGCCCCGACTGGCCCCACGGGCCCAAAAGTCGACGAAACGGGCAGGGCGAGGCGCGCAGACGGCACATTTGCCCCTTCTGGAGCGACTGGTCCAAGCGGGGTAGTGCCAAAACCGGCCGGGGCGAGCGGTCCCAGCGGCCCGGCACCCTTCGATCCCGAGGCGGCGCTCAAAAAACTCGACGCGATCCAGCCCAAACCCAACGCGAGCGAAAAAACGCTCAATGGTTTCAAGGAGATCAAGGAGATCACCCGCGCCGCGATCGGCCGGAACAAGGAATTGTCGGCCAAGATCGCCGAATTGGAGAAAGGACCGAAGAGCGACCCGCAGGTCGAGGCCGAACTCGCCGAACTGCGTGAGTTCAAGGCGACTTTCGAGGCGCAGAGTGACCCGAAGATCGCCGAGGAGTTCAAAAAGACGCTCGACTCGGCCGAGGACAAGATCATCGAGGTGCTGACGACCGACGAAGACCTCATGATGCCCGCGGATCAGGCCGCAAGGCTCAAGGCGATCGGCTTCGACAGCCCGCAAGGTCGGAACATGATAAACGGGATCCTGAACGCGATCGCGAAGACCGGCGACCAGCTCTTGCTCGACCGGGTCAAGGACATGTTCCGCAACCGCAAGGCGGTGGTCGAGGGCCACGAGCAGAAGCTGGCCGAGATCCAAGAGAAGGCGGGCAAATACTGGGAAGGCCAGCAGCAGCGCGAGGAGGAGGAGCGCAAGAGCTGGGCCGGTGAGTCCGACAAGAAGCTTATCAGCCTCTTCGATCAGCCGGGCTACGAGTGGGGCCACTACAAGTCGATCACCGCCGACATGGACGAGGCCGCCAAGCTCGAAGCAGAGAAGCACAACACGCACCTGCGCGACGTGATCGTGCCCGAGATCCGCAAGGGGATCCAAGCAGTGTGGAGTCGCGACCCGGCCGCGATGGAATACATCGCCAAGGCACACGCGGTCGACCACGCCCACCGGCAGGTCGCCTCGATGCAGGCCGAACTCGACCAAGCCAAGCAGCGCATCGCCGAGCTGGAGGACACCGCGCGCGGCGTGCAGCGAATCAGCGACCCGACCCGCGAAGAGAGCGCGCCGGTCGACGGCACCAAGATCCCCAACAGCAACCTCAACGTGACGGCCGAGGAAGCAGCCGACGCCTACCTCGAAAACAAATACGGCCGACGCGCATGAATCGCCGGGGCTTCATCTTCAAGCTAGCTGCCGTCATCTGCGGCGCACCGGTTGCGGCCAAACTAGCGCCGCAGCTAGTCGAGCTGGCCAAGGTGACGGCTCCTGCTCGGCGCATGACTGTGTGGGACATCGTGGTCGCCAACCCACTGAAAGGCGACCTCATCAAAACCATCACGCGCAGCTCGCCCTACGTGAACCTGCTCGAAGCTGGCCCATGGCCGGAAGGCATGGGCGACGCTGTGCGTGTCATCACCAACGAAAAACTAACCAAGTAAATCCCATGCCACTCAAAGACCTCTATCAAGATATCAGCGACCGGGTGATGACCGATCCCGACGCTGCGAAAGTATTCTTCAACATGCGCGCCAAGCCGACGGCGGCGTGGCTGAAAAAGATCGAGCCCGGCGTCGACGCCGCGCAGGTCATCGTCAATTACGAGCTGGCCCAGTCAGTGCTCGACACGTTGCCCGACACACCCGAGCCCAACACACCCGAGCAAACCGAGAGCAAGTTCAATCCTAACGCCGACGACTTCGACCTCGAAGCGGAAGGCGAGACGCAAGCGGGCCTTCACCCACCGGAGGAGAAGTTCCCACCGGCACCGAAGGACGAGCCGATCCCGATGCACGCTGACAAGATCAGCGATCTCACCGAGCTGATCGACAAGCTGCGGCCCAAGGTCCGGCTCAACGGCAGCGACAACCTCGCCGCGGTGCTGGAGGCGGTGCTCAACGGCTCGTGGTCGCGCAAGGCGATGATGCTCACCCCGCTCGCGCTACCGATCCTGCCGTGGGTGCACTTCGCCCACATGGCGCAACTGCGAAGCCAGCCGTGGCTTGGCTACTTCCAAGAAACCGACACGCTGGTGCAGAAGGCGCGCAACCTGTGCGCGCATCACTTCCTCAAGAGCGAGGCCGAGTGGTCGTGGTGGGTCGACGGCGATATCGTGCCGAGCTGGGGCGACCCGGCCTTCTTCTACGACCTGAAGCGCCTCGCGATCCCGCAGAACCGGATCTCGCCCGACTTCCTGCGGCAGAAGACGCTGGAGCGCCTGATGAAGCACGGCCGCAAGATCGTCGGCGCAGTCTACCAGCAGCGCCGGGTGAAGGGTGCGATCTGCTCACCGGCCGACCTGCGGCCGCAGCCATCGCTCGACGAGAAGGACGCGATCAGCTCGATCCGATCGCGCGGGCCGAAGGACAAGCTCTTGGAGGTCGACTGGTGCGCCACCGGGTGCCTGCTCGTGCACCGCAGCGTCTACGACGACATCAAACGCTCCCGGCCGGATCTCGCGCCCGAGAATCCCGAGGCACCGTGGAATTTCTTCGGCCACGAGGTCGGCCGAGGCGGCGAGGACGCAGCCTTCTGCAAGCTAGCCAAGGAAGCAGGCCACCAAAGCTATCTCGACCTCGGCTGCTGGGTCGCGCACCTCGGCAACTTCGCCTACTTCCCCGAGCCGGTCTAATGAAGGCCAAGCAATACGAACGGGAGGCGGCGATCTGTCTCGAAGCCGCCGCGATCGCGATGCAGAAAGAGCTGCCTGACTACGGCGAGGCCGAGCGCCAGATGTCGCGCGCTGCGACCGCGATCAAATACGCCCGGGAGATCAACAACGGCACCTACAAAGGCGAGCAATACTAGCCATGCCCGACACCTGCCCAAGCTGCGGAGCCGCAGAGATCGATCATAATAGCCCACGAACCGTCTACGCGTGCGGCTCGTCCGACTACGACCAAAGACCCGGCACGTTCCTCCAATCCGAAGAGTGCGCCAATCAACCAACCAACACCATGAGCGAAGAAACCGAAGTATCCAACGAGCTACCACGCCCCGAAACCAACCCGATCGAGAACGAGATTCGCGCCATCAAGCAAGCGCGGGTCAACATCGATCAAATCATCCAAACCTTGCGCGCGATGGTGAACACACCCGAGCGCAGCGCCGCCATCATGAAGCTGCAGGAAGGCGTCATGTGGTTAGGTATGGACCTCAAGCGCATCAAGGACGAGACAGGCATCGGCGCGAACCCATACCCCGAGAGTTACAACCCCGACTCGCCGCGCATCGAGCCGACGGCCGACAACCTCAAGCTCTAACCCGTGAGCGGGCCGATCATCCTGCCCGCAGACTGTGAAACGGCGATCGATGCGTTGGACCGTGCCTACAATGTGCACATTGCCAACGCGTCGACGCCGTGGTTAGACGAAGAGTTCCGGCGCGCAGCAGCCGTCAGGGCGTGCTTCTCCGAGGCTGGCATCGAGATCATCTGCGGCCTGATGAAGATCCACCAAAACCACAAACCCAAAAAGAAAAAATGATCCTCGCCCTGCAATGCTGCCCAACCGATAGCGCGCAAGCTGTCGAACTCACGCGCCTGATCTGCGACATCGAGCCCACGATGCGCAAGGACGACGTCTTCTGCGTCGCACACCGTCGCGACACCGACCCGGTCCACATCAGCGAAATGTGCCGGGCAGCTTCGACCAAATTCGGCACGGTGATGTCCGTCAAGGGCGAGCGCGCAGGCGTGGGCTGGCCCGAGGGCCCGAACGACCTGTGGGCCGAGACGATGATGCGGATCTCGATGGCCTTCAAAAAGGATCGCAGCCAGACCGGTGTGCTGACCTTCGAGCCGGACTGCGTGCCGCTGCGCAGCGACTGGATCGACGTGCTCAAGGCCTGCTGGAAGGACGCCGAGGCCCGGGGCAAGCTGGCCGTCGGCCACGGGCACAACATGCCGGTCGATCACTTGAACGGCAACGCGATCTTCCGCATCGGCCTGCTGCGCACCTACCCGCAGCTCAACGGGACCAACCTGCGCCGCGGCTGGGATCACTTCCACGGGCATCTGATGCTCTCGATCGGCGAGGACGTCGACGCGATCGTGCAGCACTACCACATCACCAAATACACCCGCGACGACCTGCAGGCAGTGCGCAAGAACGGCACGATCCCGGCGCTCTTCCACGGGGCCAAAGGGCCCAACGCGGTGCGCTTCGTGCGCGAGATGCACGAGGACGGCACGCTCGCCGCCAACGCCAAGACCAGCCGCGGCTACCACCGCGTCTACTCCAAACACAAAGAGAAACACGTCATGCGCAACTGCGTCATTCAACCCCACGAAGGCGGGCTCTTCAGCCTCGTCAACAACGTGGCCACCTGCTGCGAGATCTTCGACAACGTGCTGGTCAACTGGTCCGGCGATCACCTCTACGCCACCGAGGACAAGAGCAACCTGTGGGACGTGCTCTTCGCGAACAACCCAGCCAAGGGCCAGCTCGATTTCACGCGCGACAACTTCGAGCTGCTCACGATGTATCCCGACTGGCACCTCACCGCGCAATACGTGGCCGATCACTACTTGAACAAGAACGACCCGTGGCGACAAATCTACCACCAGCACTGGCTAGGCTGGCAGGTGCGCGACGAGCTGGTTGCCGAGGCCGAGGCCTTCACCGACGCAGCCTTCGGCAACAAGCCCTACATCGCGGTGCAGATCCGCGCGAGCGCCAACCACGCCAACGAGCAGATCACCGGCAACCTGCAGACGATCGAGCAATACGAGGGTGCGATCCGCGCCGCACTGGTCGTGGCTAAGCGCGACCTCGGCGTCGTGCCCCGCGTCTTCGTGGCCGCGAGCGACGAGGAGACGCTCCAGCACTTCGCCAAGGAGTTCAACGCGGCGACCTACACGAAGACCCGCCGGTCGGAGAATCGCGCGCACGATTTCCACGTGGAAAACCCCCAAACATTCGAGGACGCGATCAATTGTTTCGTCGAGGTGCTTATCATGTCAAAAGCCGTTGCACTCATCCACCCAGCGAGCAATATGGCGACCGCCGCCCTCTACATCAATCCGCGCATGCTCTCGATCTACATCCCATGAACCCATACCTCGACCACCCACTGACCATCGCCTGCATCAGCTTCCTGATGGGCGTCATCATCACCGCGCTGCGCTACCGCGAGAAAGCGATCCGCGACGGCCGCGTGCGCTACTACGCCTGCAAGGACTGCGGTCGCGAGCACGCGCTGGATCCACACGGCAAGTGGATGGCGCTGCGCACGGTCGAGGAGATCCAAGCACAGGAGGAGCGGATCAAGGCCGCGCAAAAGCGATTCGCCAACGTGCCGCCCGTGACCCAACTGGACCCGGTGCCGCTGTGCACGCACGACGTGCCGCTCGATCGCTACTGCAGCAAGTGCGCCGAAGTAATGGCACCAAAGGAAGCGCAAGATCCACGCCGAGGTTAGTCATGCCCGAAGATATCCACGAAGATCAGCCCGCAGACTTCACGAGCGATCTCAAGAGCCTGCGGCCGGACCTGCGCCAGCGGCACCTCTACTGCGTGAAATGCCGCAAGCAGCCCTACATGCTCGAAACGACCGCCATGCACAAAGGCGGGGCCGACGGTAAACCGATCGCAGGCGAGGGCATCGTGCTGGCGCGTGTGACCTGCCACGGCGAGCGCGAAGAACTGGCGATCGGTTTCATTGAACTAGCCCACCTCATCGAAAGCGGTGAGAAGATCCCGGTGTTCGACACAGTCAACCGCTACGAGGTCAAACGGATCATCGGCAGCGGTGGTTTCCTCGACGGACAATAGAGAGGAGGTGAGAACCATGCCACTCACGCCCAAAGGCAAAAAGATCCAGAAAGCGATGACGAAAACTTACGGCGCGAAAAAAGGGAAACAGGTCTTCCATGCGAGCCAAAACGCAGGGACGATCAAAGGCACGCATCGAAAGCGCAAATGAAATGTCCACCTCGGGCGGGGAGCGATGTGCCTAGTCGGTGCTCCCGCCGTGATCCGCTCGGGGTGGGCACCTAATCTCGGTTGCCAGCGGTGGAAAAAGAACGGCCCGGGCTTGCAAAAACCCGGGCCGTTCAACTCTCTGCGGTGCGCCTATAGACTGCACCTAGCGCGGCAGCATAGTCGCGCTGCCGGGCGTTAATGAGGACACTGTTATTCGTAAATCCTGCGACGTCGAGCGGAAATTCTCAACTGCGTTTAAAACGCAGTTGATTTTTTTGGTCGTTGACCACTCCTAGGAAACGCTTCTATACCGGGATCAGTAGCGCGCTCGACTCTACTCAAACGATCGAGCAAGGTGGGTGAGTCGCCACCACAACAACGGACTTTGTAAAAGGCGCAGTCGCGCCCCGCAATGGATCCCCGGCATCGGATCCGCGTTACAAAGCATCCAATCTTGAAACAAAAAACCATTCTGGCCGCGGCAATCCTGCTCGCGGCTCCGTGCTATATCGGCACACCAACACCGGCCTACGGTTACACCTACTACGGCAGCGGCGACAGCAACCGCGGCGCGTATTCGATCGACCCGGCCGACGTCAGCGACTTCGCGGCCAAGGACGAGAACCGCATCCGCGGCCAAGTCATCCGCGCCGTCGTGCAGAAGAGCCCCTACGTCGACGTCCTTGAGGGCGGCACGTTGGAGGCAGGCATCAGCGACGTGCAGCGCGTGGTCGTGCAGGAGCGCGCCGTGCTCAACCAGTCGCTCGTGCGGCCCACGTTCACCCTCGATCGCAATGTCTGCGGCACCGTCGGTCCCAGCGCCGAGGTCGGCAGCACCGAATACAGCTATGAGCTGGCGACCAATCGCGGCATGGGGCCGCTGGTCTGCATCAAGGGCATGTGGTCGGCCTTCAAGACCGCCTACTCCGCGGCTGAGCAATCACTCCGCGGCCAGCTCGTGCAGCTCAACAACGCCGACGTGCGCATCACGCTCGTCGACCGCTCGGGTTGCAAAATGGTCGTGCAGGCAGGCAAGTCGTTTTCCGACATGTTCGAGGGCAACATGCAGTCGATCGACACCCCGTTCCCGAACATCGGCCTGCCGAACGCGATGCCGACGATCAAACTTATGCAGCATCTATGCAGAATGATGCGCGAGGTGCTGCTCGTCGAACCGTGGGAAGGCAAGCAGGGCGAGCCGGTGATGAAGGTCATCGCGAGCCACGAAGCCGTCGACTTCCTGCGTGACGACGCCGAGGTGCGCGACGATCACCGCTACATTGCCGCGGGCAGCTACGACCTCGGCAAGAACACACTCATCCGCTATCTGTGGGAAGGCCCCTACCGCGGCATGGCGTTTGGTGTGGATCCACAGCCGCTGCGCTTCAACACGGTCACCGCGAGCGGCCAGCCGGTCTACATCGAGCCCGAGATCGCGGTCGAGGTCGACAACTCGGTCGGCAGTCGGCCGAGCGCCGCATGGGTGCACGCCAAATACGAGGTGCTGCTCGTGATCGGCAAGGGATCCTTCCGCAAGCTGGCACCCGAAACCTACACGGGCGAGGGCAGCTTCAAGTTCCCGGCGCAGGGCATCAGCGGCGAGCTGATGTGGCGCAACCTTGCGGACAACGACCGCAACGTCTGGCAGGACTTTGGTCGCCACTACTACCAGTTCAGCCGGGCTTACAAGCCCGAGCGTCCGCACGCGGTTTGCGCCGTGGCCTACGCTCGCAAGCAGACCGACTTCGGCCTCGTTCCGATCACCGACTTCGGTGACTGGAGCGCCACCGGTTCACTCTAATCGCTTGCCGCTAGCCCCTGACGGAGTCGAGCCGTCAGGGGCTATGCAATACAAACCCGCCACCGCCTAGCGTTCTCATGGGGAACACGCAAAGCGGTGGCGGGCGATCTTTAACTAACTATGCACACCATCGAAACAGCAACCATCGCCGAGGAGATGGACGACAACCAAGCCTTGCGCGAGATCCTCGGCGAGGTGCGCCTGCTGGATGACATCCTGCGCGAGGAATACATCGGGATCGAAAAGATCGAGCACGACATCACCGACGTATCACCGGCCCAACGGGCACCGAACGACCGAGCCGTGAAGACGCTCGTCACCAACCGGTTTGACAACCCGGCAAACATCTTCGAGGACGACGTGCTCGTGTATAAACTCAAGACCGCAGGGACGTGGGCGAGCCCACTGTCCGGCAAGGGCAAGATCACGGTCACGATCGACTTCGGATTTCCCACCAGCGTCACGATCGCTACCTATGTGAAAGGATGACGCCCGAGGAACAAAGCAAACGAGGATCCTTTAACACGTTTCTGATCGCGATCGGCGACGCGCTTCTCGCCGCGGTGATGGTGCCACTCGGCATCTATCTCACCAAGTCGATGATCGAGGTGAAGACCGAGCTGGCCCATCTCAAGACCGGCCAGTTCTCGCGCGCGGAACTCATCGAGAAAGGCAACCTGATCCGCAACGAGGCGATCGAGCTGCGCACCGAGCTGGCGAAGATCCGCGGCGAGGTCGCAATCCTAAGTAGGCGGCTGGAGTCCTACGAAAACCGCAACGGCAAACCCAAATGACTGCGCCCTTGCCTATCATCTACATTTCACGGCAAGCTGTTGCTCTAAACAACAGCTCCCATGAACTACACACGCTCCACCATCATCACCATCGCCATTGCATTGCTAACCGGCTGCGCCGGGCGGAACGACTCGGAATCCGGCAGCCTACGCTCCCGGGGTTTGAGCATTACGCAATGGGGCCTAGTCAATGTCTCGGGCAGCCCGGTGTTCACAGCACCGGAACCGAGGGACACGACGCGCCTAGTCGTCGACCAGCGCCTTCGTTTCGATAACTTCAAACAACGCTAACCACCATGAACGCATTTGCCAAAAAAGAACCCATCACCGCCCCCGGCCCCGCGCTGGTCGCAGGCGTCTCCGAGGAGGAGCCGATCACGCCGCTCTCCCCGATCACCCCGGCCGCACCGACGATCAGCCTAAGCGGCGAATTGGCCGCACCGATCGCGCGTGACTACGCGGTCGGCGACGACTTCAACGGCACCGGAGCCTTCCGCGTCACCTCGATCGGCGAAGACGGCAACGTCGAGCTGGAACTGGTCAGTCTCACGCCCAGCGGTGAACCGAGCGACGCCTCGGCCGAGGAGGCGATCGACAGCTACCTCACCGGCAAGGGTGCTGCAGAGGAGGAGGAACTGGTCTAACCACTCACGCCCATGCTCGTCAGGGAAATCATCGATGAGGTCAAGGAAGGCATCGGCAAATGCAGCGACGCGTTTGCGATTAAAACGATCACGCGCGCCGTGCAGTTGCTAGCCAACAAGGGCCTCATCGATCCCTTGGTTGGCTATTTCGACTTCTCGGTTAGCAACGACTTCTTTGTCGCGCTGCCTCGGGAGGTCAAAACACCGCTGCGGGTCAACATCAACAAGGAGCCGACCTTCTCGCGCTCGCGGATCTACGAGTTCCACATCAACTCGATGGGCACGCAGATCGGCGAGGAGCCGGGCCTAAGCTGGAGCGATCGGGGCTACTCGCCCATTCAGAACGAAAAGGCGCTGCCGGGCACGCTGGCCTACCAAGTGACCAATGACGCCGATATCGGCAAGACGATCATCGTCACCGGCAAGGACGAGAATGGTCGGACGGTCATCGAGTCTCTCAGCGGCACGCGCGAAGGCACAAACGCAGGTGAGAAGATCTTCCATCGGATCGAGGTTGTGCAGCGGCTGGAGACGATCGGAGAGACGTTCCTGCTCTGCAACGGCACGAACCTCGCCGCGCAATACTACGGCGACGAGCTGACGCCCGAGTATCGGGTCATCAAGCTAAGCAAGAGCGCGAGCAACGTGCGGGTGATGTTCCGGCGGCACGTATTCACACTGAAGACGCTGGACGACTTCATCCCGATGCACTCGGAGCTGGCGGTCATCCAAGCGTGCAAGGCGGTGCGCTTCATGGGCACCGACGAGAACGACAAAGCCGCCGCTTCGCTGACGATGGCCGAGATGTTCCTCAAGGAGGAGCAGGCCAGCCGCGAGGAGCACAACACGATCGCCGAGAATCAGGAGACGCAACCGGCGATCGACGCCTCGACCTACGTGCGCGACTCGATCATCGTGGCCGACGTCTACGACGTGGCGGCCGAGATCTTCGGGCCGATCGGCAAGCGCAAGCTCTTCGATAAGATCACCAGCGCGATCGAGATCTTGAGCAACCGCGGGCAATGGGACGCGCGGCTCGGTTGGGTCGATGTGTTCAGCGCCGACAACCGCGGCGAGGTGACCTACGACACGCCACTGGCTCAGAACGGCAAGGGCCATGGCTACTATGTCCTGCCACGCCACGTCGAGATCCCAGTGGCGATCACCGATCGCTGCGGCGCATCGATCCCGCGCAACCGCTGGTTCGAGTTCCACATGAACGGCGACGGTGGCATGCGCGATCGCTCGTCCTGCCACACGTGGGATGACCAAGGCGAGACGTGCATCATTCGCAAGTGGCCACTCAACCCGCTGGAAGAGCCGAAAAAACGCCGCCCGCTGCCGCTCCAGTTCGTGGCGGTGCCCGACGACCCGGTGGACGAGAACGTGCCGGTCATGCTCTACGGCACCGAGCGCGACCTCAATGATCGCGATGTTGAGGTCTGGCGCGGCGGCAAGCGCGGATGGGCTTGCCCGTGCATCCCGGGCAACTACAACCCGGGGATCCACGCGCCGCTCTTCACCTCGATCGAGCGGATCACCAAAGGCGAGAGCAGGGGATTCATCCGGCTCTTTACGACCACCGGAACACCCGAGGTGCCCGAGGTGCCGACAGCCAACGTGCAGACGGTCATCACGCAGTGGACGTTCATGGGCACGCCCATCGACTACACAAACGGGGCCGATCGCATCGTCGAGATCGAGCCGACGTGGCCGCTCGACCCGATGATCCCGCGCGACGTGACGTTCGTCTTCAGCAACACGAGCGGCCCGGGCACCGTGCACCTCTACGCCTCGGTGGGCGACGCTGGCGACGTCTACGTGCACAACCAAGTGCTGGCACTCAACGCGCCGACGCTGGTGGCGTGGGGCGATTACAGCTTCCAAGTCACGGTGATCTTCGGCGATGAAACCGTGCGCAACATCGCGGAAATTCCCGGCACGATTGGTGTGCCTGCTTTGTGGGTGACGGACGATCTGTTCGGAATGTGGTATCCCGACGAGCTGGAACCCAAGTATCGCGCAATTAAGCTACCACACGCGGCACCTAAGCGAATCCGCGTGGCGTATCGCAAACGCACGCCCAAGGTGACCAGCCTCACCGAGCCGATCCCACTGCGTTCGCGCTTCGCGATCGAGCAGCAACTGCGCGCGATCAAGAGCGCAGGCGAACCACAGCTCGCCGCGCAATTCGAGGCGACTGCACTGAACTACCTGCGCGACGAGCGCATCAACATCGGCCCGAGCGTCACTGGCATGTTTCAATTCGACGAGTCAACAGCCCCGGGTTTTACCGGCAACGTCCAATGATTTCTACGCAGCACATCATGCCGCTCTACCGGCCGCCCGCCAATCACTGGCTGCGCATGATCTATCCGAAGATCCAAAAATTGCGGTGCCTGATGACCTGCGATAGCGGCGTCGAGATCCACACCGAGCCGATCGTCCTGCAGCTCGGCGACTACGAGGCCATCCTTGGCGGCAGCCCACGCGATGCTTTCACCATCGAAACCACGAGCGTGGTTGGTCCCGCCCTAGACACGCTGGAGATCTACGCTCGGGTCTACAAAACAGTGACGTCTACCATCCTCCGATTCTTCTACAACGACGACTTCACCGGCCTCGTCAAAGAATTCACGCTCCCGCCGATGTCTGACGATATTCAGTTTGAACTCACCCGTGCAGACCTCGGCGTGCACTATCCAGAACTGACCAGCTTCAACGGCTGGTTGCACAACGTCTACTACAGCAACGTCAACCTGCCGAGCAATACCAACTACCTCGAAATCTCGTTCCAGCCCGTGGTCGTGGAGTCGACGCAAACCACACCGATCCTGCCAGCCAACCGGCTAGCCAAGGTGTCGCGCGTGCACAACACCGGACAGCTTGCGTTGGATATCTATGAAGGTGACGTCTTAATCCTCTTCAACCTGCAACCCGGTGAGATGCAGGATTTGACTATGCCGGGGCTTTTACAGATCTCGGCCATGGTATCGTCAGCGGAGAGTCCCACTGCAGGGCAAATCGCCAAGGTGGAGGCCAGCAGGAGCCTGCGGTGCGCCTGCGGCGAGACGATCGTCGTGCCAGAGCCTGAACCCGTGGGAGGGCCACTGCTTTAACCATGGGTCGGACCTTCAAAACGCAGCGCGCATGGATCAACGGAGTCGACACCTCGGTCCATCCGGCCGATTTGCGTGACGGGCAGTTTGCGTGGGGTGAGAACGTCGTCAATCGTGGTGGGGTGATCCAAACCCGGCCGGGTTACCGGGTGATCGCCTCGATCGCAGGCGAGCGTTTGCAAGGGCTTGCATTATTCACCCCACGCAACAGCACCTCGCGCCTCGTGGCGGTGGTGGACGGCAAGGGCTACCAGCTCGAATACCCGCTCTACGGGCCAAGCCAGATCTCGGGGATCTCGATGGATCCGATCGCCGAGTTCGTGGTGATGGAGCGGACCATTCAGAGCGCAAAACTCAACGAGGACGGCTCGATCAAACTCATCACGCCGATGCCGACGCTGATGTTCACCGACGGCAAGAGCCGGATGCACTGGTGGCAGGGCTCGACCGGCGGATCGCTGGATCCCACGGCACCGCAATACGGCGCGCCGTCGGGCTGCCTGTGGATGGAGTGGATCGGATCCCGCCTGTGGGCATCCCAAGGCAACCGCGTCTTCGCCAGCGACCTCGTCAACCCGATGGCATGGAGCGAGCAGCAATACATCGCCGAGCGTGGTGCGCTGGATCTGCCGGACGATTGCACCGGGCTGATGAAAACGGCCGATGAGCGCGGCCTGCTGGCCTTCAGCCAGAACGACACGAGCGCCATCAAGGCCAACATCCTCGATCGCACTGAGTGGCCCGTGACGCCCGACTTCCAGAAAGTCATCATCCCGGGGATCGGTTGCGTCGCGGGCCGCAGCTTGGTCAACTCCTACGGCGAAACCTACTGGATGACCCGGGGCGGCATCATCAGCCTGAACGCGGCGCTCAACTCGACGCAAAGCTCGACCATCGATGTCATCGATGGCGCGATGATGCGCAGCAAGCGGTGCCTCTCGCCATACCTAGGCGGCACGGCCGGGTGTGCGTTCGAGAACTACCTGCTGATGAGCGTGCCCTACGCCGACAAATACAACTCGCACACATGGGTGCTCGACAAGTCGGTGATGAACGGCCGACGCGAGCAGGCGTGGCAGGGCGTGTGGACCGGCGTGCGGCCGGTGCAGTGGGCGACCGGTTATGTCGGCGGCAAGGACCGGTGCTTCTTTGCTAGCTATGACCGCTCACCCTTCAACGACACACACATTCACATTTGGGAGGCCTTCGATGAGCGCCGGGAGGACGAGGGTGGGCAGATCGATTGCCAAGTCGAGCTGGCCCCGATCGCGAACGACGAAACGATGAGCTTCAAATACACCGAGCTGGAGGTCGTCGAGATGCTCGGCAAGGTGCACCTCGAAATGTTCATGGGCGGGAGCAAAGGCCCGTGGCATCTCTCGGGCACAGCCGACATGCAGGCCGAGAAAGGCAGCATGGGCAGCGTCTATCAGGAGACGTTCACCACGACCGACACGCTGCGCGCCTTCAAGCCGCAAGCGCGCACGGTCAAGAGCGAGGAGTGGACCAGCCAGACGGCCGTCGGTGAATGCGGACCCGAGAGCGAATACATCGCCGGGCAGGACAAGGCCTTCAGCACGCTGCTGCAGTGGCGCGGACGCATGGGGATCCGCGAGGTGCGACTCTTTATCGATCCAGTCGGTGGACCCAAGGACACCAAGGGCCAGTGCTCGTCCGACGAGAGTGACAGCCACAACGCCGTGAGCGAGCGCGGCGACACCATCAAATCATGACTAATCGAATCCGAATGAAAGTGAAGTGCACGGCGGTCACGCCGAGCGGTGCCGACGAAGCGGTGAGCCTTGGCACAAACAGTGTCACCGACAGCCGCGAGAACGACACGTTCTGCAACAAGAGCACGCCGCCCAACGCGGTCATCACCATCCCGATCAGCCAACCCGGCGCGAAAGGGACGTTCCAAGTCGGCAAGTTCTATATCGTGGAATTTCGCCCCTGCCAAACCTAACCACAAAACCAACCAGTAAACCAAACGCAGAGCCATGTATCTAAAAGTCAAATTCAAGTGCATCAACACGGACATCACCGAGGGCCCTGACCCGCAGGAGTGGGTCACGCTGAAAGCCGAGGGTGGCGACGGATCGCCCACCGGCACGATCGACCTGCAGATCACCAACGAAAGCGAGCAGGGCCGCTTCAAGATCAACGAGGAGTATCTCATCAACATCTCGGCCGTGGGTGACGAAGCGCCGGAAGCACCGGCACCCAAAACCGAACCGCCCGACGTCTCTGCCTAGTGAACAAGAGTTTCGCCACTTACACGCCCCGCCCCCGACCGATGGACTACGACGCCATCGTCGGGCGCGAGGGCTGCGAGCCGGAAAGCGGCAACGAGTGGTATGGCCTGCTGCCGTTCACCGAGCTGTGCGTTTGGCCGCACGACAAGGAGAGCGAGATCTTCACGCAACCGGCGACAGTTAGCTACAGCATCGGGCCGGACCAGCGCGGCAATCAAACTAAGCCATACTTCACTTCGTGGGCCGTATGGGTGGGCACGATCGGTGTGCGCGTGGGGCAGGCCGATCACGTGGATCCACCGGCCAACGATCTCGGTGAGAATTCGTCACTTTACTTAAAAGTTAAGCCCGAGGAACTGACCCACGCGTGGAACGGCAAGGGCGATCTCGCGATCGCGATCCAGAAGGACAAGGACAACATCGAGCTGAAGCAATACGTCGACGACGCAGGCACGATCGCGACCTATGCATGGCGCGGCCGATCGCCCGTGCTCTACTACAGCGGGCACGTCCTGCACGGCGACCCGAGCGAAGGCCAGCTCGTCTGCTACTACTTGCACCCCGAGATGCCGAGGGTGCTCTACGCGCGCTTCGAGAGCGAAGGATTCGCGACCGAGCGGATCGTCATGCCTGCGCTGCGCCTAGGTCTTGCGCAGCTCATCAACGTCGTGACGATCGAGGATGCTCTGATCGGCGGCAAGGTGGCACTCTATGCGCTCAGCGTGCGCGGCCGGGATGTCACGCTAACCACGGCGGAACATATTCCGACTTTCGCCGAAAGCGCCTTTTTGGGCATCGGATTTGGCGACCTCAACGGAGATCCCGGCGAGGATGGTGGCGTCTATCACGTCACGATCGACACGCCCGAGATCCTCGTTGTCGATCAGGCAAAGATTGACATCAAGGTGGATGGCGGAACAATCATCAAACCGCTCATCGATTACGACACGACGCCGACAGTCGAATCGACGAGCCTAAGCGTGGCGCTGGTCGGCGGGGAAATTACCTAATGAAAACCACGCAAAAAGCCACCATCGGTCTACAAGGCCAAGTCAAGGTCGAGGTCATCGATCACGCTGGCAAGGTCATCGAGGAGCGCCCGTGGCAGCCCAACCTCATTCTCGACCAAGGCCTGAATAACCTAGCGGACCACCACATCGCGCAGCTCTTCGAGTGGGCAGTGGGCGGCACCGGCACAAGCCGGACGCGAGAGGCGCTGCCAACCTCGAACAACTACAACCTGACGATCGCGGGCAATCTCGCCCGCACCCTTGCAACCGGCGGTCGACCCTTCACCACCGCGGTAGTGCCGGGCGAGCCACAAGGCGACATCGGAAAGCTAGCCAAGTTCACCACGGGCGCGAAAATCGAGGGCATTATCACTGCGGTCACCGATGCCGACAACGCCTACGTGCGGCCGGTGGGCGAGAGCGGTGTGCTGGCGAATCTCACCGGGTTGGATGTCGTCCTCTACTCGGTGCATCAGAAAGGCCTCGACGCCGAGTTCGGCGCACGCACGAACGACTACAGCGGCGTGACCGGCCACAACAAGACGACCGACTCGCTTTCGACCGGCAAGCGCACGATGCAGCGCACCTTCATCTTCCCGGCGCAGACCACACCGAAGGAGGTCGTGACCGGCAACTATTCGCAGGCGACCGCCACGGTCACGCGCAGCTCGGGAGCCCGCGATTTCACTGTGGCCGACAAAGGCAAATACCTGCATTTTGTCACCGCTAACCAAGGCGGCTTCATTGCCAGCGTGACCAACGCCACGACCGTGGTGCTAGCCAGCGGTTACACCTCCGCGGGTGCGTCTGGCGCGATCGAGCTTTACCCGGGCATCAACTACGGCGAGATCGGATTCAGCCACACCGGCACCGCAGGCGACAACCTCAACATCCGCGTGCGCCTCGAAGATGGATCCGGCAACTCCGCGCCGATCTACGTCTCGGGACCAACGCCGATCGCACCGAGCATGCAATTGCGGGTGACCTACAAGCTCGACGTCACTGTCTCACCGATCACGATCGAGAATGGCAACGCAAACATCAGCGACCCGACCGACGTGATGAGCGGCAACAAGTCGGGCAAATACACGATCGAGCGCCTAGCTTTGAGTTCGGTCAACAACGACGGCACGAGCAATCTAACCTTCACCAGCTTGGAACCGGCCGATCCCGCCAGCGCCGGGTTCAGCCCGCTCAATGCCACGCTCGCAGTGATGGGTGGCGGTGTCTCGCACGATCGAGGCGCAGGCGCAGCCACGGTGCAAATGACCGCCGAGCCCTACGTGGCCGACGATTTCACGCGCCTCTACACGGGCACGTTTGGGGTCAACGACGCGATCGGCACCGCGTGGTGGGTGCTAGGTATCTTCGATGTGGGCAGCTCGACCTTCCCATTCGCTTTCAAGTTCGATGTCAAGCAGGCCAAGACTGCCGAGGTGGCCCTCAATGTGCGCTTCAGCAAAACATGGAACCGAGTCCTCACCTGACCTATGGGCAACATCAATATCATCCCGATCAGCGTGCCACTCCCCGAGGGCTGGGAGGGCACGCCGGACGAGTTTAGGCAGCAGATCTTCAGCACGCTGACCTTCCAAGCGAGCGGCGACTTCATGACCGGCCAAATCGGCGGCGCGATGCCGACCAGCAACGTCGGCCTCTACATCGACGGGCCGTATCTCTACACGTGGGACGCCGACACCTCGACCTATCAGCCGATCAACACGCATCCGATCGGCTCGATCCTGCCCTACCTAGGCTCGGTCGTTCCGGCCAACTATCTCCTGCTCGATGGCGGGCAACATTTGGTGGCCGACTACAAGGAACTCTACGCGCTGATCGGCAAGACCTATATCAAATCGACCGAGAGCGGTGACGACACGCACTTCCGCGTGCCGAACATGGCTGGGCGCACGTTTTTCGGCGCAGGGCAGGGCGACTACAACCCGCTCGCCACCGCAGGTGTGCCCGGCGGCCTGATGCGCGAGATGCTCCTGCACCAATTCGACGGCCTCGAATGGCCCCGGCGGCTCAACAGCAAGCACGTCGGCCAACCTGCGGCCAACACCAACCCCGGCGACGTCATGGTCTACACGGGGGTGACCGGCACAAATTACACCCGGGCGATGCCTCCGCACCTCGTCATCAACTGGATCGTCCGCAGCAAATGAGCAGCAACAAACCACTTACGGCACCACAAAAATCAACTGCGTTTAAAACGCAGTTGAGAAAATTGACCCGCAAGCAGCGGGAATCGATCGACAAGCTGTTGCTCGAACACGCCGAGGTTGGCGCGTCCCTCGCGTTGGGCGCTCAACTCGTCAAGGAGCCGCAGGCCAAGTGCCCGGTGATCGAACGCTGGGCACCGGGCGTCTACCTGCGCGAGATCGAGATGCCCTTCGGCACCTTCATCCTCGGCAAGCGGCACAAAACCGAGCATTTCAACATCATGCTCACCGGCTCGATTCGCTACATCGACGAAAATGGCAAACCGGCCACCCTGCACGCGCCGCAGGTCTTCGTCAGTGGTGCGGGCGTGCTCAAGATGTTCGTCGTCCTTCAAACCTGCCGTTGGCAGACCATCCACGCCAACCCTGACGACTGTCGTGACACGGCGACCCTCGAAGATCGCCTGATCGATCGCAACACCACCGAGGCGGTTCTGCTCGCCTCCAAAACTCAACTCAAACCAGCACTCGCATGAGCATTTTCTGGAAACGCTTTTTCACGATCGGTGGGTGGTTCACATGGGTCATGGCAGGCGTCACGGTGGTCACGGCCGTCGGTGGCGCAGTCATGGCGAACAAACAGGCCAAGGACGCCAAGAAACAGGCGGCTGCGACGAATGCGCAAAGCCAAGCGGCGATCGCGGGGCAACCGCTCTTCACGCCACCGGAGCTGCCGGGTTATCAGCCGTGGAATTTCAAGTCGAACCAAGCACGCGCGATCGAGGAAGACGCCAACGCCTACGCGCGCAGCGATGCCGACTTCCGCAAGCGGCACAAGCCGATCGTCGGCGCAGAGAAAGCCTTCGAGGCCGAAGTCGCGAAGGACTGGGCAGGCGAGCACGAGCTGATGCCGCAACTGCAGAGCGAGTTCATGCGCGCCGGGATCGCCGACACGCTCGGCAGCCTCGGCACGACCGGCGCAGGCAGCGTGCTGGCCCCGGGCAGCGCGGGCGAGGCCAACGTCGCCCGGCACCTTGGGCTCGACATCATGGGCTTTCAGGACCGCAACCGGACCAACCGGCAAAAGTCACTCTCGATGGCCGAGGAGATCTTCCCACGCCGCACCTTCGGCATGACCGGTCAGGACTACGTGCAAAGCTCGATCGCCGACGTGGAGAACAAAAATGCGTGGGCCGCCGCGAACTACGAACGCGAGTTTGAAGCGGAGAAAGCACGCGTCGGTCAGGCGATGGAGCAGTCCAACGCGGCGATGACCTCGCAAAACGCGATGGCGAAAGCGCAAGCCGAGGCAGATGCGGCACGCAACGCGGCGATCGCCTCCGCAGCTACGACCGCCCTGCAAGCGGGTGCGGGTGCCTATGGCTCGAAATACGGCGCAGGCGCGACGAGTGCCACAAGGCAACCGGCCGCGACCAGCGTGAGCGGAGCTGTCCGACCCTCGCGGGCGCTTTACCCCGGCGGAACAACTTGGCAACCCGTAGGAAAATACTATGCCTGAACTCGGATCCGGCCTCAAACCTTACAGCCTGCCCGGCGTGCGTTACGTCGCGCCGAAAACGGGCACGTTCACACCCACTGAGATCGTGCCGGACCTGCGTGGCGCAGCCACCTTGGCAGGCAGCGCGGCCACGATGAACATGGCCGCCGAAACGATCGCGAAATTACCCGAGCTGTTGAGCAAGGCCGAGCAGGCCGGTCGCACGCGGACACAGGCCCGAGCCGCCCACGAATACAAGATGGGCAAACTTGGTGAGGGCGGAAAGGCACTGGAAGATTTCACCTTCGGAGCTGACGACACGATCAGCTACAAGCCGGTGGATCCGCTCCTGCGGCAGCTCAAATACGACGAGGCGATCACCAACGCTCAATATCGGCGCGCACAGGCGGCCAAGGCGATGCGTGGCTCGCAGCCGGTCTACCCGATCGACGTGCTCGGAGGTCTAGGCGGCACCGATGCCACTGAACTCCCCGCGGCCGCGACGGATCTCACCAGCTCGCCCGAGATCGGCGCGGAAATACCATCCGCCGCCCCGGCCAGCGCGACCGACCAAGACAGCGCGCTTTTTTACAACCCGCCGCCCGAGCCTGCAGTGCCGAAAGGTGCGCCGACGGCCGAAGCGGCCGCAGCCCAGCCCGCGCTCGCCGCAGCGCAGACGCCGCAGGGCCAGCAGGCGCTCGCACAGATCGGCCAAGAGGCAGCCGCCAACGGCACACTCGCCGCGCTCAAGCCCGGGTCGGAAGAGTTCACCGGGCCCGTGCAACCGCTCGCGCAGCGGATCGATCCCAGCCCCTACGTGAAAGTGGCAGAGGCCGCCCAGCTCGCGCAGGTCACACCGCCTGCGGTCGAAGAGCAGGGCCAAGGCGACATCGAGGAACTGCCACCCGTGCCCGCCAACGCGGTCGCACCCACACCAGCGGCCCGCCCAGCCGCGCAGGTCGCACCTGCACCGGTAAGGGCACCGGCCGCGCTCCCGCCCACGGTCAAGCCGCCATCGGTCTTTGGTGACAACGGCTACTTCTACGCCTCGGATGGTGCGGACGCGCGCCGGGTGCCGAAACGGATGGAACCGATCGTCGAGCGCACCAACGGCCTGACGACCGGAGTGCTGCGGCCGGGCGACAAAAAAGTCACCGCGGTCAAAGATACCTCGGCCGATCTGCGCAAGCTCGAAGACGAGACGATCATGAAGCAGGGCCACACGGCGCGAGAGGTCGCGTCGATGAGCGAGGATCAGCGCAAGGCGATCATGGAAAAAGCAGCGCGGAAAGATTCGCCTGCGCACCTCGCGCTGAAGAAAGCGGTGATCGCCCGCGGCAAGAATCCCGAGGGCATGACCGAGGAGGAGATGTCGTCGATCTTGGAAACCAGCGTGCCGCTCAAGCCCGCAGAAAAGATCTCGGCGATCCACAGCATCCGCGAAGGCTACTACAAGCAACCGAGCACGGTCGCGCTGTTCGGATCCGGCCAAATGCAGGGCATCGACGACATCAAGAAAACGCTCGATGAGATGCTCGCGAAAAACGGCAACAGCTTTGAGAACATCAAAAACAAGCAGCAGCAGCGCACGTTTGTTTTCCAGATGAACAAGCTCAACGATCGCAACAGCGCAGTGTTGAGCGGAGAATACAAGGCAGCGGCCGACACCCTCGGCCTCGGCGATCAGATCCAGCTCGCGTGGGAAAAAGCGCAATCCGGCGAGCAGGCGACGCCGCAGCAGATGAAAGATATCTACGACACGGTGACGCTCGTGCACGAGGCAGCCAAGCGCGACTACATGGAGAACATCGGTGATACGATCGAGGCCGCGAAGGAAGTCAAAACCACACCGCAGCGCGTGGGCGTCCCAGCCAAGGCGATCAAGTGGTATGAGGAGATGCAAAAGAACGCTACGAGCGGCGGCGTCCCTGAGACTGCAGCGACCAAGCCAGCAGCGATGGCCCCCGATCAACGGCTCACTGCACTCACGGAAATCTTGACAACCGGCATGCACGAAGGTCGAGCGATCACGCCCGAGGAGGCAGCGCGGATCCGTGCGCAAATCGAGCGACTGACACCCAAAACGCCAGCACGATGATCCTATGCCTCAACTTTCCTCTTTGCTCGACGATGATCTAGCGGCCGACCTACCACAGGAGCCGATCACCGACATCGCTGAACTCGACCTCGCCACAGGCGGCAAAGGCACCGCCGCGGCGCAGGAAAAATTCCCACCCCCGGCGAAACCGTCGCAAAGTCTGGAGGATCTGCTCGGCGAAAAACCGGACGACCTGCAAAAGACGATCGACGATCCGAATTTTGACGAGATCACGTTCGCCGCGAAGTATGAGGATCCGGCCAGTCAGGATCTCGCGTTCAAGGTCCACGAAGCGCGGGCGGCGCGCGGCTTCAAGGATCCCGAGGGCAAGACCTACCCGCACTACAGCCACAAGATGACGTTTGGTGACGTGGCCAGCGGATTCGGGAGCTGGGGCCGCGGCATGGCAATGAGCGTGCCGCGCTTGTTCAAGCAAGCGGGCCAAGCAATTCTCAGCGACCCGAACGCAGCGACCACCACGGCCGAGAACGTGATCGGCGTGCAAATGGCGGGCCAAAGCGGCGAGCGGCTCGCTCGCGGGTTGCTCGATTGGGGCGAACAACTGCCGCTCGACTATGCGCAAAAGAAATTCGCGGCCGATCCGGCGCGCATCGACGCAGCGGTCGGCGTGCTGCCCGATTATTTGAAAGGACGCGGCGAGATCCTGCAGGCGGGCAAGAAGGTGCCCTACGCGCAGATCTACGGCCCGATGCTCACGACCGCGCTCATGAAAGCGCGCGCAGGCAAGCCGCTGACGCCCAAGGAAAGCGCCGAGGTCAACGTAATGGTCGCGCAATTGGAACCCGAAGACGCGAAACGCGAGGCGCTGAAAAACAAGTTCGGCCAGACCGTCGGCGCGACGCGCAAAGACATCAAACTCGCGAGCGGCATCCCGCTCGATGAAGGCGCGGTGGCCGACTACATGAAGTGGAGAAACGAAGGCGTGCCGGTGAGTGAAATCCTTGGGCCCGAAAACCTGAAACGCATCGGCGCGGAACCGGTCGACCCGGGTGCGACAGCCGCGATCGGCGCGATCATGGATCCGACGAACCTCATGCTCATCAAAACGCCCGGCCTGCCCGGCATGCGCCGCGTGGGTGGCGCGCTCGCCACAGCCTTGGGTGGCACCGGGGAAGTGCTCGCAACGAAAGGCGGCAGGCTGGTGCTCGGCGGTGCGGCCGCGGGCGGTGGTTATGCCGCGGCGCAAAAGATCATCGAGGGCGACTGGAAGAATGCGGGCAAGATCGGCGCGGGCATCCTCGCCGCGGGCGCGCTGGCGAAGATCGGCGGCGCAGCGAAGGTTTTGCGCCAACAGGGATTTGAAGCCCTGACCAACGGCACGTGGGTCGCGCCAGCCACCGAGGCGGCGGCCAAGGCAGCCCGGGCCACCGCAGGCGCACCAGCCCTCACGAAATTCGCCAAGACTGCGATCCCCAACGCCAAGGTGCGAGCCAGCAACACGGTGATCGACATGCTGGCGACGCCAGTCGGTGCGGCACCGCTCAACCTCGCGATGGCGGCGGGCGACAAAGAAAACTTTTGGGGTAACTTTGCGGCGCTCTCCGAGGGTGCACCGCTGTTCGGCGCGATGGGCAGCTTGACCGGCGGGCTCAAGCCGCAGTTCACCAAGGCGATCCTGCCGTCGATGCGTGCGAACGGCCAAGCGCGCTTCACCGAGATGGCGCAGCGGGGCGACAAGTGGAGTCAGGCCAGCGCACGCTATGTGCAACGGCTGCCCGAGGCGGGAAAGAACATGGTCTACGAATTGACGGACGCACTGGGCGGCATGGAAACGACCGGCCCGCAGGGTCAAAAAGGCGTGAGCGAGATCGTGCCGTTGAGCGCGGCCGATTACGCCGCCTTCAAAGCCGAGCGCGGCCTGCCCGCAGGCAACGATCGCGGCCTCGCGATGCATAACGGCAAGGCCTACGTGAACGCGGAGCACCCGAGCATGATGGGGCCCGAGGGCAAAGGTGTCTTCGGCCACGTCGCAGGCCACGAGATGGGTGGCCACGTCGCGCAAAACATCCTGCGCGCGTTCAGCGGCAAGGGAGGCCCGCTCTACGACGGCGTAATGGGCAAGATCAAGGCGCAGCTCACCGACAAAAGCGGCAAGCCGACGCCTGAATTCCAGCAGTTCATCGACGGCTACAACAAGGAACTCACAAAGAGCGGCGCGCGGCCGCTCACCGACGCGCAGGCGATCGACGAGTTCGTCGCCGAAACCGCGGGCCGCATTTTCTCGACCAAGGGCACGGCCGATCTCGTCATTCCCGAAGGGATCCGCGACAAGATCCAGCGCGGCATCGGTGAGTTTTTCGGCGGCAAGATTGGCATCGATCCGCGGGAGGTCGGAGGACGATCGTATTTCAACCACAAGGAAAACGCCGAGGTCACCGGCATCTACCTCGATGCGCTGCGCCAGATCGTGTCACCCGCGGCGCGCACCGCGCTCAATGTCGACCCGTCGACGCCACCGCCAGCGGGACCAACCCCAGCGCCGACGCCAACCGGCGGGCCGCCTGCCCCCGGTGCGCCGCCTGTGGTGCCTCCAGCCGCGCCACCAGCGGCCCCGGCACGCGTTCCTGTGCCTCCAATGCCCACACCGACCGGCGTGGGGCCGTTTGGGCGCGGAGCACTGGCCGGTGGGGTGCCAGAAATGGCCTCCCAGCCCCGTCAGGGCGCTCTAGCACCGGAAAATGCGCCAAAAGCGTCAGAATCGAGCCCTAGCGAGCCTGTGACCCCTTCCAGCGAGGCACCCCCAGCGCCAAAACCGGCCGAAGAGGCCCAAATTTCGCCTGCACCGGCCGAAGCACCATCGGAAGGCGTCGGAAGACCCACCGGGATCCTGCCAGCACGCACGGTCGACGACGATGCGGCCGATTCGCTCATCAAGGCCGCGCCCGATGGCAATCAGGCGGCGCTCGATCTCGCCAATCAGGCCGCCGAGGGCGATCCACGGCTTTTCCAGCGTCGCACAGATCCGCTCACCGGCCGGGTGGCCTACAGCGGCCGCCTCGACTTCAACAAACCCGAGCACCGGGCGCTCGTGCGGCAGCTCGGCATGGGCGAGGGCGACATCGCGAAGATCCAAGCAGCCGACTCGGGCGGCGACATCCGCTACGTCGACTACTGGAGCGCGGAGAAGGCGGTGGATCCCGACGACATCACCGGCAAGGAACGCAAGCGCGACTACGAGCTGGATAAAGGCAAAAAGTCGCGCCAGCTCATGCAGGAAAACAAGGGCATCGTTTTCACGGGCGTCGAGGTGACGAAAAACGGCAAGGTGCTGCAGCGGGGCATCAGCCTCGACAAGCTGGTCGCCAACCTCTCGAAACTTCTCGGCGCAGCGAAGACGCACCTGACACCGGAGCAGCAAGCCAAGGCCAAGATCTACGCCGACATCAACGACCCGGCGATCCGCGAGGACATCAAGGCCTACGTCGAGAACCACAAGAACGGCTACAAGGGTGACGGCAGCGGGCCGGTGGAGGGCATGACGCAAACCGGCGTGCCGATACCGATCGAGCGCGGCCGCTTCGATATTCTCAACGCGGCGCTGAACTACGACATCAGCGGCAAGCCAGCCGAGCACGCCCGCAAGCTCGCAGCCGACGAAGCAGCCCGGGCGACGGGCGTCAAGGTGCGCAAGCGTCCCGCGCTGCAGCCGCAAACGCAACTCAAGGCCGAGGACGCGCAACGCGTGGCCAAGGAAAACCAGTGGGCGGTCGACGACCAAACGGGTGACGTCAATCCGTTCCGCGCAATGCTCAACAAAGGCGGCAAGTTCACCTACACGAACAAGGCGGGTGAGACGCGCGTTGGCACGGGCGACATTCTCGAAAGCGTGTGGGAGAATCTGAGCCCCGACATGATCGAGGACGTGCGCACCGCACCGAGCGGCGAGCCTGCGATCGTGCGCAAGGTCGGCCTCGAAGCACCGGCCGGTGAGTTCTCGCCCGAGGGCATCAACTGGGGCAACGTCGCTGCTGGCTTCATGCCCGGCGGCGGTGAAGCGATCGCAGAGCGGCCGAAAGGCACGTTGGCAGGCGAGGAGTTCGGCGGTCCATCGCAACGGGCCCTCGATGAGCGCAAAGCCAAGCTGCCACCCTACACGACCAGCACCCGGGAAGACACCAAGCGCGGCTGGGGTGAGATCAAGATCCAAGACGACAGCGGGAAGGATGTCGGCTACATCGCCTACACGCACCGGCCGGACGGGACCGTCCAAGTCAACAGCTCGCACGTCGAGGCCTTCGCCCGCGGCAAGGGCTACGGCGAGGCGCTGTATCGCGAGATGGCCAAGGAGATGCAGCGCCTAGGCAAGGACACACTAACCTCGTGGGTCACATCGAAAGAAGCGTTCAAGGTGCGAAATAAACTCTTCCCCACCGAATTCAGGGAGAGCGAAAGCGATGCCCGCGGCGACGTCGCCTATTCCGACGTGTCGAGCAAGGTGCTGCCCGATTTCAGCTACATGCCCGGCGGCGGCGATGGCGAAGCCAAGAAGGGTGCACTGGAACCCGAGGTCGAGATCGCGAAGGTGGTCAAGAAAGGCGACAAGCACTTCGTCGAGGTCGAGGGCGAGACAGAACCTGTCTATCAAGGCGAAACCGCGGCCGACGCACAAAAAGTGGCCGACCAGTGGAATCTCGAAGAGGCCGACGCGCGCCGGAACATGGGGGCCGTGCACAACCTAAGCGAGGATGCCCTGCGTCACGCATTCAAGATGGGCGGGCTGGCGATGCCTAGTGTCGCAGGCGTGCGGCTCGATCGCAGCAAGTTCGGCGGCTTTGGCGAGATCACGCTGATCGGCGGGAAGGACTTGGTCGACCCGCAGAAAAACCCGGCGATGAAGTGGTTTGACGCCGACATTTACAGCCCGCGCTATCCGCACACGATGGCCACGTATGAAGGCGAGAACGCAAGCAAGGTGGCCAACGCCTTTGAGAAATACGCGCAAGAGATCCGGCCGATCACGCAGAAGAACCCGTATGGCCCCAAGGAATGGACGCCGCAATCGATCGTCGATTCGATCAATCGCAGAGGCTTCGATGAAGCGAGCTGGAACCACCTAGGTGAATACGCCTACCTGCGCGAGCACGGGCTCTTGGAGGCCCCGTCGACGAAGCTGGAGGAGCACGAGCTGCGTATGCAACTCATCGGAAAACTGACCGGCCAACGTGAAAAGGTCGCCGAGTGGATCCAGCAAAAGGTGGACGAAGCTGGCGCGAAACCGAAGGATGTCATCAAGGTCGAAGGCAAGCCCGACATCGAGCACACGCTCGACAACGTCATGGCGGTGATGAAGGCGGAAAAGTTGCGCGGTGGCGAAGGTGAAGGCTTTGGTGCGGGCGGCATGCGGGCGCGAGTGGCCAAGGGCTACGGTGCACTCGAAGAGATGGGCGCAGACCGTGAGAGAGTGATCCCAAGGGAGGAGATGACCAACGTCACCAAGAAAGCGGCGCGCGAATTCGCACGCCTGCGCGAAGACCTCGAATCGATTCGCGAGGATCAGGAGATGGATCCCGAGACGACCGAGCGGGACGTGATCGATTTCATCGAGGGTGATGAGAAGCACCTGCGCAATGTCTACGGCGATAACTACGAGAACATGGCTGCCATGACGCAGGAGTTTCTCGACAAGATCCGAAAACTGCCCACCGAGTATTTCGAGGGCAAGGTGTCCGACATCGTGCCGCTGGAGGGTAAAAAATTCGCGGCCGCGGTCGTGCCCGATTCGATTGATCCCGCGCTGCGATCGATGCTCGAAAAGCAGGGCATCAAGACCGTCAGCTATACCCGCGGAGATGCGGAGATGCGGCGCGCAGCGATCGAGCGAATGACGCGCCAGCAGGAGGTCAATTTCATGCCCGGGGGCGGCGAGGGCGAGCCGATCTCGAACCGGGAAGACGCGCACCGTCGCTGGAGCGAGGGCGAGGAGATCTACGCGTTCCACGAGCAGGACGAAACGTCACACAAAATCACCAGCCTGCAAGAACTGGACTCCTACGCGCCCGATCAACTGATGGCGCTTCCCGCCAAGAAGGGCGCGCTAGCGCAAGCCGTTGACACAGGTGCTACAGTGCCCGCCGAAACAATTCGACCAAATGAGCAAGCCACAAAAACCAGCCAAGAAACACAGCCCCGAGGAGATCAAGGCCAAGATGTCGGACAACGCGCTGGCACTGGGTATCGAACTCACGCAGGAGGAGCTGAAACAGGTGACCGCTTCCACCGCGCGATCACAGAAGCTGTCGCAGGTCACCCGCTCGGTGCCGCCGTCGAAATCAAAGACGTAAGCGAATACCAAAAGGAGGGCTACAAGCTCATCCTTGCAGACGACGACACCGCAGGCGTCGCGGTGACACCGGATGGGGATCTCGTCTCGGTCTTCAAAAAGCCGGGATCAAAAGCAAAGATTCTCGACCACCTGAAAGAGGCGGTAGAGCAGGGAGCCGAGACGCTCGACGCCTACGACATCAACGGATTTCTCCCCAACCTGTATCAGAACATCGGGTTCCGCCCCACGGGCCGAATTAAGTTCAACCGCGAATACGCGCCCGAGGGCTGGCCGTATGACAAAGCAGGCGAGCCGGACATCGTGTTCATGACGCGCGATCCGAATCGACCGGTTGATCCCAACTACGACTACAACGCAGAGCGCGAGCAGGTGCCGCTGCACGAGAGCTACGACGACGCGGTCGCGGCGCGGGATGCAATCAGAGCGACAGCCCCCGAGGCACAGCTCATGCCGGGTGGCGGCGAGGCCAAGATCAGCGAGCCCAGCCCGGTCGACGATCCGCTGCGCGTCGGCACCGCCAAGCTAGGCACCTCGGCCAAGCCAGCGCCAACCCCGCAGGACTCGAACATCCACGGTGGCATCGTGCCACCCGAGCTGCTCGCTCGGCAGATGGAGGCCTTCAACTACCCACACCTCTCGCAGGAGATCCGCGGCGAAAAAGATCCGCAGGTAAAGCGGCAAAAGACCATCGACTGGATGGTGAAAAACCTGCTCGCGCTGCACGACGCATTCCCGGCCGAGGTGCGCGCTGCGGCCACGCGGTGGTATGATGGTGCGAATAAGATCGCGAAGGACTTTGGCGGCCGCTTTGGCTACACACCCGAGCAGGCCGCGGGCGTGCTGGCGGCGCTCAGTCCGCAGAAAGACTGGTTCATGAACGTGGCGCAAGCCGAGCAATTGATGAACGTGTGGAAGAACCACCAAGACACCAAGATCACGCCGGAATTAGTCGGCGCGGAGCTGGAGGACATGATTAGCGGTGCCGTGGCGAAGCCGGGAGAGCTACGCAAGGCGAAGCCGGGCGAAACAAAAGTGGGGGCGCTGCGCCGACGCAGCCACAACGAGCAACTGCACGAGAAGGCGCGCGACAAACGGCGCGCCCTGTTGGAGCAAATGCTCGGCAAGAGTGTCGCCGAGCTGGATGCAGATCCGCACCTGCAGGCGTGGGCGATCCGCGCGCTGGCGCAGAGCCTGCACGGCCGGGATTACCGGGTCGTGTCACCCGACGGCGATCCAATGCATCTGGCAGCGAAAGACGACGGCACCCCGCAGCGCAACGGCTGGGGCTCGATGGAGGAAATCAAGAAGGGCGTGCGCATGCTCAAAAACGGGGATCTCACGAGCATTTCGGACAACCTCTCGAACGAGCACAAGGTCCGCAATTTCTACAACAACATCATCGCGCCCAACACGCCGTTTGGCGACGCCACGATGGACACCCACGCGGTCGCGGCCGCGCACATCCTGCCGCTCGGATCCTCGGCGCTGGAGGTCACGCACAATTTCGGATCCAAGGGTATGCCCGGCAGTGAGGGGCTCGGGATCTCTGGATCCTACCATCTCTACCTCGACGCTTACAAAAAAGCGGCCGAGGAGCGCGGACTTCTGCCCCGGCAGATGCAGAGCATCACGTGGGAAGCGATCCGCGGGCTCTACTCGCCAAAGATGCGGCGCGACAAGGCAGCGGTTGCAAAGGCGCGCGGAACATGGCAAGCTCTTCCTGATGCCAAAGCTCGACAACAACTTATCGGAAGAGGAATCGCTACTCCAGCGTGGGCTAGAGCCAGCCATGGTGGAGAACCTAAAGGCGTCGCAAAAGGCGATGGCCGAGCGCGGCGAGGTGATGACGTTGGAGGAAATCTACGTTATGGAGACAGGCCTAATCCCGGGTCAGGACAGGGACGAGGAAGACTAGCGCCGAGCGCCAAAGGTAAGGAGCCTGCGCTGCGTGGTTTGAAGTTGTCCGAGGGCAAGGGTAAGCCTAAAAAGGGTGCCCTTGCTCGGTGATGGATCCACAAACCTCAATCACGTGGGAATCGGTCAACAAGCCCCCCAGCCTGCCCGCCACCGGCCGCAAGCGCGTCTTTCTCAGCAAGGCCGACTACGAGTTCTACACGATCGACTGGCTGGGCAACATCGAGCCGTTCGGCGGCGGTGGCGCAGGCGGCGCAGGACCGACTGGACCAACCGGCCCGGCAGGTGCGACTGGTCCGATCGGTGAAACCGGGCCAGCCGGGGCAACCGGGTTGACGGGCGCGACTGGTCCCGAGGGGCCAACCGGCCCACAAGGCCCCAGCGGAGCGCAAGGCCCAACCGGCGCAACCGGCGCGGCAGGCACCGGGATCAACGTCAAAGGCACCGTGCCGACGGCGGGCGACCTGCCGACGGCCGGAATGGAGGATGGCGACGCCTACGTGTCCGAGGACAACGACCACCTTTGGATTTGGGATGCCGATACCGCGACATGGATCGACGCGGGCAACATCCAAGGCCCGATGGGACCGACCGGCGTGACGGGTCCGATCGGAGCCACCGGCCCAGTAGGTCCGACTGGTCCGATCGGCTTGACCGGCGCGACTGGACCAACCGGCCCGCAGGGCATCCAAGGTGCGATCGGCCCGAGCGGTGCAACCGGCCCGCAGGGACCAACCGGAGCAAACTCGACTGTGCCCGGTCCCACAGGCGCAACCGGCCCTGCCGGTGCAGTAGGGCCCACAGGGCCCCAAGGGCCCGCTGGAGCGGCGGGTCCGACGGGTCCAACCGGCGTAACTGGCACAGCGGGCGCAGTGGGTCCAACCGGGCCCCAAGGGGTCGCCGGACCCACTGGTCCGACAGGAATTCAAGGCCCTCAAGGTGCGATCGGACCATCTGGCGCAACCGGCCCGGCTGGCCCGAGCGGCACGGCAGGCGCACCGGGTGGCGCAGGCCCGGCAGGACCAACGGGACCGACCGGCATCCAAGGCCCTCAAGGCGTCGCCGGTCCAACCGGGCCAACGGGCGTGACAGGAACAGCGGGCGCGGTAGGACCGACCGGCCCGACAGGTCTGCAAGGCCCGCAAGGAATACAAGGCGTGAGCGGTCCCAGTGGCGCGACCGGACCCACCGGGATCAAGGGCACGACGGGTGCGACGGGACCACAGGGCATCCAAGGCGTCGTCGGTCCAACCGGATTGACCGGCCCAACGGGACCAAGCGGCGCGGCAGGCGGCGTGGGTGCAACCGGCCCAACGGGCGCGACAGGACCAAGCGGTAGCAGTGCATCGGTCGACACGGTCGAGGGCCTGAACATTCAGACTTTCACGACAAGTGGAACGTGGGTGAAACCGGCGAACGCTAACCCTAGCGCATACGCTGACGTCACGCTCGTCGGCGGCGGTGGTGGCGGCGGCAGCGGGCGCGTGGGTGGATCGGGCACGGCGCGAACAGGCGGCGCAGGTGGCGCGGGCGCAGGCGTCGTGATAACCCGCATGAAAGTTTCGCTTTTGCCATCCACGGTGACGGTTACCGTCGGTCCAGCAGGCGCGGGCGGCGCAGCGCAGGCGGCATCCGGCACGGACGGAATCAACGGCGTCGCGGGTGGCACGAGCGTTTTCGCGACCATGCAAGCCAAGGGTGGCGGGTTCGGCACTGGCGGCGGCAGCGGTGGCAACCCGGCAGGCGGCGCGAGTCTCACGAGCGGCATCGTCATCTACGGCGCGGCACTTTCCACGTCCGGCGGCGGCGCGGGCGGGCAAGGTTCCCCGGGTTGGGGTGCCGACATCCCGATTTTTATGGCAACCACGGGCGGCGGTGGCGGCAGCGGGCTCACCACGGGAAATGTCGGCGGCGACGGCGGCAACGCGGGCACCTTGGGCAGCGGCAATTCGACCCTTTTACCGGGAGGCATCGGCGGCTTGACCACGCAAGGCACGCCGGGAGGGCAGGCCAACTCTAACGACTTGGTTTATTGCTTCGGCCTTGGCGGCGGTGGCGGCAGGTGCGGCGGCAGCGGCATCGCGGGCGGCGCGGGCGCGAACGGTATCGGCTACGGTGCGGGCGGCGGTGGCGGTGGGTGCGGTGTGAACGGCACGCCGAGCGGCGCAGGCGGCAACGGCACGCAGGGTTTCGTGCAGGTCATTGTGCCGATCTCTCCGATGCACGCCGAGGCGGCTGATTTCTTCACCCGCGCTGGCATCACTGGACCCACAACGAAGGCGGCAATCAACGTCTACATTTCGGAACTCAAGGCGGCTGGCGTGTGGACCAAGATGCAGGCACTTTGGCCGTTTGTTGGCGGCACGGGAGCAACACACGCGCAAAACCTCAAGTCGTCGAGTTACCCGATGACGTGGGTCGGCGGCGTCACGCACGACTTGAACGGCGTGCTACTCAACGGCACGACTGGCTACGGCAACCCGGTGGTCAACTCCTCGGCGTTTATGAACCTCGCCGACTTCCACGTTTCAGTCTACGCGCGCAGCGCCTTCGGATCGGCGTGCGACATTATCGGGCTCTACGACGGCAACCAGTCGATCATCAGCATGGAGGGCATCTTCATCGCCACGGCCACCTCGGTGACTTTCGACTGCAACCTCATTTCCGACGGTCGCATGGCGGGCTCGTGGACCAATGCACTCTCGCACAACATCGTCACGCGCCGATCGCTCAGCAGCGCCGCAGGTTTCAACCGAGGCGTCGCGGTGGCGACCAAGGTCACGACGGTTTCGCCACCCACGCCGCTGGGTGGGCCGATCTTCATCGGCGCACGCAACAACGCGGGCTCGCCGCTCTATCCCTATGGCGGATATTTAGGCATGGCGTCGATCGGGCTGGGCCTGACCGATGCCGAGGCGGCCGCGTTCTACACAGCCACACAGAACCTCCAGACCGCGCTCGGTCGCGCGGTTTGACACTGGCAAGCCGTTGCGGTAGACGACAGGCGATGAAGCTACATCTGCTCGGAATCCCGCACACTTACACCCACCCATCGTTTTCCTGCTGCGCCTTCACCGGCAAGGTGCTCCGGTTCTCGCCGATGATGCAGTATGAGGGCCACCACGTGATCCACTACGGCAATGCAGGCAGCGAGAGTGGCGCGAAAGAGCAGGTCGAGATCCTCGACGCGGAGGAATACAAAAAGCTCGGCGGCTGCGAGCCGGGCGATGAGCAATATGGCAACTCCGCGCAGATCGGATCGAAGCTCTATCAAGAGTTCAATGGGCACCTCGGGCAGGAGCTGGAGGCGCGGGTCGAGCCGGGTGACATCATCTGCCTGCCGTTCGGCACGGCGCACATGGAGGCACTCACCGGGCCGCGCTGCAAGATGGCCTTTTGGGTCGAGACAGGCATTGGCTACCGGCAGGCCTTCACCCGACACCGGATCTACGAGAGCAATGCGTGGATGAACGTGCACCTCGGCCGGGAGACTCCGAACGGCGTGGTGATGGGTTACGACTACTGGTTCACGATCCCGAACTACTACGAGCCCGAGGATTGGCCGCTCGGAATCGGCAAAATGCCCAGCAACGAAAAACCCACGATCGCGTTTATGGGTCGACTCAACGAGGACAAGGGCCTGCGGATCATCGAGGAGATCGCGAAGAGAATGCCGCATGTCGATTTCACGATCTGCGGGCAAGGCGATCCTTCGCCATGGGTGAGGAAAAACGTCTACCCGGTTTCGCCCTTCCACGGTCCACCGAGCGAGGGTCGAGCGAATTATCTCGGCAACGCGCACGCCGTGATTTGTCCAACGCGCTACGTCGAGCCGTTCGGTGGTGTAGCGGTCGAGGCACTGCTCTGCGGCACACCCGTGATCGCGTCTGCATTCGGAGCGTTTCCTGAATACATTCAGGACGGCTTCAATGGCTGGCTGCCACGCACGCTGGACGACTGGATCACGGCGGTCGAGAAGGCTATCACGAAAGGCCCCGACTGGGATCGCGACGTGATCCGCAATGTCGCCGCGCATCGCTTCTCGATGTGGAATCTCTCGGGTCAATACACCATGGCCTTCGCGCAGATCAGCGACCTGCAGCGCGGCGGCTGGTATTGCGATCAGCTATGAACCGGCGCACATCACTGCGGCGCAAGACGCCGATGAAGCGCGGCACCTCCGAGCTGAAGCGCACGCCACTCGCGAAGAAAAGCGCGAAGCAGAAAACGCGCGACGCGATCTACGTGAAAGTCCGGCGCGAATACCTGCGCATCCACCGGCACTGCCGGGTCTGCACGATTGTGTTCGGTGTCTCCATGCGATCGAGCGAGATCCACCACATGCGCGGCCGAAACGGATCGCTTTTGTGGGACACGCGCTACTTCGCACCGACCTGCCGGGCGTGCCGGGAGTGGCCGCACGACAATCCCGAGCTGGCGCGCAAACTCGGTCTTCTGGCCAGCGCAAATGACTGGGGCGTAGTGTCGTAAGCCGCTTAAAAAATCAACTGCGTTTTAAACGCAGTTGAGTCTTTTCGCAAAAAGTGCGATTTGGTGTTGACGACCGCAACGGCTTGGGTCATTCTCCCAACATGAGCAACACCAACATCACCGGAATCGAAGCGATCAAGGTCGTCACGGCCGACATCATCAACCCTGACGCGATCGCCAACTTCGTCGAAGCGTTTCGCAAAGGGCCGGATGGCCTCGCCGCCTACGGGCCATGGATCGCCTACTGCGCACTGCCCCTCAGGGGCAACGACCACGACGGCCTGCAGAGCGCCGCACGCCGGGCGAAGTTCAACTGGGAGGTGGCAGTGCACACCCCGGCCAGCAAGGCAGCCAAGGACGCAGGCCTGCGCGGAGCGGTCGACGCTTACCCGCTCGAAGGCCAGCTCTATTCGTTCATCGACGAGAACGGCGAGGAGCAGATCACGTTCGACTGCCTCGTGGGTGCCACGTTGTCCGACGGCACGAAGCTGATCCACAAGGCGTTTTACGCCAACGCTCGCAAGATCCGCAACACCCGCGAGATCGCCCAGCGGTTCGCCGACAAGATCAAGAACAACATCGTGATCGATCTGGCCTACTGGGAACCCTACGTCGACAACAGCGACAGCCTCGAAGAGCGCCTGCACGGTTATGCGATGGAAGAGCAGGCCGAGCGTCACGGCTACGCAGTCAGTCCTTGGCGCTAATTTCACCAACACCGCCCGCGGGTTCGATCCCCGCGGGCAACCTTTACCACCAACGACCATGACCAACACACCAACGCCCGCTGAGATCACCCTCGCCCTCGCCTGCTCCTCCCGCGAGAACTACAAGTCAGTCACTCTGCACGTCGCGCCGCTCTTCGTGGTGATCGCATCAGCAAACCCCTACAAGAACGGCTTCGGGCTGCACGTTTGCTACGGTGGCCACAACTACGGCGTGACCGGCTTCATCCGCCTGCCCTCGGTCAAGGCGCTGGCCGCAGCGATCGACACGTGCATCGCTTACGGCGCGAACCTCGTCGCCGAGCAGGACAAAATCGACCGGCAATTCAACCTGCCCGTTTCGGCTTACAGCGCCGTGCGCGGGCCGCTCTAATTCAACCACAACTCACCATGTCAAAACTCACCTATACCGTCGGCACCTTCCGCGCCGCAGGCCTCGAATGCAAGTGGACCAAGGCCCGCCACGGCGAGCCGATCATCGTGGCCCGCACCCGGCCCGGTCACTTCTACGTCATCAGCGCCTCGATGTTCGACGACATGCAGCGCGACGGGATCCGCGAGGCCTTCGACTCGCACACGCTCCTCGGAGACATTTTCAGCATCCCCGCATAAAACCACTTGCTAACAGCAAGCCGTTGCACCAAACCTACCAACCTCGACACATGAACAAACAGCAGCGCGAAGACCTCGCCAAGATCCACAAGCGTCTCGACGACGTGAAGACCGAACTCGACCAGCTCAAGGGCCTGATCGAAACCGAGCAGGAGGCCGAGCAGGAGAAGTTCGACAACATTCCCGAAGGCCTCCAGCAGGGCGAGAAGGGCCAGAAGATCGAGGAAGGCGCGAGCGAGCTGCAGACCGCAGTCGACGGCCTCGACAACATCATCAACGAACTCGACGACGTGCTGACTGCCGTCGACAACGCAACTCAAGAATAACGACCATGAGCACCACACCGAAAATCACCAAGCCCGGCAAGGGCGGCGTAGCAACCTCACTCATCGACGAGCGAGTGCGCGTCGTCATCGGATCCGACCCCGATAAACTCAACGCGATGCAAAAGGAATTTTGCGAGCGCAACAAACACGAGGCGCGCGGTGCGTGGGCCTACTGGGGCGACTACGCCCGGGTCCGCGCAGTCTACGTCAAAGACGGCGACCTCAAGCTCACTCTCCAGCGCGAGAATTGCGGCGAGCTGTTCGACTGCTACGCCAATCACGTCATCATCGCGCCCGCCAAAAACTAGCCATGCCAAAAACTCACACATCCATCGACCTCAAGCCCGAAGGCGACATCAGCGTCTCGCTCGACTTCGAGAACGTCGACGAATACGACGATCTTTCGATCGAGGTCGCCAAGGTCGGCGACATGGTCGTCACCTTCAAACCGGGAGCGATCGATCGCAAGCAGGAGGCCCTCGAAACGGCCAGCCTCATCACCGCGATCGACGGGCCGGACGACCAAGCCATGGCCATCGAGAGCGTCAGCATACTCAAGGCCTTCACGCAAGGCGTCGAGCGGAGCCGGGAAGAGGTCAAGCGGCCCTTTTGGAACGCAGGCAAGGCGATCGACGAGATCGCAAAGAAAGAGAGCAAGGCGGCGCTCGAAGAGATCGCCCGGGTCGAGAAACTCCTCGCCGGTTACCAGCGCGAGCAGGACCGGATCGCCAACGAA
>Ga0193738_1000052_pt1 | contig 75156 bp, 117 predicted proteins | sample L2a1metaG_FD_144927 | JGI IMG/M metagenome (GOLD analysis project Ga0193738, IMG submission 144927) | Soil microbial communities from a riparian zone of the East river system, Colorado, United States - L2a1 | ecosystem: Environmental > Terrestrial > Soil > Riparian zone | place: USA: East... | reverse complement strand
TGAACTTGTAGCGTCGCTAGACGTTCCTTCGAAATGGACAGTCGTATTAGGATCTCCCTAATCACCATACGTCTGATCACTAGTGGCGGGTGTCCGATTTGCACGGCGCCTTCGGGTTATGAGCCCGACGTGGTACTACTCCACTACACCCGCGTCGCTATGAAATTTTGGCGCTGGCCTAACCCCCACCAGCATATGGACCCTTTGGTGACCACTCAATGTAAAGAGACTGCTTATTTGTCCGGGGAGGACGATAGACAACAATTTACATCTAGTCCAATTCCAACCATTTTAATTACCTAGTAGGTTACGGATATCATCGTCGGTTAGCTTTATGTCACAACCACAAGGGGTCATGTTGGCTCTGTCCACGCCATGCTGAGCAGCATACTGACCGAAGTCAAACACGTTCGCCAGGATAGCACCAATTCGCTGCTCATCAAGAGCAACCCCGAGGTTTTCTCCCTCTGCCTCGTGCAGCCTATGCATGATCTGCGTGAAAATTTCCGCACACATGGCAATGAGTCCAGGTGCCTGGTGCTCAGGCAGTTCGCCCTTTACTTTGTCATTGATGTAGGCAAGCCACAGACCATGAAGCTTATCAACATCTCTTTCGAAAAGTTCAAGTTCTTCATCTGTGTAGTGCATGGGTGTCCTTTTATTTTTTGGGCGGCAAGCTTTCACCTGCCACCAACAACGTTACCTGTCCTTGACGCGACTGTCAAGGCTAATATCCAAGCGTCTTCTGACCAGCGGTTTTAGCTATTCGATCTTGTCCGATATCGGCCCGTAGGCCGGAGGTTGTGCCCTGATCGAAGGCTTGGAAGTCATGTGCGTTGCCAAAACTAGATGTATTCTTTCTCAATTTACCGAACTTATCCTTCATGGCTTGTTCTACCTGTGCATCTCGCAAAAGCACTAGTTCTTTACCGTTTCCAGTGGCTTTTGCATATGCCCGCTGTAGTCGGCAGGTTACACCGTACACGTAGCCTTTAAGCCAAGAATCAGTGTATGATCGCTTGCTGACTGATTGAGGCACCTTCATTTCTGCTGACTCAATGTGCATCTGTGCAAGTAAACTGAAATAAAGGAACTGAACTCGTTCCAAGTCAGCTTCGTAGGCGAAAACATAGTGGTCTTTGTTGGATGTTACTACCTTGCCGCCAAAAGTAAACGCGACGCTGGCTAGTAGCATCTCTTTAACATGTGCATAAGGATGGAATTGCTTATATACCTTGAACGTCGGTTTCTCTGTAGAATTCTCCCTTTGCCTGAACATGGCTTCATCAATGCCATACTTGGCCATGATATACATAGCTTTTTCTTGGTATGCGTCGGCTTCTGCCTTAGTGGTGTTAGCGTGACTAGCCTTGTTCAGTAGATCCTGTGCTACTTTTCTCCAGTCCATTCGTCAACCAATACCTTTACTTTGTATGGACTATTCTTCCTAACCTCTATCATAGCTACGATAACCCTAGCTAATTCGCCTTCAGTACGGCATTTAACGATCTCTTCGAATTCAATTTCTTTCACTCTTGGAACGACATATACGGTATCATATAGTTCATACATTGAGACAGCCAGATTAATTATATTACGATTCCGGAATCGTCCAGAGCAAAGTTTGATTTGGCCTATCCCAGCCTTGTACAATTCCTTATGTCTATGAGTTAGTTTATGCCAAAACATTGTTCTCCTTTTAAATAAGTTTTAATGAGCGCACACAGAGTATGCGCTCAGTGAAACCTACTTTCGAGATTCCCTTACTTTTTGACAGAGCTTAATGAGGCTGGCAGCCTTAAGTTCTATTTCAGCTAAATGAAGGTCGGATATTTTATTTAGTGTAGTTATGGCGTTTGGTCGTTCGCCTGGTCTCAAATACATCAGCACTAGTGCGCGAGCCAATGAATCATCAAAATCATTAAAATCATCATCCATTAGTTTCATCCAATATCTTTTTGTTGCACATCATCGCCAGGTCTACCGCTGCCCTACGCAAGTCTGTTATTTCTATCACAGTCAATTCATCAAGTAGGGCGGAAGCTTCTTCTTTTCGCGATCTTAAAATAGCTAATAGAGCTTCCACACCCGTGACCAAATTAATATGCGAGAGCATTCTTACGTCGTTTGTGATGAGCTGTACCTGTTCCACGAGATAGTTGACCTGTTCCAGCTGATTGGTCTTGCCAGACCCAAGCTTGTTCGTTTGTCCATTTATAATATCCATTGTACACCCTATTCGGTGACTGCATTACGATTCCGTCCCAGTTCCGAGGGGCCGATAGCTTAATGTTATGTCTAGGACCCCCGATAGCTTTACTTTCCACCATTGGAGAAATCGGTACTGGGATATATGGATCGTCTTTCATGAACTTCTCTCCGTTGGTACTGGCTGCTTACCTGTGCCCATCGGGCAGCACGAGGGTGTTTGATTTGGCTTATCAGTTTCGCCGGTGCATTTAGCTGCCCCGATTAAGATGGCTAAGGCCATAAATATTGCAATAGTAATAACTAATTTCAATCTTTCATCCAATCGTGTATGTGCCGTCCCTATCCAGTTCACAACTGGCAATAGCTTCATTCATCATTTGGCTCTGAACAAAGCTAGGTCCACTAGCTGCCATGTAATAGGAATAGCCCGTGCCTTCGTCCACCACACATTGTGCCCATCCCTCAGCTACTAGTTCGTCTAGTAACTCTCGGGTGTAGTGCATGGTTCCTCCCATAATATTGATTTTATTAATTGCACTCCATTTGGAGTGCAATTAATGAACCCAACATTATTGAGTACTTATCGATGGCTTAGGTGTTGGTTCCGAGCCCTTGGCACAACCTTTGGCAGCAAAGCTTAGTCCGGCTACCAGGGTTATCATCAGTAACAATAGAGCGAACACATCGCCCGGCCGCATTGGTTCATTTTTCATTAACGACCATTTTCTATGCATTCAATTGACGTAGGAACGTCACATGGATCAGGACGTTTTAGTTCATCGCAATAGGCGAATAGCAATCCCAGTATGACGATACTAAAAACTAGGATAATGATTTTCTCAGTCATGAGAGTATTTCTTCTCCAACTGATCGAAAGATTTCGCCAAGTTTCTAGCGATCCTTTCACCTTCTGCGATCTGTTGGATTGCCTTCTGCATGTCTTGACACATAGCTTCTTTGTATGCTTTCTGCTCGCCGTCCGTGCTGAATGCTAGGAGGACGGCAACCATCAAGCAATCGGGGCAATTGTTTTCGTCAACTGAAACAATATGAGCCTGAACAAACTTACATGCATTGAAAGCATCAACCATGTTAGCCAACAGCTTCAACATGTGAACTTCTCGGTCAGTCGATTCGCTGTCCAATTTGTTCTCCCAAAGAAAAAGGGGCGCTTAGCCCCTTTAATTAATTGTGCGTTTTATCTGGTCCTCTGCCCGACCAATCTAGTACCCATGCTAGCATGGGTACTAGATCAATACTAGTCCTTTTTCATGCTGTACAATACATAATCCGTGAACTGGCCCAAGGTGATTCCTTGCAGCTCGATCCACACCTTACTACCGCTACTATTGCGGCAGGCAAGGCGCAGTGTGCCACCGCCAGCATCATCGGAGTCCAGGGTATATTTTTCGATACTTCTTACAGTATAAATGATATCGTCTTGGTAAGTCATTTAATCCTCTTCGGGGAAGAAGTCTTCGATGTAGCTATCTGGTGAGTAATTATCAGTAACCCAGAGTAGGACATGCTGAATGACCTGTAGCTCGTGGTCATCTTCGAATCGCTCTTGCACAAGCAAATCGTCGACCTTCTTTAGCATCGCCTGAATTGTATCTTCGCTTCGTTGAGTTGGCACTGATAGTCCTTCTCTTTCGTATACACTAAAATTACATTCTGTGACAAAGCCTTCATCATCCAGGTTGGCCCATTTGTGTTTATGCATGTGTCTCCCGCATGCCTCACAATCTCGGCCATTGGGTTGAAGGCTTAGCAATTCCTCATGTTTTACGATCATTTAAGCCACCATTGTAACTTTCCTGAAACATGGTGCCAATGACAATACTTACAGTAATAAACTATGGTAAGTTTAGGGTTCTTTATCATTAATTTTGTGGCTATCTTTCTAGACAGCTTACTTTTTCCTGTCTTTTTACACTCATTCATAATACCGACCATACTTTTTAGTGTTGGGATCACCCACTACCCAACGTTCTTCCTCGCTTTAAGGCAATCCCCTTCGCCCTCGAATGAAGGCATAAGGACCATGACTTTCCCTACCCCTCAATAGGTCATGACTCCTACCTCAAATGGGATATTATAGGGATTGCCAAACTTAGCGGGTCTTGCTAGCTTAATATTGACCACTCATAACCGTAGTGAGTTTCTAGGATATTCATCATCCCACCAATGTCATAGTCGGCTAGGATCAATAGACCCAAAGTCAATCCAACCTTGACCATCCAGTGTGCATTTCTCACTTAATCTCCTAGTTACTAGCAAAACCCAAGACGAGAGGGGGATTACTCCCCCTTTCATCTAGGATCTTACTCGTCGCCGTTCTTGTCGTTCTTATCAGCGTCAGCAATTTCCTTCTTTCCGTCTTCAGTCTCAAGCCATGCGTTGAAAGCCGCGTCCGCGTCATCCCAAGTGGCACCAACCTCATTGAGCAGTTCGGTGATTCGGTCGTGACGCTTGTTCATCTTGGCCAGTTGTGCCCTGAACTTGCCAGCCCGCAAAATACGGGTTTCCCGTCGCTGTGGCGTCATGGTCACGCCGCCACCAGAGCCACGCTCCGGCCGCTCGTCCCAGGCCGTTAGGCCCTCGTTGAGCGGGATGACGACCCCAAGCTTGGTGCCCTCAGGGGTGACTGCTTCCAGCGAAGGAAGCGACCAGCGCTTGCCACGGGTCGCAGCGTAGACGGCCTGGGTGTCAACCATGTCGTCAGGGCCAGGTGTGCGCCCATCGGCAACGGATTGCTCAAGGTTTCTCTGGGTCAATTTCCAAGCGAAAGTCTTGACATCGACAAATCCCGCTGGCAACTGGTCAAGACCAGGCACAGTGAGAGTCTTGCGCGGCTCAACCTCCACCTTGTCGGTTTCGGTCTTCTCGTCAGTGCTAGAGTCCGATTCGGTTTGGGGCTTGACCTCGGAGGGTGTATCCGTCTCCATCAGGTCATCAAACATGCCGCCCATGATACTCCTTTGTTGAGGTTGCTTGCTTGTAACTCAATCATACCCGATTTTTCGTCGTTCGCCAAATGAATACGGCAGACAAATCCAAGATTTTTTAACTTGTCTGCCGTATTTACTGGGCGAGATCAACCTTGCTTGGCATGCATGTATTCCCCCACCAGCCAGATTGGCACTACCATAGGAAGGGCAAAGCCGCAACTAAAGATCGCTGCGCCAAGCATGCAGATACGAAATCTTGCTATGTTACCCATCAGTTTTGGTCTCACCCGGGTCTAGGCTGTCAGGCGCTACCAAACGGTTACGGAAGTCGCCTGCCCAATCGAATGTCTGCGTGTCGCCATGCCTACGTGCCAAAAGTAGCACACCAAAAAGCATACCGACATCGTATTGGGATAGTTCGACAGTAGTCTTGTCGTTACTCATGCTTCCCCTTACACCCATAACTAATACCGTGCCCATCATGACTAGAATGGCTCCTAGTATCCAGATAAGCACAATTATGATCGCTTTGATTAGTTTGTCGTAAAAATCATCCATTTTACTCTGGCAATTCGCATATTTCCACTATACACGATGAAGTGGTGAATGTCCCTCGGAACATTACTTCATCAAACTGCGGCTCGCGCCCAAATGTGGCTTTGAATTCTGTTACTGCCCGATGTAGTGCCAAGCCCATTGAGCCTGCCCTTAGGCTTTCGTTTTGTCCATCGGCATGGTGATGGAATTTCGCCTCGCCAACGGCACAGTGCGATCCTTTAGGAAATTCGGTACGTGAGCCCTTATTCAGGATGTATGCAGTTCTTTCCTGTTTCATGATTCACTCTTTAGTGCTTGAGCGATTCGAGCATAGACTTCTGCTCGCTTTATGTGTAGTTCGGCGGTAAGTTGCTGTGGATAGTCTGCTAGTACTAGTTCGAGTAGGGCTAACTGAGCGACCTCTCTAGAGGTCATCATGTAGCCATCTCGGACCTTTTCTTTAAGTTGATCTATTTTATACCTTGTCATGTTGCAACCCTAACATATATTGCCATAGGTAATTGTCCGATTGTATCCTAGCCATCAAATCTTCTTGATCGGTTTGTTCTGGCAAGGGAAACCTAACCGCCCATAGCCTGAGGAAATAATCTAGATCTTTGGTAGTCATTATTACTTTGTAGTACCAGGCGAGCCAGACTCTGTTCTGTCTCACCCTTCGTTTGGCATTTGTGTGGTACTTGATTGCCACCTTCACATCACCCTCGCGCATGTGTCCGCGTAGGTGCTTCCTACGCTTGCCCGAACCTGTGTGTTCAGTTAGGCAGTACCAAAACCATCGGTCATCTTTCTCGAAATAATGCGTAACGCATTCTTCGACGGAAAAATCCTCCGGTTTTAATATCTTTTCCACGCCTCCCAAGTGCGAATCGAACGCACCGCGACAAAACCGTGACTCTAAGTCTGCGATTAAGCCTCGCTAACCAGCGGGAGTCCCTGCCAAGATCTGACCCTTGGAAGCTTGAGTTATATCTTACAGTTCTAATTTCGATTTCGTCCAGTACAGGCAATTGCCAAGCCGATGATCAAGATCGTTATGATCACACAAATCATACCAGTTAGTTCACTGCGAGTCATGCCGTCAAAAACAGGCAAGAGCGGTTCACTCGTTGGCTGTGCGTTCATTGGTAGAATCCAGGGTTGTCCACGGCTACCCGTACCACACCCTGATGGTGTGTTGTCGTATCTGAATACACGATACGTGGAATGTACCACGTATTTTCATCAAGTGCCCAAGCTATGGGGGTTCCATAACTGTAAACGACATACACAGCTTGTTCTATTCCAGCGGCTTTCCTCTTTGGTAACCTTCCTAGGACGATTTTGTCATCTCGCCTAACCATCCGGCCAGACACATTGTCCAAACTAAAGTCAGTTTGGCTGTCTACGCCATACTGAATTGTCTTTTTTGCTTCAATTCCTAACGCCATTATACAAATCCTCCATGCAGTCGGGACAGTATAGCCCATTACAGCATTTGCATTCCACTAGCTTTTGCTCTTCTACTAGTTTACCACAACCCTCACAGCGTCCCAAATCATCACTGTCCATTTTATTTCTCCCAGTTAATATTCCATGGCGATGGGCAATTCTTAGGAATTGTCCATCACTATGGTACATTAAGGTTGGCGCTGTTCAATTTGTGCTCGCCAAAGCTCATCGAGCTTGGCATACTTGGTTACTTCACGACGACGATTGCCAAGCAGAATGTTGAATCCGTGAGTCCAGCCATTCCCCTTGATATTCAGTCGGTCCAATCCATATTCATATGAACGGTAAACTAGACCCAACACGCAATAATCTGGATTCGACATATCAACATCGTCTGGGTTTAGTTTGTTTGTCCATTTAGGTACCCTCTTATCGAGTAAGGCAGCACCTCGCTTGACGAAAAACTTATACAACATTTACTTTTGTCCTTCTTGCGTCGATTTGTGTGATCCAGAAAGACTTCAACCGACTGCATTCAGATAAAACAGAACTCAAAATATATTGTTCAGATAAAGACACACTGAATCCGAAATCCGAACCTGAGGTTCTGTATGCCTCATCGCCGAGAAAATCCCACATTGCTGCTAGTCCATTGGCGTAATGACCGTAAAGCTGTCCTAGGATGCAAAGGTATGGATCCTTTATATCGATTGTATATTTATCGATTACATCGTGCCAACCAGGACGCATTATATCCAGGAGGGCAGCTCCTCTTTCTACTTTTTCTGATAAATTCATTTTATATCCTTTTTGTCTAGTAGTTCCCTAAAGCTGAGGGACATTTGCCCCTCAGCCAAAGGCAATCACTGGCTCTCTAGCTTGTTGGCAATCGCTTTGAGTCCAATGGACAAGGCATATTCTGGACCGAAACGGATAATGGAACTTTCTTGAGCATCAACCGTACGACAGACTAGCCCATTGGCTCGAATTTGGAAAAATCCACTGTCTCGAAATTCGATCAATTCATCTTCGATAGCTTGACGTCCGACTTCCAATAGATCATCATTGTCTGCCAGTTCGCGCAACTCTTTAGGATTCATCCTGTTTTGTCCCTTTGTAGTATGAAGAAACCCTACGTAGACACATATAACATGATATTTCAGGGTTCAGTGTGCGATCTTTGACACACACTCGCTCTTGTGGTTCGTAAGTTACAGCATAGCCCCTGTCCCGTAGGTCAAGGGCTGTATTCTCATCATAAACTATTTCCACGTAACTTAGGTTACGTACTATCCATGCGGGGATCACATGGATTTTCATGCCGAAACCAGTTTTTCTGAGGGCATCTTCTTGTAAACGGCAATCCAGTTATAGGCGTAGTTCCAGATCATAATGTAATCATCATGCTCATAGTTGCCACTGGTGCCCGAAAGGTTCAACGGCACAACATTGTACGTTTTGGTGCCTACTGCCTTGAGCGTGCGCCTCAGCGCTGCGCGCATGGTCTGCTCATTGCCGGTCGAGTTGCCAGCCGGGTACATGATCTTGAAAATCTCCCGTGCAATATCGTTATTGGCAACTCCAATAAACTTGACATATCTCATTATTCATTCCCTTATCTCTAAAATAGCTAGGAAAGCACATATACAATGATATGTGCTAACCTAGTTATTTAGTTTGCGATATAGTCCTGGTAGTACACTTCGGCCTTGTCGTATGCCTCGCCCCAAGTGTAGCCATTATCCTGTTTAGACTGAGCTATAATAAAATAATATACTGTGTATTCAGACATCATATCTGGATATTCCGTAGCTAGCTCCCCTACCCCTTCATTGAATTCAAGGTGTCTGGTCTCGCCCGCGAGGGTGAGCGCCACGCCGATCAAACAACCAGTCTTTCTCCGATTGTCATCCTCAAGCAAGGTGATTCCCTCTTTGGTTAACGTGATGGGTGAATAATAACAACCCATTGGCTCAGGCACATATTTGAAGTCTCGACCTTGAGTTTCCATGGCCTGCTTGAGTAGTTCACGCGCTCGCTCAATTTCGATCAACTTGATTCTCCGATGGTATGTACCCTTTGAGGTATGTGCTAATGATTAACCGTTTGTAGTTTTCTAGCTGTATTCCGTCTATTGCATCACAAAGGATTATTCCGCCATCATTGTCATGAATTTCGACGGGTTTCATCTTTGTGTCCAATTCGTCCAGAACACCTAGAGCAAACCATATCAGAGTGCGTTTAGGCACAATGTATTGAAGTTTGTGGGCAATTCTGGACAACATAGGAAATTTATATCTTCGTCCCATTTGTAGCCTTTCTGATGTTTCAAGACGATACACATGCTTTCGTATGCATATCATCCAAAAATATCAGAGATCCAATATTTCATCTTGAGTTGGCAGTTCCCACCATTCATCATGAAGAGTACACCAACCAAAGTCACTTGAGTAAAATACATTGGAACTAGGACAAGCTTCGTGATCCGTCCAATATGATTCAAATGTAGGTATGTCTGCCCATTTGACATCTTCAGGTTCTATATACATAATTCCACCTAAATAGAGTAAATGTGCAAGTAAGGCCATAAATCTGATTATGTGTCCGTTTATGTCAGGCGATTTATGGCCAAACTAACTCATTCACATGGTTTCAATTATCCTTCCATCTTCCGAAACGCACAGGTAAGCCCTGCCAGTCGAGACGACGTGTCCGCCTAGCCGCTCACAATCATTCCAGAACTTATTGGTATCTTGTGCGCTTATGATAAAAATCATGATTATTAGGATTAATGGGATTGCCGCTAAAGCAATGTATACCTTGATTCGGTTCATTTATTCCTGCCGATGTGCTTAAGGTAGTTCTCGACGAAAAGCTGTGCAGCTTCGGTGTCTAAGTTATGTACCTTTTCAGCTAGAAAAACGAGTCCAGTCAGAAGGTCGGCTTTTGGATTATACAATGAGTACCGTGCCAAGTGCTCGAAAGCTCCTACACCTGATACCGGCAATAGGGGTTTGGTCACTGGTTGCAGATCTACTATTTGGTTGCCCTTACTGATGAACACCTGCAACTCACCTTTTAGTCCCTCGATATTGAATGCACATGATTGATCTGATGCAGTCTTAAGGGTACGGGCATTATCGAACCCGACCTGGTATCGAGGATTGCCGTTTACACTGTTCTTGAGCCTCTTGAGCCGGGTAATCTGTGCAGTGAAGGCATATACCTTACTCATACCAGATCACCCCGCAGAGTGTCTTCAGCGATTTTGTGCTTGATATTTTCGATCGTTACATCTGATACGGCATACAAAAACGTAATGCCGTCGTCATCGTGCATTTCCATCGGTTGCGTGTGCTTATCCGTCAAGTGTTCCAAGGTGGATAACCATACCCAGGCAAGCACGCGCTCAGGCAGTGCCCGATAGACCCAATAGGCGATAGTTGACAATAAAGGAAACTTGTACTTTTTAGTCATTATTCACCTTTTCTATCTAATGGTTCAAAAAGATGCACACCTAGGTATGCATCAATTAAAATCATCAGATAATCCGATATTTGCCGACATCGTCAACCAATGCCCCGACATATTCGGCGTGCTCATCGCGCCAGCTCAGTTGTTCGGGCGTATACGCGTCGAAATACTCTTGATTAGTGTCACCTTCACACTGAGTGAAGAAACCTAGGGCATCTTCTGCTACTTCATCAGGTCCGGCCGTAGCTGGAGCATTGATGGTTTCATCAAAGATGATCGTCGATACCTCGCCGATGCAAGTTTGACTTGACCAGAAAAGGATGGCTCGCCAAGTTGACTTGCCCCAATCGTCCTGCAAGCTCATGTCTTTGATGACTAACATACCTCTGTTTTGTTCATCCAAATAAGGCTTTAGGAGGTAAAACTCTGAATTCATCCGATTCCCCTTACTAGTGCCCAAGAAAGTACACATTTAACATGTGCACCATCTAAGTCATTAGTCCGAGGTTTCTACCAAATACATTACTTTGCTGTTGAATGGGTCTAATTCATTCAGTGATACCTCTAAAATGCCGTACCCGTCGGGTATGTCCAATTTAGTGTGGTAATCACAGGTGTACTGATCGACGTAGGTAGTGTCATTGTCACTGCCCACCACTACGCACACGTAGTGTGTGGCAGGCGCGTCACACTTCCAGCAATTCACCCGTACCCCTTTCCGGTTTTTCTTCTTCCTATATCAACCTTATCACGGCGCTGGAATTCCGCCAAATTTCCGATCTTACTTTAATATGTTCAAGATCATCCTAGGATGCTCTATAATTACTAGTGTGTATGCATAATTATTAGACATAGTCAACATACTCTATCAGCGGTGTTCATGATAAAGCGCACATGCTCCCACCAGGGCTGATCCCTGTTTCGCGTTCTCTGTGTCAATTAATGTCTAGGTGGATAGTTGTCAATGCATGGTTTCATTACATAGTCCATTCCATCCTGTCCAGTGCAACCATACACCTGTGTCACCACCTGTCCAAAATATCCCACACTTCACATAACATTGATCATTATGAGTGAAAATACCATTAAAAAGTGACATATCGATACATCGAGCAATGTAAGATCTCGACCCATATTCACCAGCCCTGATCCTTTTGTCCAGATGCTGATCAATCCCACCATATAGAACAAGATCTTAGGGTACCCTTAGTTTAGAGACCCAACCAACGGGCTGTTGGTTACTGTCGAGTAACTTAAGATGTCGGATGATCATGCTTGTGATCAGGGCTGATCCCCGTTCTCAGATATCTTTATTAAAGTAACTAGCATTGGTTGACTATGTTGTCTTAGGTGTACATGACATATTTGTGGTAGATAACTGAGAACGGGGACCAGGGCTGGTCAGGCTGTAGGCTATTGTGATCTTGACGGCTATATTTGTGGTAGATAACTGGGAACGGGGATCAGGGCTGGTCAGAGGTGTTGTCGTCTGGCGACGGTTTTGTGATCTTGTTATTGTTGTCTATGTATAGCTCATAGAGCTTGTTTAGCTTGACGATCAAGCGTTCGTAGTGAGGCGCACTGCGAGCGCGGCCGTAGAAGTCTCCCGTGCAGCGTTGACCTTGGGAGCCTTTGCAGCTCACGTGTGGGCATGGGACGGTATAGGTTTCATAGTCGTCATAGACGCGCTTACGTGCTTCGTGATAGGCGGAATCCTTGGCCCATCGACGTTTGGTTACGTCGTGCTGCCACGCGGTCAGAGCGTGCGCACGACGGCCCAAGCCTTCTTGCGCTGGTGGACGTAGCTCGACCATTTCGGCCCTGACCAGACGGGACAACAGCCGCTGGTCAAAATTGATCTTGATTTCGTACTCGCTACAGCCAGGATGGGCCGCGATGTAGGCCCATGCTTCGCGCATCCTGGGACCGATCTGGAGTCGTTTACTTGCACTATCGGTGGTCATCTACCCCTCTTAAAGATCTTGGCTCAGATTGGCTCTCAGCCTGTTGCTCGATTGTACAGACCCTTTACGCACACGCCCTCCATACTTCCCACTAACAAGAAATCTGGATAAGTGCAGCTCAGGGAATTTTCGAGGATTCGCGATCCATTTAAATATATGGATGATCCAGATCATTCTTGTCCTTATTGAACCCAAATGTTCCTTTTGTCCGTTTTGTGCTTTTGTGCTACCTGGTTACCAAGAGTAACTAAGTAACTAAGTAACTAAGTAGACAAAGAAACCCCTATCAAGATCACCTCAGGGTGGACTCGATAGGGGTAACTTAGCTTACTAAGCTGCTTGGGGCACAAACGGCGTTGAGAGGTCTTGTGCGGCGTGCGAGCCGTTGGGGGTAGTGGCGGTTGGGGTAGCGGGGGTTGAGGGCTGTGCGGGCTTGCTGGGTGCCTTAGTGGGCGCCTTGGTGCTCTTCTTCGGCTTGGCCTTGGCGTCGCCCCAGTGCAAGATCGCTCCGGTGACCACCACGGCGATGGCTGGCCAGGCGGCAAAGCCCGTGCCGACCGGCGTCCCGTCGCTGCTCATCAGGTTACCGGCGAGCGTGGCCAGCACGCCGAGGATGAAGCCGATGATCGCCAGCGTCTTGCCCAAGATCGTTTGGGCTTTGGTGACATAGCGAGCTGAGGTGATGACCATGCCGTCCACGGACAACGGCAAGATCGCGGCGCTGACGGCGTCGAGGCCATGATCAAGCGCGCCGCCCCGAATGTGCCAGTAACTGACGTAAAGGGCGACTCCGGCCACCATGAGCGCCGGTGTCCGGTGCGACCAGGTACGGGCGGTTTCGCTGTGGATTGCCCGATTGAAGCGCTTCCACCTGGATAGCTTCCTCTGTACCACTTTGAGCTCCTTTGTCCGATTCGTACCCTTCAGTACGATCTGTCCCATTTGTCTGAGTTTCATACCCAGACATAGACCACCTTGTCTTGATGTTTACAGCTCTATCAGCGGATATTCGGACATGTGGATGTAATCCACCATACGGACGTCATAGCGGGTTATGTCGCCGTTTGGGTCGATCCCAGCGAATTCGCCTTTGCTGTCCGGTATGTCCAGAGCGATGCAGTATGTCGCCATAAGGGTGTCGAAGACCGTTCCGAGCTGTATGCCCAATTCGTGCTTTGTGTCCGGTTTTGGCATACGTCACATCCGCCGGTATTGTCCGTCTTGGCCGATGAAGACCCTTCTGCCGTCTTTGTCGCGAAACATCTCAAAGAACCCTATGATGCTGGTTCCGGTCGATTTGGACGATCTGTCCGTTGTCGACGACATTGGACGCCTTAGGTGTACGTTGTCCGGCAAAAGCACAGCTTCGCCTGTTTTGTTCGCCATGCGCATTAGTTCGTAGAAATTCATGCAATGACCTCTTTGTCCGAATTTAGAGATGTCGATCTATATTCATGCATGATCACGCACCCGTTCTACTCACGGGTAACTTATGCCCCTCATGATCTTATATACATGTATATAGACGCATATGCTTGGAATTCCGTCGATTTGCCGATCCATAATCTTAAATGGATCTATTTCCCCTGATAATGGACATGTCGGTTCTGTCTATTATGTCCATCTTGTCCGATCTGTCCTATTTTCTACCGATTTAAGCCTATATGCACTAATATGCGCTGACAAGGTGGCCTATGACCGGGTATGATCACAATGATCACATATTACCGACAAGTGACTTATGCGCGCCATGTCCGCTTTGTCCTCGAACGACCTAATCCTAGAGTCTCGTTCCTATTTGCCCGTTTTCAGTCGTCCTGACCCATTTGTGCTATTCGGTACGGTGCGTACTTCTTGTCCCTTTCGAGAGCTTTCCGCACTCTGTCCGGTTTGGTCGCTACGCGGTAGTTGTACAGTTCGCGTATTTTGTCCGGTTTGTCCCACTTGATGCCCATTTGGTGAGCCAGCTTGGTGAGTGACCGAATTGTCGCCCTTGACATATAATTCCACCTATTGCCCTCGTATGAGTACATTAGTGCTAATTGTCCGTCATGGGCTAGCTGGAACTTTTGTCCGGTTTGGTCGATACCTGAGGTTATGGTGTGAGTTGTCATGACTTACCCCAGTTGTCCGTTACGCACGAGCCGTCGCAATAGACCGATTCGCCCATATCTTCGCCTTTGAGTGATTCGTGACCTTCGCACTCATTGTCCCAGTTGTCCGGTTTGTCCCAACTGGTCGCCATGTACGTTTTCCACACTTCCAGCCCGTATGTCCGAATTGCCCAGTCTTTGTGGTTGTGGAGCATTTGGATGCTTCCACCCGAATGTCCGCCATCGGGGTCTGCGTCCCGAATTGCCTTCAATGCCCTGGTAAGCCCGGATGAGGTCAGTTTGTTCATCATCGCCCCTTTACGGTCACTTTGACGTCTGTGTCTTCGATGTCCATATTGTCCGGAAGGTAGGCTTCGACCTGAAGGTCCCAAACGACCGCTTGTGCGAACATTGTGGCTTGTCCGGCGGTTGGGAACACTAGGTCACCTTTGTCGCTTACGTGACCTTTGAACAGTTTGGCCTGGTTTGCGACTATCTGGGATAGTTCGTGACGTGTCATGCCATTTGTCCTAACTGTCCGTTTTGTCCTAACTGTACTGTTTTAGGTACCTTTGAGCGTCACCGACCGATATATAACTGTTGTAGTGATATTGGTAGATACCGGCGAATTGGGTGATGTGTCCGAAATCTCGCGATATGTCCGAAACGTCGCGATAGACCCGTTTGAACGAAGCGCGGACATGGCACGTATGAGCCACTTGTCGGTATATGTCCGATATAGGATCAATGCCCGCCATGTCCGTTTTGTGCGGATATGGTGGATCAAGTCTGTGTTGTACACTCAAGTATGGAAATATACTGATACACACACACTCAAGTATGGAAATATACTGATATACGCGCATATAGGGTGCTATGTCCGTTTTGTACTATATGTGCTACTCTGTGCTGGAATCAGTGCGTAAGCCCGATCAAGTGCAGTATGGGCGTTTTGGTCATGATTGTTAGGGCTGCGGTGTGGAGTCCTATAATGGCCACAACGTGCACTATGGGGTGAACTACGTGCTTTGCCGTCTTTAGGGTGAGCTGTCCGATTGGTCCGGTGCGGGAGGCGTGTCCCTTTGCTTCGTGCTTGCCCATGTTTGACTCCAGATGTCCGATTTGCTCCGGATTGGGGTAGTAAGTCGGACATGACGAGTATTGATCCTATATCGGGAGATATGCCGCAATCGTGATGCTTTGTCCTAGTTTAACCCTTATGACTGATGTGTCCGGTTTGTACTAGTTCGTCCGGTTTGTACTACTCAGCGCTCTTTGTCGTTAAAGTACCGGTCTGCGGCGAAAATGGACACTATGCCCGCAATGACCATGATGGCGAAGAACATTCGCTTACTCCCTTACGTCCGATTTGACCTCTTGGTACAAGTCTGTGAGGTATACCACCAATAACCCAAAGATCACTATTGTCGCAGTGATCCCGAGTTGTCCGATTTGGTGGAGTCTGTCCGCTCCGTCCATGCTTGTCATGGTTTGGGACAGATCACGCGCAATCCAGCTAGAATCGTACAGATTGGCCCAGAACATACCGATATCGTGCGACTCGTCGGTGTTTGTCATGATTTGAGTAGACTCGCGACGATAAGTCCGAAGGGTCCGACAAGGGCCACTAAGGACATAATGACCGCTATAAGGTCAATCATCCGATTTCACCTCTTTCACCCTCTTTGTCCGGTATGTAGCAAAGTGCGTAGGCTGCGGCCTTTGGCTCAGTCTGCACACCTATGTGGCAATAGTCCGGTCCGACTGTGATGCCCGTTTTGTCGGCGTTTGTGAGCAATGCGACCAGTATAAGGAGAATTATCATGATCTGACCCCTATGACCGATTTGTTCTCATCGAGCCATGCCTGGTGAATTGCGTGGTTGTGCGTCTCATTTCCCCTTTGAGCGGTACATACATGTAAGTCCATAGATGCACTGAAATGTCCGCCATCTATAGGTATGTCCCTGTATGTCGGCTTTGATACTACTATGTCCCGACATAGGCTACATGTGACACATAGTACCATTTGCTTCCTTTTGAGCACACTTATGGTGTATTCGAACACTATGCACTCCTTTGTCCGTTTTTGTACACCTATATCCGCCATATACACCCCCCACCCTATATGTACACACATGTCCGATTTGTCATATTTTGTGCTGGAATTCCTGACAAATCGCGATCCATCTATATAAATAGGGTGATCTTGGTGTATTTCTAGACGTACTGGGTCAAATTAGGACAAAGCACCATGAATGCGACATATCTCGACATACTAGGACAAAACCAGACTTATCCGGACATGTCCGATTTGGTGCTCGGTAGTACTACATGTCCACTATTACTCCATTTACGTGCATATTGCACGATACGTCCTGATCTGTCCAGAAATAGTAGATACGTACGGCATGCCACCAAATGTCCGATTTTGCTATGAAACAGCCGTGTTTGGTCCGAATTACGTACATAAGTACTCCTATGTCCGCTTTCGTCCAGATAAGTCCAGATTTGTCCTAGTATGTCATACCCAGCATCGATATTCCCAGATATATCCTGACATGTCCTATTATGTCAGACTAGTCCGTTTTATACTACTTTGGGGTGTTAAATCCGTCGTGTCAGACTATGTCTAGACAAGTCCGATTTTCCACGGTTCGACGGATATAAGTGGCATGTCTGGATTTGCCTTCCATGTCGGCCATTGTCCGGACATGTCGGTTATTTCCCGCATTTCCACCATATTGGCGGAATCTGGCATATTTACTACCATGTACACTTTGTCGCCCATTTCCTGCGTTTCGTAATTTTCCGTATATGAGACACATACGCCGACATGTACGATAAAGTCGCATTTGGACTGATCTTCCGGAAATGAGCAGGCATGATCTGACATGTCGTGATATGGTGCATCTTCTACGACTTGTCCGTTTATTTCTTGAAATGACATGCTATAAGCTCCTTTGTCCAGTTATTTCCTGACATGTCCTGTTTTGACCTTTTTTGTCCTAGCTTATGGTGCTTTCCCAGACCATTTCGTTATCTTTGATGATTTCCTGCCTTATTTCAGTACCTGTCTGGCATTTCGGGTTATTTCCGAAATCTCCGGACGTAACCCACGAATAACAAACATCGCAGGACAAAGCGTGATCTGTCATAGAACGTATCATTTTAACTCCTTATATCGTGATATGTCCGTTTTTGTCTAGCGCTAGCTCGGACATGTCAGGATATAACCGGGAATATCGTGCCATTTCGGAATTAAGGTAAGTTCTCACAAAACATCCTGATGTATCCAGGTATATCTCGACATGTCTTAGAATGTCGTATTTTGTCTAGACAGAAACTCCAAAAGCAGCTTCTATCCAACTAAAGATAGCTGTTTCGTCTATTTCGTATTTTGTCCGACTTAGTTCATATTCTGTCTTATCTACTGATATTTCCCAAATTATCAGTAGATAAGTGGACATTTCGTCTTTGTCGTCTATTTCGTATAATGACACTATACGTGACGAATTGTCGTATTTGACCGCTTCGGCTAGCAATTTCCCGAAATCGGTGACATTTCCGACTTTGTAGCGCTTTTCCATGGTATATCTCCTTATGTCCGGTTTTGTCTGGACACGTCGAGATATATCCGGATACATCAGGCTTATCCCCTCATTCCAGGGAATATCCACCTAATTCCGATAAATCCACTATTTAATGTTCAAAGGACCATTTAGGAGGATTTCACCGGCTATGTCCGTACTTGTCGGACATGTACCGTTTCCCCTCTTTGTGGTATCTTGTCGTCTTTTGTCTCGGTATGCCCGTTTTGCCTCTTGATCTTGAGCTCCCTCGACTAAGTCCACTATACCATGCCCTGGTTTGTCCCTATATAGTGTGAAATGTCCTATTTTATCCCTTTACAGTGGGGCAGTTGATCATGCCCTTTTACCCTGCTATATGGGGGTATATAGGTATAATTCGGACATATGGGCATATTCTGGAAGTTGATCTGTGACCTTCGTCACACCACTATATGGATATATATCGTATAAATCCGGACATATCCTCATATATGGGCATTCATTGATCACCCCCGCGGTGATCTTGACCTATTATGCGCATATATCGGACATATCCCCATATATACCCACCCCCCTATATGTGTATAATACGGACATATCGTATTATAGTGTGCCGGAAGAGAGTATTCCAGACCGATCAAGTCATATCGTATTATATGATCTTATAAACGGACATTTCGTATCATATCGGTCAATTGTGTATATACTGTATCAAAGTATAACAAAGTATAACAAAGTGTAAGAAACTATATTAAAAGGTACAAAAAGGGCAAATCGGGCGCGAGCCGGTCTCTCTTACTGCATTGATCGTTTTTGATCTTAGTATACTAGGTCGTTAGATCGAGTGGTGGTATTACACTATGTCATCTAGGTATACATAATATTCATAGTTTATTTTCTATATAGCGTTATGAGAATCAACATAGTCAACCTAGAATACATAAAAAACATAGTATTATCTACTCAATAATTGAGCTCGCTTAAATCTGGTAGATGGTTTACACTCGTGTCATGTCCGAAATTACTAACCCACCCAAACCTAAAGTGCAAATAGCTTATATACATGGTGAAAATGTCAGTCATAGTTTCCTGCACAGCCTATTAAAGCTATCGAACACAGCGGACCCTGACCTTTTCACTAAGGATACAATATCTGCCCTATCATCTCCCTTAAGTATTCCAGAAGCTCGGAACGAGCTGATGGAATACTTCTTGGATAAAACTGATGCCACTCATATCTGGTGGATAGACACTGATATGGGTTTTGCTCCAGACACCGTAGCTAATCTTCTCCAAGCAAACAAAGACGTAATCGGAGCACTATGTAAAGGTATGACCAAAACCGATAAAGATGGCTTCGGCGGATACTTGACTGAAGAGTTTATTACTGCTTATGACCTATCTATATTTACCGTTGAAGCAGACGAAACTGAAGAAAATAAATCAGGAGAAATTAAAGATGGAAAAGAGAAAAAAGAAATCTTATCGTTTACCTTGAAGCAGGACGTTGATCTTGAGGCGTCCGAGCCCATACAGGTAGCGGGCACTGGAACCGCCGCTCTGTTGATTTCACGGGGCGCAGCGATGGCTGTGCAAAACTTCTACGGGCGCCGTTGGTTCGAGCGAGTGCACATGCCGACCGCCAAGCGCAATTCTCGGGGGCACATTATCGGCGAAGATTTAAGCTTCTGTTATCGTCTCGCCACTATTGGAATACCGGTATTTATACATCCTAAAGTAAAAACTACTCATGCCAAGACTGTGTGGTTACAATGAGAAAAAAGATAATGTTTTGGCTATGGGATGGTCCGCCCGAGTATAAGCCTGATTGGTTCAGAACAATAATAGAATGGACCACTTGTATGATTTGGGGACATGAACCTACGGCTGATTGCAGCATACCGGAACACGATTATTGTTGTTGGTGTTTGACACCGACTCCAGGACAATTTAAGCGAGTGACACAATGAAAAATCATTGGACGGCGAATGATGAATAAATTCAAGCCAGCACCAATAATTTTTCAGGTTCAACACCCTTTATATACCTGGCGCATCTATCAGACAGGAAAGCATAAATATGCTATTTATGCAGAGTCTGACTATTACAAAATTCGTTCCTACGTGGGAAAATATTATATCCTTTATTTTGCGAAACGTCGCTGCCGGAGGGGAATATGAAACCACATAACAGAGCAACACTAATTAAATTAATTTATGCAATTTGTTACACTAATTTTTTCTTTATAATAACTTATGTAGCAGTATTTCTGGTGACTAAATGGCCTATAGCGGCGATGATCTGTAGCATCATTAGTGGGACGTTGGCCACAAAGGATTGGGAAAACCATGAAAGACGAGCAGAACGAAATTCAACACCAATGCGATGAAAGCTGTGTATGTCCCATACACAAAGATATTCCTATGTTTTATTGGTCAGCCGGAGGACTTCATGCTTGTCAGCTAAAGAGCTGTGAATATAGTTCTGTGTCTAGGGGCGGTCTTCCTTGGGATCACCCAGACTCGACTCCATTGCAGGGTATTAAAGATCAACTAGACAAAGATAGAGAGAATTATGGCAGAGTTTAGTACATTTAGAGAACAAGATGGACCAATAGAGCTGAAGATGGTTTTAACTCGTGATGAAGCAGCTAGATTGTACCTCCAACTCACCACGCAATTTGCGACCGACACCAGTCCGGCTCTCGAATTCTTTATTGCCCTGCTGGCGGCATCTCGTGAGCCACAATTGAAGTAGCCCTAAGTGGCGCCAAAGCTTCTCCGACCGACAGGCTAAATTGAGGAATTGATAGTGGTAACTTGCAAGAACTGTGGAACCCAAATAGTCATAGTGGTAGACCTAGGTTGGGTGCACACTGTAGTAAATGTGGAATGCTTGCGGGCGCAACCTAGGAGATAATATGGCTTCTACATTCGACATGGTATTCACCGAAGTGTATGGTGGTCCATGTCCAGTATGTGGTCATAGTGGAGAATTGCTCAGGCAATTTGGAAAAGTTGGTGGCCTTAGGAACATTCATCATTTAGATGATCAAGGCAGCCTGCACAAGTGCGTTTTGTATACTAGTGATGGAATTTTATGTTGCAATGATGGTAGTTGGTGGTATCGAGAGGCACTAATATGGATGGCGTCCAACCCTCCACGTGGAATTTAATTCTGACTGATTGTTATAATGCTAGAACCAGCATAAAGATTACCCTTAAAAGTGGTAAAGAGTTTACTGGATACGTGCAGAAGCACCCAGCGAAGTTCTTGCATAACCTGGTCCAAATTGGAGATCAGTATGGAAATGTGGTATTCAACATAGACGTTAGTGAGATAGCAGTGGTTACGGAGATGAGATAAACAATGAATTATTTGGAATCCGGAACGGCAAAATGTACGAATTGTGGCCAGAAAATAATTTTTGCGCAAGGAGTAGGGTGGACACATATAGTTATCGGTGAATGCTTAACTCCACAACAAAGGAGATGAGATAATATGGAGCGGCAGGTAGTCGATAAGGCTAAATTTTTTAAGATGATTGGCTACCAGCCGCACCCCAAGCAGGTAGAATTCCATAAAAGTAATGCCCGGTTTAAGGTGGCCGCTTGTGGACGTCGAGCTGGCAAAACTTTTATGACTGCTAAGGATATAGAACCGTTCCTTTTTGTTCCTGATAAGAGAATTTGGTTGGTTGGCCCCACGTACGTGCTCGGAGAGAAGGAATTCAGGGTTATTTGGGCCGATATTATGATGAAGCTGGAGTTCATCAAGTTCCCGGAGATCAGAAAGGCATATAATGCCAAGCAAGGTGACATGTACATCCAGTTTCCTTGGGACACCAGGATTGAGGTGCACAGCGCGGAGCGCAAGGAAACACTAGTTGGTGACGGGCTCGATTTGGTGGTGATGTGCGAAGCTGCCAAGCACCAGCGCGAGACCTGGGACCGGATGATTGAGCCTGCTTTATCTGATAAGCGCGGTAAAGCGATATTTACTTCGACGCCTGAGGGACAGAATTTCTTTTATGAGCTGTGGCAGCGCGGTTTGGATGACCGTGAGCCGGAATATGAAAGCTGGCAATACCCTAGTTGGGATAACAGTGTAATATTCCCCGAGGGTTATGATGACCCTGAGATCAAGCGACTCAAGCGCAATATGTCGAAGGATGCGTTTGAACAGGAAATAGCTGCGGACTTCACCTCGTTTAGTGGTAAAATTTATAAGGAGTTCATGGAGCGTACCCATGTGCGCAGGCATGAATACCGGCCAGATTGGCCTAATTTTATGTCTATTGACTTTGGTTTTGTGAACCCTTGCGCCGCGATTGAGTTTCAGGTCAGTCCACAGGACACTGTGCATGTCTGGCGGGAGCATTACCAGCCCCAATTGACCCTCGATGAGCACATGCAAATTTGGCGGGAGCGGGAGAACCCCGCTGGTTACCAGTTGGACTTGATTTTTGGAGACGCGGCTGACCCTGAGGCGATTCAGGATATATCGATTAAGTATGGTCCCTGTGTAGGAGACCCACTAAGTAAGGATAATTGGCGTGAAGGTGTCGACTTGGTCAAGACGTTCCTCAAAAATAGGGGCGGTGGAGTACCTGGATTATATGTCGATCCGTCCTGCAAAAACACGATTCGGGAATTCAACAATTATAAGTCTGCTGAAGGAGGAAAAGACCGAGACCCAAGAGAACAAGCCAAGAAGTGTGACGACCATGCTATGGATGCTCTACGATATGGCATTATGCACATTTTTAAGCTCGGTATGCGTGTTCGTCTTTCTGATGTAATAGACGAAAGCGAGCTTAAGCAAGGACTGTCCGACAGTGGATTTTTTACTCAAGAAGTAAGGGAAAAGTACCCTACCTTGGCCAATGCCGGATTTGTCACGATGGATGGCCAAACGTTCTAGTATATGGCTCTTGACATCCTATGTACAGCTACCGCATAGTATTACCCAAAAGCACGAAGCGGAGCTGGCGTGTCGGATGACAACATAGGCAACCAAGACGATGCAGTGACCATCCTAGAGGAATTTAAAGCTGAACGAGAGCTTGAATTAACTGAGGTATTGCATCGTTACGACATCGTGCACGCAAATTATGACCCGCATGAGGGATCATACATCATAGTCAGTGAAAGAACTGACCATAATGAGCTTACTGAAACTACCGGTTTCGCCGAAATGTCGTTCATCGACCCATCACCTTTTACCGCCTGGACACGTCTGGAAAACGTTCCAGAGCTGAGAGATAAAAGGGGTTTGCGGACATTTTATGATATGGTCCGTAGCGATGGCACGGTAAGATCCGCCCTTAGAATAGTGAAAACTCCTATTCAAGGTGCCGAATGGTATATGGAACCGTTCAGTGACGCTACTATAGACAAGAATATAGCCAAATTTGTCCAGGAAACACTGTTCGATGACATGGAAACGCTATGGGAGCATTTCATTGAGGACAGTTTGCGTAGCTTGGACTATGGCTTTTTCTGTTTTGAGCTTGCTTGGTATCTCGACCGGAAATCTGGGAAGCTTAAGGTAAACCTACCCCCGATTCATCCCCTTGACATTCAAGGGTGGAATTATGATGCAGTTAATCGCATCATAGGGGTTACTTTGGAGCCAATCAATGGATTAGATTTCACCAAAAAGATAGAAATACCTATGTCTAATCTGCTGATCCAGGTGTTTGAGATGGAAGGTGGCGATATACGTGGCACATCATTGCTGCGAACCGCCTTCAAGCACTGGTATTACAAAGACACTATGTACAAAATCGATGCCATCCAGAAGGAACGGCATGGAATTGGTGTGCCAGTCATCAAACTACCCATGGGATTCACTCCTAAAGATAAGGAATTGGCGAACGATCTAGGTCGTAACCTGCGGACGAACGAGAAAGCTTACATTACTATCCCGTGGAGCTGGGAAGTTATCTTCGCTAAGCTCGAAGGTCAGCCGGTCGATCCGATTCCGTCAATTGAGCATCATGACCATAAAATATATGAGTCAATCTTGGCTTCGTTTATGGGTAGTGGTGAAGTCTCCACGGAGAGCCTAGACACTTTCTATAAGTCTACCAGGTATGTAGCCAATACCTTAGCCGCGATGATCAACCGCAAAGTCATCAAGCCGCTGGTAGACAAGAATTATTTGCGGTTCAATGGGTACCCCAAACTTTGTGTACGACGCATGGGCGAGTGGGAAGACACTCGAACCATGACCTTCGCGCTGCGCAACTTGGTGGGGGCACGCATTTTGACACCTGATTTGCCGTTGGAAAACCTTATTCGATCCTCGATGAGCTTGCCTCCACTGGACGAATCCACGGCTCGCGAGATGCCTATGCCTGGACAAGGTGGTTTGGCCTCACCATCCAGTAGCGTAAAGCCTCCTACGTCATCTGGTTCCAAGCAAAAAGGCTCGCCATATATCAATACTCCGGCCAAAAATGCAGGCACGGACCGATCCGGAGGCTAATTTATGGAAATAGTAGATCTGGAAAACAGGTTCATGTTCCATCCAGCGAGTACTGAAGAAAAACGAAATGATCACACTAGCGTTCGAATGAAATGTTTGACGTTGGCTTTGGAACTTAACGAGATAATTCCTGATGGTAGAGAGAAGTCCCTAGCGATTACACATCTTGAAGAAGTAATGTTTTGGTCAAATGCTGGCCTGGCTCGCTCCGGTGGATAAAGTTTCGCTTTACTTCGATAGAATTAGTCGAAAGTGGATTTTAGTAGCGAAGATGATGGACGACTGGGGCATAATTCATTCATTACAAATATCTTACGATGAGCACCCAAGTGCTGACGAGAGGAAGGAAGATACTGAGTTTCTTGTAAACAAATTGACTCAGGCAGTTTTCCTTGCAAGTGCCAAAACATACGAGTGACACAGGTGTCAAGGCGATGTCAGTTTATAGTCCGTCCGGCTCAGGCGAAGTCCATGTCGATAAGGTAATATCCGGAGGTAACATGCCTTGGGAAGTCAGGATGGACGAAGGTAGACACTGCGTCTACAAAAAAGGTACTAATTCAAAAATCGGATGTCACGAAACACATGCTCAGGCACTGGAACAAGTTCAAGCACTTTATGCCAGGGAAGGAGGCAAAATGGGCGAGAATCTTAGATATATCGTAAGCCTTTCCGACGTTAAGTTGGAAGGTGATTCGACCTGGATTCATGCTCTTCCATTCGGACAGTATAAGCACCCAGTATTTGGTGTGATTGACGCTAGCCTGCAAAAGATTAATGCTCTTGCAGATAGTGTCAAGAAAAAGGTTCGAGGAATCGACCCAAGTATCAACCTTAATCACGATAACGACAGTGCCGATGGCGCTGCTGCGTGGGTAAAGGATTCTCAGGTTCGTTCTGATGGACTTTGGCTTTTTGTTGAGTTTGTGAAGGACATTGCTGAGAAGGTTCGAGAGAAGAAGTTCAAGTACTTCTCGCTCGAATTTGCCGACAAGTGGGAAGACCCACAGGGTAAAGAGTTTGATGATGTCGTCATCGGCGGAGCCTTGACGAACCGTCCGTTCATGAAGAACCTAGTGCCGATCAACTTGTCTGAATCTGTGATAGATAACGCGTTTGATTTGGTGTCAGGTATCACCGGTAAAGACGTTACTTCGCTCAAAGAGGGAACGAATATGGATCAAAAGGATCTACAGGCAATTATCGATGGGGTGACGACCAAGCTCGCTGAGCTTAACAAGCCACCTGTGATCGAAGACAAGACGCCAGTGGCCAAGCTGGAGGAGATCGAGGAGTTCCGCAAGCTCGCTGAGGCTAACCCAGTGGCCAAGTCTTTGCTGGTTCATTTTGAGACTCAGGCGAAGGCTATTGCTGATGGCAATAAGAGAATGCGCGAAACTCTGGTTGATTCTCGCTTGTCTGAGTTTGACAACGACAAGATGGCTTTGACTCCATCAGCCAAGGAGCTTGCTCGGGAAATCATGCTTGGCATGAATGAGGAGCTTACCGGTAAGTTCGTTGCATTCCTGGAGAATGTGCGTACTTCGACCAACTTCATGGTGGAGCTTGGCGAGCGCTCGGGTGCAGCCGTGCGACACAACTACTCCATGGGAGAGAAATCTGCCACGCAGGAATTCAGCGAGCGGACCAATAAGCTTATGCTGGATGAGAAGCTTGACTTCCTCACGGCAGTGGAGAAGGTTGCATCGGCAGATCCAACGCTGTACGAGCGTTACCGTATGGGCGATGGCGCTCAGGCGAGTAAATAAGGGAGTGACACATGGCTAATTTTATTCTAGATGTTGGCCGTATTCCAGAGGGAGTGGCTGCTGCGATCCAGTATCGCTTCTGTGCCATTGGAACTACCCAAAACCACATTGACCTCACCCCGACGTTGGCTCAGTTTTGCCTTGGTGTGGTCATGGACAACATGGATGCGTCCAAGGTTGTCGAGGGCGGAGTAGTTGCGGTTCGTCTTCAGGGTATTGCGCCGGTAACTCTTGGCACTGGTGGTGCAGCTCCAGGCGACCGGCTGGTTTCCGGAGTTGATGGCAAAGCGATTTTGGGTACTGCTGCGGGTAACTTTGTCGCTGGTGTGGCACTACAGACCGGTACGGCCGGGGCAATTATTGATGTTCTACTTACGCCAGGCGTCAAGTGGGTCTCCTAATCTAATACTAGCTACTTTTAGGAGCTTTACATGGTCTACAGTCCAAGTGGATCTGGGGAAGTGCATGTTGATCAAGTACTTACTCAGATAAGCATTGGGTGGCCAAATAACGGGATGGTCGGCGACCGCCTGTTTCCGGCACTGAATGTCCAAAAACAATCCGATAAGTATTACACCTTCGGCCGTGAAGGTTGGCTGCCTGAGGACGATGTTCGCGCTCCTGGTGCTGTCGCACGTGAGGTTACTGGCGCTACCGTTTCGACGGATACATATTTCTGTATTGAGCATGCTTTGCAGATTTATGTTACCGACGAAGAGCGGAGAAATGCTGACTCTCCATTGGCTCCAGACCGAGACGGAACTGAGATTATCACCTCCAAGATAATGCTTGGACGTGAGCGAATCATACAGACCTTGGTGACGACTGCGGCTAACTACGCTTCAGGTAACACTGTGACCCTCTCGGGTACTTCACAGTGGAATGACTACACTAACTCTGACCCTATTTCTAACCTTCGGGTGGGCAAGCGCGCAATTCACTCGAAGATTTTCCTAGAGCCGAATGTTTTGCTGGTGCCGTACACCTCAATGTCGATTCTAGAAGATCACCCGGACTTCCTTGAGCGCATTAAGTACTCTGAGCGAGCGATTTTCTCGCAGGAATTGCTTGCTGCGGTGTTGGGTTTCCAGTCTGTTATCGTTCCTGGTGCAGGAATTAACTCGGCTCCTCTTGGTCAGGCAGAGTCTCTGGCTTATTTGTGGGGCAATGACGTACTGATGGCCTACGTGCCTTCTCGTCCAGGTTTGAAGCTTCCTGCTTTTGGGTACGAATTTGTCTGGAATGGTCAGGTTGTTGACCGGTGGCGGGAAAACCCCCGCAAGAGTGACGTGATTCGGGTTTCGCGTTCCTATGATCACAAGATGACCGCGCTGGACGCTTCCGACAAGCAGATTGCCGGTTACGTGATCCTGGACGCCACTAACGTCTAATGTGAGGTTGTTTTATGGCTAAGCGAGTTGTGGCAGCAATGGATATCAACCACAACACCGAGCTGATTAAGACCGGTGATGTGATTGATCCTAAGCAGTTCACTAAAGAGCAACTTACCCGGCTCTACGAGCGGGGAGCGGTGAAGATTGAGGACAGCAAGCCAAAGCAGGAAGAGACAGAGCCAACAATGGACGACTTTGAGCGCGAGACCGCTGAGTTGACCGAGAAGGAAAAAGAGGCTTTAGCAAAGAAAGAAGCTGCGGCAGCTAAAGAGGAAGCAGCGGCCAAAGAAGCTGCGCTTGGACAAACTAAGGACAAGAAGTAGGTAAATTGTGGCAAGGGTGACGTTACCTGAGATTCAAGGGTGGCTTGACCCAGTCAAGCTTACCCTTGCCAGCATTGACACTGAACTCCTTGCCCATTTAGAAGAAGAAACACTAGCTAAAATTTCAGTGGTGTATAATGTATCCGGTTGGACCACTAGTGGAAATACACCTAAACTAATTCGTACGATTATTTCTAAATATTATGCATCATGGATAATGGATCGATTCTACAGTGAGAATCAAGATGAAGGTAATGACTATGCCAAGCGACTATGTGATAATGCCGACGCCGTAGTAATGGCACTTTTAGAGAGAACAATTGTCATCCCTGAAGTGCCCGTGCCTAGTTTTGATGTATCCAGTTATTATCCGAATGATGCCAGTTCTGCGCAGGAGCCGACTCCGGCTGATCCGTCGCTGGGTGGACCATATTTTAGTTTGGGAAGTAGGTTCTGATGCCTACTATCATGGCCGGTTCGGGATTTCGTATCCCAAACTTTCCGATAGAAATTGATATTAAACCATTCCTAATAAATGCAGATTTGCTGAAAACTAGTACTTTTAGAATGGCCAGACAGTTTGGTGATATGACCTGGCCGCTGACCCAGTCAGTAAGAATTGTTATTATGAATTCAATAGCAGTTAATTTCGACGTTATGGGCCGTCCTGCCTGGCCACCACTTACCTTTGAAACATTAAACAAAAAGCTTAAGTCTGGAATGTCTTATTCTTACGTAATTTATCCCTTGCTTGGTGTGACTGAAAGACTATCAGATTCTGCTCAGTCCCGTCATATATGGAGAATTACTCGCGACTCGGCTGATATGGAAGCGTTAGATAAGATAATTCCATATGCCAAATATCATCAGCAAGGAACCAAGCATGTGCCCAGACGACAATTTGCCTTGCTTCAAGAAAAAGACATTGAGCATATCGTAGTTATATTTGATTCATGGATTCGTCAAGTGACTAGTAAAAAAGACTTTTGGCCGTTCGAGCATAAAGAATTCTAGGAGGTGGCATGCCCCACACGGACAAAACCACCGTTCTAGCTCAGTACATATTGAGTCAAATTAATACCAATAAAGTGGTTTTAGGTGTTGATAATGTTTTATATGGCGAACAGAACGAGCTTCCTCCAGGCAAAACTGTCGTGGTAATGGCTGGTCGTAAAGACCGGGCATTACAGCGCGTGGCGTTTCCTGGAGCAGGGACAAGAAATCGTATGACCGTGTTAGTCACCATATATAACAACACCGTAGGCGATGAAGGAACGAAGTCATTAGAAACTGATGTACTAGCCGAAACAATTGAACATTTTTTGCATCAAGACACGGAAATGGGTGGGAACATTATCCACGGATTTGTTGAATCGTGGGATCCAGGCTTTAGGTACAGGTCTGGATCAATGTTTAGAGCTACCCAATTGACGTTTGTTGGACAAAGCAAGACTAACCTAACAGATATACCGTAGGTGAGATATGCAGCTTTTTGCGGTAATTACCTCAGACCAAGTTGGAACCATTCCAGATTTCGGCTTGGTTGGACCTAAAAAGCCTTTGATAATTGACGACTTCAAGATGGTGCGGATAGAAGCTAAGCGTCGGTGTAAGTTCGGTGAAATAGGAATTCCTGCTGGCGTTAATTTGGTTCTGCACGTCCTTGAAGACGATGAGGAACTAAAAATATAGGAGGCGCTAAACTATGACCCAACCTGGTATTGGTGGCGGCGGATTCATGGGTCTGGCCATTGAGGTTTTGCCGCCACCTGTGCAATCTGCTTTGGCTACCGCTGCCTCCGGCGGAACTATTACTGCCGGTACATATATTTATGCTGTAACCGCAATAAACGCAGCCGGTCAAACGCTGCGGAGCAATGAGCAAACCATCATTACCACTGGTGCCACCAGTACTGTGACCGTGTCGTGGGCGGCAGTCACAGGTGCCACTGGTTATAAGCTTTACAAGACCGCAGCCGGTGGTGGTACTGGTACAGAATTGCTGTACAAAACCGTTGGCTTGGTGATAACGGATATAGACACTTCACCAGGTGCTCCATCGGGTGCATTGCCTACCTTCAATAGTGCACTTAATTACGGCTCATACACTGCCCCGACCAAGTTCTTCCCGTTCAACTCGGAATCATTGAAGTTCGATCAGGCAACTGTTTGGCGTCGTCCAATCAGACAAAGTGTCGATGTACTTGGTGCCGTTCCGGGTAACGTTCATGTCAATGGCGACATTGAAATGGAAGCACTTGAGGATGTAATAATTTACTTTCTCCTCGCGTCGCGGGTCTCGGCCACAAAGACAGGCACTACTGACAAGGTCTACGTTTTTGACCCGACGCCCAACGCTACCCCGGTTTTATCGCTCTCGTTGACGGTAGTGCGAAATGGAATAGTTTTCGGTTATAGAGGTTGTGTGCTTAGCTCATTTACCATCACTCCCAGTGATGGCTTGCTCATGTTCAACATGAGTATTATTGGTAGTGACGAATCTGTTCAATCACTACCAAGCCCGGTTTACCCCACCACGGTTCCGTTTGGTGCCGGACAATATGAAGTCAATATTGCTGGAACGCAGGTATTTGATACCGACACGTTCGAGTTCATGGTCAATGACAATGCTGAGCCTCAGTTCCGACTGAAAGATACTGGTCGTGGCGCTCAGTATGTAAAATTTGGTGAGCGTGAGTGCACCATTACCATGGAGCGTGACTTCTTTAACCGTACTGAGTTTGATGCGTTTAAGGCACTTACTGCTCAGCTTATTTTTATTCGGGGAGAGAAGTCGGCTACCAATTACGTCCAGGTTAATGCTCCAGTGTCAGTGAAGAACACCTACGAAGTAGGTCTTTCTGGTCAGGGCGACTTGGTGCGAGCATCAATCGAGTATATGAACGTTATCGATGCAAGTGGTAACTCGTACACGATTGAAGTTGGTACTCAAGAGAATATTGCGCAGGTGGTGTGATGTCTAATAAGACTTCGAAACTGTTTCATACAGTCACGTATCGTAATGCGGCCGGGGAAACTACCGATGTAGTAGTTACTGGCGTGCAGGGTGGTGCGCCCGCAGCGGGTGATTTTTCTGTCACTCCATCACTGACCGGTGGAACCTTGGCTGCGGCTACGTATTCCTACAAAGTGTCGGTGGTAGTAAATGGTGTGGAGTCTCCACCAGTTGCCACGGCTAAGACTGGAGTGGTGGCTTCAGGTGTTACTGGGTCGAATACCATTAGCTTTGCTACTGGTTTGGCTTCGTTTCCTACTGCTACCGCGTGGAAAGTCTATGGTCGTACGGGTGGAACGGAATTGTTTATTGCGACAATTACCGCACCAACTAACTCGTACATAGATACTGGTGCAGTCACTCCGCTTGGTGCATTGCCAGCTGCGAATAACGCCGTTAGTTTTAGGAATCGCAGCACAAAAGTAACTCAGACGAATATAGCAAAAGCTACGACAGCCAAGCAAACTAATGCTTATTTCAAGAGGACGTGAGCTTGGATGTTCACTTTCAGAAAATTAGCTGATTATAGTGATGGGTCGAATCGAATCACTCGTTATGATTCCATGACTGGTGAGCGTATTTTGGTTGACCCATTGGATAATCAACCAAAGTCTTGGCCACTTCTTGGAGTGAGTTTCGAGAACAAGGCACCCACTAAAGATAAAATCAGCATGGATTATGTGGCTAATGCCGTCACCGAGGGATGGGCAACGTGGGTGAATCACCGTACCGTGCATCGTCCTGGCGGTCCGGAAACCAATCCTTGGTCAACCACTCATACTTTCCACCAGGCAGACGAAGTTGTTTTTCACGTGTTGGAAGATGACGATGGCTCTTGGGTGAAGAAAGACTTCATGTACAAAGTCACCAAGCAACCAGACAAAACCCAAACAACCGAAGGTAAGTGGGAAGTGGACTGGTGCTTTGAGCTTGAGCTGGTGAATGTCCATGGTTAAAGGCTTAAAGAGAAGTTCAGTTATAATTTTATCTAGTGTACTTTCTGCACTAGCTGTTGGGACTTTTGCTTGGGCATCAATTCCAGGAACTAATGGATCGATTAACGGATGCTACAAAAATTCTCATCCAAATAAAGGCGAATTGATAGTCATAGACTCATCGGAGTCTTGTCCTAATGGATACACGTCATTAAATTGGCAACAGTATCCGCGCACCCAACAATTCAGTGAAGTAGTCCAGTTTTCAGTAACTGAATCGAATAAGTATTCGCTTGTAGCACAAAAGACTTGTTCGTCTGGGCTCTTTGCTACCGGTGGTGGGGCTGACTTGCAAGTGGATGATCCAAATCAGTTCTTTTTGAAAGAATCACAACCTCTACTGGACAGTGGAGTTCCTGTGGGTTGGAAAGTAACCTATGGTTACTTGGGATCGCTTCCAGCTCCAACTTTTGATGTTGGTGTGTTTGTAATATGTACGGTTGGGAGTCAATAAATGCCCAATATAGTTTTTAACATAGCCAAAGGTCGTGTGGCTGAGTTTGGTAGCCGGGTCAACGCCAACGATCCGGCTAACTCGGTTTTCGTTATTTTGATTTTGGCAACAGCGGGAATCGAGGCCGACGCCACTTTGATTGATGTGGACACAGTTACCGCACTTGTGGCTGGAACCACCAACGAAGTGACCAACTCTGGTTATGCCCGTAAAGTTCTGGACAACGCCACTGGCGGAATAACCGTTACCGTTGATGATACCAACGACCGGACAGATGTCGACATTCCAGATCAGACGTGGACCGCAGTTGTGGCAGGTGACGGCTGGAACGATTTTGTTACTGCTTATGACTCTGATTCTGCTGCTGGTACTGACGCCAACATAATTCCGATGACATTGCATGACTTTGTCGTGACTCCGGATGGTTCTGACATAACGGCACAGATTGCCGTGGGTGGGTTCTATCGAGCTTCGTAGGGAGCGACAATGCCGCTGTCTCAAGATAGTATTATTCAAATTAATAACGGTAACTTTTCTGGCTCCAGTGGATCAGTATCATTGCCTGCAAGTACTACTGCCGGAAATATGGTGGTGATACTTGCCTCTGGTACTGCCACTGGGTCGAGCGATGGTACTCCCACTGACCTTGACATTACTGGATTCGAAAAAACAGGATTTGCAAGCTCGGATTCATGGCAGAACCCTTTCGTCTTCACTAAGGTCAATGTTGGTGTTGAATCTCCTTGGACTCTTACGGTAACCGTTAATGGTCCGCAGCAAGTGGTGTGGGTGGCACTTGAGCTAGAGAGTGTCGACTTTGAAATTTATGCCGATACCACTGGACTGGCTGGGGTCAGCATGACTTACCAAGAGTCTTCAGTCTATTCTTTGGTAGCCTCCCAAACTCTAACCTCGGCTGACTCTGGTTCATACGAGGCTTTGGGTATTGCCTTACATTCGGCTTCTGCTGCTGCCGGAGCCATTCCTGATATCAATGGGCATACTGATAACTGGCAAGAAATAGCTTCACCCTCACGGACGAATGGTACTAGGGGCATTCGGATGTCCGTGTCCGTTAGAGCTTATCAGTCAATTGCGCCACTCAATGTGACGGCGAGCATTTCTCCATCATCTCCCACCGACAGCATTATGATCGTCCTCTATAGCGCAACAGGAAAATATGCTCCCATTGCCCGAGCGATGTGCGGATTTGAATTCGGCACGCCTACCACCTTGACGCAAATTGGTTCGGCTGGTGATCTTCCTGTCTTCGATGAGGTGGTGGGTACACCTGAAGTAGTTTCTACCTTTAAACGCTCTGGGACCTATAGTCTTAAGCTCACCTCCAGTGCAGCTGCCGAAAGTGTTACCTGGATTGATGGGTTTGACAAAAACCTCGATGGAGGCTTCGGATCGCCGCTGGCAGCTAATCCCTCATTTGCTATTTATTTCGATGGCGCTCTGCCAGGAGTGGACGTAGAGCTAGCTTCCGTTGAGGTAGTCAGCATAGCAGCAAACAGCGTTAAGGTTTGGTATCGTACGGCTACCCAGAAAATTGGGGTAAAAGTCGGCACGGGAACTGAAGTAGTATCCAATGCGGTAGTCGCTTTCAATAAGTGGATCGGCATCGAATTGCTTTATGATCCACGTACCACCACACACATATGTGATTGGCAAGTTGACTATGACAGTTTGGACGCTACACTACCAGTAACGCAAACGCAAGCTACTAATACAGGCATGTCTGCTGGCGAAGTCACTAGATTTAGACTAGGTTGGCAGACAAGTACTACGGCTACCGTCTATTACGACGATGTTTTCTTTTCAAGTGCCCGCAAGGGTTTCCCAATGGGTCTGGTTAACATCAGACCGTTGCGACCAGATTCTGCCGGAACTGCCACAACTACCGGAACTAGTGCCAACTTCAACGTTTACACCAGCAACGGTGGCACGTTGGTAGCATTTACTTCGGCTGGTGCTATCAGCGCAGTGGATGAAATACCTCCAGTGATTGGTGCTTCTGCCGATGGTGTTGCGCAAATTACTGTCAATGCCAGCAACTTGTGTAAAATTCCGATGGAAACTTATGCCATGGCGACAAATAATGTCATCGGGCGAGGTATTCGGATGTATTCGTTGGGTTGGGCAGCAAGTACTTCAGCAGCATCCCTTCAAGTTCAGGCCAATGATGGCGTGACGATTAATCCCATGGGTGGCGACGCCATTGATGCTGGATTTGACACCACGACTTACCGTTGGATGTGCCGAACGCTTAGGGGTAGCGGTAGCGGTCCTTATGTGGTTACTCAAGCCAAGCTTGATGCATTGGCGATTGAGTTTGGTAACGCGGGTGATGCTACACCTGACGTCGGTATACAGTGGGCGCTAGCAGAACTTGCTACTCAACTAGCTGTAGCATACAGTGCATTGGAAATTGAGGGTGGAGCATTCAGTGCATATGTCTATCAAGACACACTGGCTCAGTCAATGGTCAGTATTTTAGTCACCACGCCATCTGGAACCCGTGGGGCCACACTCACTTATACCATTGATGGAGTAGATGGTACCCAGTACGTAGCGGCAAATACTGTGGCCTCGAAAGTGATTGGTGCAACCGACATTTCACAAGTGACAGCTATTGGTCTTATTCCAGACAATGCGTAATGGAGGTAGGGGGGTGTAATAGATGGCAATGCCAACGGTAGTTGGTGTAGGTGCTGTCACTAGCGGTGCTGCTGGCATTACCCCCGCTTATCCCGGTGGATACACTGCAATACTCAACGACGTAGCTTTTACTTTCATCGAGTCAGCTACTGGTGATACCGTCACGCCACCCACTAACTGGGCACAAGCAACCCAATCCAATGTTTCGACAGGAACAGCCCCGACTAAACTCACAGTTCTTTGGCGTAGATTAACCGCAAGTGAGGCTGCACCTTCAATAGCCGATGCAGGCGACCACATGGTTGGTCGGATGATTATCCTGCGTGGTTGTGTTACTACTGGAACGCCATTCGACTTTGCTACTCCTACCACAGAGCTGGTGGCGGATACTTCAGTTAGCATTGCCGCAGGTACTACCGCAGGTGCTAACCGCCTAGTTATGGCTGCTTTTGCTACCGGTCAAGATGTTTCATCTACTGCGGGTACTTCCACTTGGGCTAACGCTACTCTTGCCAGCGTCACCGAACGAATGGATGGTTGGGCAACAGCCGGTGGTGGTGGCGGTTTCACCATGATGACTGGTGAAAAGGCTGTTGCCGGTTCCACTGGCACTTGTACTGCCACATTGTTGTTGACGGCCAACTTCAAAGCTCAAGTTCTTATTGCCGTTATTGGAGCTGCTGCTGCACCAATAAATGTTACAGTAAACCAAGTTACTAATACCAATACAGCACAAGCTATAACTAAGCGTAAAACTAAAGTTGTTGGACAAATAGCTGCAACTGATACCGCGCAAGCTATTACCAAACGTAAGCTCAAAGCATTCACACAAATAGTCGAGACTAATACCGCACAGGCAGTAACCAGACGCAAGACGAGAACAATTGGGCAAGTCAGCGAGATCAGTGCCTCGAATGCAGTTACTGAGCTTACTGGCCAAACCATTGTTGTTGGGCAGGTTGTTCAGACTAATACTGCCCAGAATGTTGCAGTCAGAAAGACCCGGACTATTGGTCAGGTAGTAAACAGCAATACTACCCAAACAATAAATGAACTTAAAACCAAGACAGTAACTCAGGTTGCTGCCGCTGATACTGCACAGGCATTTACTCGACGCAAGACCCGTGCTGTTGGTCAAATAACCAACGTCAATACTGCCCAGGCATTCACCAAGCTTAAAGTTAAAGCTATCGGTCAAGTTACTGAAACTGAAACTGCCCAAGTAGTAACTCGACGCAAGACTGTGACCATTGGTCAAGTAGTAAATACCAACACAGCAAATACGGTGTCCAAGAGTAAGGTAAAGCTTGTTGGACAAGTACAACAAACGAATACCGCACAGTCTGTTATCAGCCCTGGTGCACCATCCACAGTTGGACAAGTTGTTGAAACAGACACTGCACAGGCTATATCAAGTAAGAAGATTAAAGCAGTTGGTCAGATAGTAGAGACAAATACGTCGAGGCCACTGTCGAAGGTAAAGGCTAAAGTAATAGGGCAAGCTACATCCAGTGATGCTGCCAGGCTGATTGTGGGGGTGACCGTGCCAACAGTTAATCGGGTGAACGAAACGGATCTGGCCAGGCAAATATCCGGTGGCGTAGCTGGCACAGATATTCATGGTTGGATGCCATTGGTTGGCAAGCATTGTATATACCTTAAGCCAAAAACTGTGGCTGGTAATACTACGTATGTCAAGCGAATTAGTGTGCAGATTATGGCCTTTGCCTCGGACGGTTACCCGATCCTCAAGAGTAAGCAGTCTGGGGTAACATACGGTACCGGTTCGATCGGGATACGACCAAGATCACACCCGGATGCCAATGAAGTCGATGTCTATGTATCGTTCTGATTGGGGGAGTCAAGATGGACCCACTCGCTTTGATAGCTTTGATTGCAATACTAGCTGCAATAGCTTGTTTTCTTGTGGAGACTTTCCGAACCAGCGTCGGAATGCTTCCACTAGGTCTGACTCTACTTTCGGTGTTCTTTCTACTCGTTATCGCGATACCTGTTATTAGTACTTAAGGAGCAATTTTCAATGCCTATTGCTGTAGTTATACAGAATTCTGATGAATTCAAGCTAACATCTTGTCAAGGTGGCGTGGTTGAAATTCGGCGGATGACATTTGGTGAGTCTTTGGTTAGAAAAGACATGATGGCATCTGTTGCAATGGAAATGCAAAGTAAATCCAAGAACGATTCGATGAAACTGCAAATGGATTTGCTGCAAGAGAAGACTACGCTTTGGGAATTTGCGAATCTAATCGTTAGGCATAATTTAACTGATGCCAATGATAAATTGCTTGATTTCAAGAATCCAGCACATGTCAAAATTCTTGAAGGTAGGATAGGTGACGAGATCCAAAAGTACATTAATGAGTTGAATTCTTTTGAAGAGGACGAAGATATAAAAAACTAGCGCATCGGCTCAGAGCTGCCATACTGACAAAGGCTAAGCAAGTTGATATTGACGTTGGATTAGTCATTCAACTAATTAATGATTGTCAAGAATTGAATGCCCTCCCTAGACCTGGCGGTATATTACAGCAAGATGCACTATTCATGTTCCTCTTACATGGAGTGCAGGAAGCTAGGGCAGTTCGAGCCGAGCTGGATAATAAAAACAACAAAACTTAAGGTGCTAAATGGCCATAACCCGTGATCTATGGATCGTGCTTCGTGCCAGGGACGAAGCTAGTAGGATTATACGCTCATTTGGCAATAACGTTGGATCTGCGGCAAATGCTGCGGCTTCTAATATGAGTAATTTTGATCGGAGTATGCAGCGGTTAGCATTGACTATGCAGCAATTCGCTATGACGTCAATGCTAGCCGGTACTGCCATGGCCGGTATGGGAGTTGCAGGACTACATTTCCTTAAAAGTGCTTCCGATGTTGCAGTAGCTTACGAAAAGCAAGTGCGCGCGACTAAGACTCAGGTCGATGATGTTTCCATCAGTCTGGAAGACTTGGCTGCGGTTGGCCGGAGGGTAGCCCGCGAGGTTGAAATTCCGTTTGAGCAGATGCAAGAAACTCTGTTCTTTGTCTTCTCATCGATGAATGTAACTCTAGCTGAATCTGAACAATTACTTAAAGGTTTTGCCAAGGAAGCGGTTGCTGGACAAACTACTATTGAAAATGCAGCCAGATCTAACATTGCAATCTTGAACTCTTTGGGCTTGAGTACGAAAGACCTTGGTCGTATTCAGGATGTACAGTTCCAAATTGTTCGAAAGGGTGTTATCACCTATGAGGAATTGTCTAACGTCATTGGTAGAGCGCTCCCTGCTGCGGCTAGATCTGGACAGTCCATTGAGACATTGGGTGCCATGCTGGCATTCCTCACCCGAAACGGTTTGTCTGCTGCTATGGCTGCTGCTTCAGCAGCAAGAGCTTTGGAATCTTTCGCCCACCCAACTACAGTTGGTCGACTGGAACAAATCGGAATAAAGGTCAGAGACGCAAGAGGAGAATTCTTACCTCTAATTGAGGTCATGACCCAAATGAACAAAAAGCTTGCTGAGATGGCACAGCCTGAGCGAGCGGCATTCTTCCAAGAATTGTTCAAAGGTGCAGGCGGCACAATTCAGGCCAGGAGGTTCTGGGACACAGCATTTAAGAACTTTGGTGACTTCGAAGAGATGATGGGTTTCATGACCAACTCTACCGGAGTATTCCAAAATTCTTACGAAACTATGGCTAATAGTGTAGCAGCAAAGACGGTATTGCTAGAGAACAAGTGGAAACTTATAAAAGAAACACTTGGCCGCGCAGTAATGCCGCATTTGATTCAATTCATGACCATCCTAGGACGGGTACTGGATGCGTTTGAGCGGCTACCCGAGCCAGTAAAGAATGTCATTGCCCAAGTGCTCCTATGGGGATCAGTAATATCAATTGCAGTTGGTGTACTGGTCGTTCTAATTGGTGTATTGGCTTTCTTCGTCTCCGGAATTATGCTGGCGGGTACCGCGTTGGTAGCAATACTAGCGGCAATTGCCGCAGTAACTGCTGCTATTTTGGCATTCGGTACAGCGTTCGTTCTAGCTTGGAAGAACAGTCAACAATTTAGAGATATCATATCGCAAATAAATAGAGTTATTGTTGATTTCTGGCGCACGGCGATGCAGGCAGCACAGAGTGTACAGAAATCGTTCGACAGTAACCTTAGGCCAGCGCTTGAGCGACTGTGGGAAGTGATCGAAAATAAGATCCTTCCAGCAGTGAGAAGGTTTATTCAAATTTGGGTTGAGGTTGTTGTACCCAAGATTAAAGAATCTGCTCGAATAATTCAAGACCTTGCAGGACAGGCATTCGAGTATATAGCTGATGTAATAAACAACTTTGTTATCCCTGCAATAAATAAGATGGCCGAATGGTGGGAGAAGAATTCCGATTCTATCCGACCGTTCCTTGCCTTCGCTGCGCAACTGGTGAAGTGGATGCTAATCATAGGCGCAGTGATGCTTGCGGCACCTTTGTTGGCCTTCGTCACTATAATTGCGGGGGTAATATTAAGTGTCTTTGCTTTTGTCAATGCCCTCAAGACACTGTGGTCGTGGATAGTTATAGCTTTCAATGCTGTGGTATCATTCTTTGTTAATCTACGTGACCGAGTCGTCGGATTTATCATGGAGGTTGCCCAGAATGTTGCGGATAGATTGAGGCCACTAACTGATCTATTCCGCGAAGTGTTCGGTTTAATTCTTGATGTAATTAGATTCTTTACCACGTTGATTAGTGAGATAATAAAGGACTGGATAAACCCAATAGCCCAGAAGATATCCGATGCTTGGCACAAGGTATACGATGCTTCGCTTTCGTTCTGGCGAGACGTGTTCAATGTGGTAAGTGGATGGGCACAGAAGGTGCGAGACTTTGTTTTTGATGTGGCCAACAGTGTCCGGGATAAATTTGGTGGTGCGTGGAGAGACATTGTTGACTCCGTCCGTAATGCAGTCAAGCCGCTACTTGATTTCTTTAAGAATGCTGGCGATTGGTTGATTGACGCTGGTAGAAACTTGATTCTGGGCTTTATTAGAGGTATCACTGAGAAAGTTAAGGATCTGCGAGAGAAACTTAAAGAGATTACCGATATGATCCCTAAGGTCAAGGGGCCAAAGTCTGTTGACCTCAAGCTCTTGGTTCCAGTGGGTAAGAATATCATGCAGGGATTCTTGAATGGTCTGATGAGTCAGATCCCTGTGATAAAGGCTCAGCTACAGGGAGTAACGGGACAGATCGGACAACTAGCAGCTCCTACTTTTACTGTTCCCACTACCGCATTTGCTGGTGTTCCGGTGCAGGAGAAGACCATAATTCAAAACATCACAGTAAGTACGCAGGAAATCAACCCGAGAATCCACGCTGAGGAGCTTGGGTTCGAGCTGGGTAATAGGCTATGAGGTCCTAAATGACATTAACCGAAGATCTCACGTTTATGTTGGGGAACTCAGGGATTGTGCTTAACTCTAGTTCCTCGGGTTTGCCCTTCGTTGATGTCATTACCGTGATAGGACTGGATAATGCACCATACCGCGAAACGCGAAGAGAGCATGAAGGTGCAGATGGCGGATTCATGGATGCTGAATTTGAGCGTGGGCGGGACATACTAATAAATGCTGAAATCTTCACTGATTCTGGTACAATGGAAACTTATCTGGACTCACTGAAATTCAATTTTGCGCCCAGCAGAGTTACATTACCATTTTATTTTAAAGTACCAGGATTAGATGAAAGAGTAGTATACGTAAAGCCATTGGGAGTTAAGTACGATTGGGAACAGATCAGACGTACGGGTCAAGCTAAAGCTCAATTCAAAATGTTCGCTGAGGACCCAAGAATTTATACTTCGACATCTAACTTAGTTGATATTCCATTCACAGCTGGGTCACTTACGGGTTTTGGGTTCAACTTAGATTTTGATCTCAGCTTTGGTGGGGCGGCATCACCAGATGGAAGCTTTGTCAACAATGCAGGCAATAGACCGACACCACCAATCTTTACCATTACCGGTCCGTCTACCAGTCCATCAATACGTGATGAAACTTATGGTAATATTTTAGCTTTCAATATAGACTTAGCCGCAGGCGAAACCTTGGTGATAGATGCTTTATATAAAACAGTACGATTGAATGGTACAGTTAATCGAAGAAACACCATGACCAACTTCGAATGGTTTTTCTTGAATCCCGGAAGCACATTTATTCGCTATGGTGCGTCAGCTGGTGTGGGTAGTTCGTTGAACGTTAGCTTCCGTTCGGCTTGGAGATAATATGACAATTCTAAATCCGCCCGGTTGGATACAGGCGCTGAGCACGCATACAGCGGCGCAGATGCGGATGTATTTGGCATCGCTTCAGGCCGGAACTTTTTCCTCTGCAACATCACTAAGAGCCCGAGGCGGAGTGCATCAGGGCTTCGGTACTGAGTTTGCCGTCACTCAGGCGGGTTCACCCAACATGACTGTGCTGGTGGGATCGGGAGCGTGCTCTATTCCTGGTTCAGAGAGCAGCACACAAGGAAACTATTTCGCTGTCAATGATGCTCAGGTAACTTTGAGCATCGCCGCCGCCCATGCTACCTTGGCCCGAATTGATATCGTTGTCGTTAATGTACGTGATGCACAATACAGTGGGGCAAGCAATGATGTACAGCTTCAGGTAATAACTGGTACTCCTGCTTCATCTCCAGCAGTACCAGCAGCTCCGGCTAATTCTATTACTGTTGCACAGGTGGCGGTTGCTGCCAACGATACGGCTATTACTAATGGTGAAATAACTGACACCAGAATATATATGGCAGCCCTTGGTGGACAAATAAGGGCAAGAAGCGATGCTACCCGTCCAGGAAGCACTGAGATATCTGCCGGACAGCGTGTTTGGTCTATGGATGTTGGCCGGGAATATATTTGGGATGGTGCGGCATATAACCAAGTATATCCTGCTGGATTTGCTAAGATAAATGAATCGGTCTTGGTAGGAACGACTGCGTCAGTTACTTTCTCATCCATTCCAGCGACGTATAGAAACTTAAGGTTGTATGTGCTTTGTAGATCTGATACAGCAGGTGTTCAGACAAACCTGTTCATGCAATTCAACGGAGACACTGCTGCGAACTATGACTACCAGGAGATGGCAGGTCAGCAGGCTGCTACGGCTGCTGTTGAGTCGTTGGCCCAAATTGGCATCCCCATGCGTGAGATGCCAGCAGCCGGTACTACGGCGAGTCATCCAGCAATATTCACTATTGACATTCCTTGGTATGCATCTACTACATTCTTAAAGCTATCAATTAACCAAAGTTCATGGAGCAATGGTACTGCGACTGGATCCTTGGTAACACGTAATGCTATGGGTAGATGGCGCAGTTCTGCGGCAATTACTTCGATTAGATTGGTGCCTGGAGCAGGAAGCTTTATTGCTGGATCGAGTTTTGCTTTATATGGTTTTATCTAGGAGAGCTTATGGCGGATATTGCTTACGTTTTTGGTGACATGCTGACTGGACAAATAATTGAAGAAATTCGTCTTCAGGGTGTGTCAATGACTCGTGGATTTGGTCAAGGTGAATTGCGTGGTTCATTTCAATTAGATCAGACCGGTAAAGACAATAGTGATTTGATGTCGGCTACTGAAGAGGGAAGATGCTATGTAATGTGTTTACGTGATACCCAGCCGATTTGGGGCGGGATCGTGTGGACCAGAACTTATCAGAGTCAAGCAAAGATTTATGAGTTATATTGCAAAGCTTTTGAAAGCTATCCTGAAGCTCGATTGATTTTAGTTGACATTGAAGAAATAGAAGTTGAGCAGCGTAATATATTTCTAAATCTTTGGACTTCAATGATGTCCGATTCAAACAGTTGGCAAGTAACCCTACCTTCATCTTTTCCTGATGTGGTACTCAAGACCCTTATGGTAAAGGGAGTAGAATTTAAGCGATACCGCCAAGCCATGGATAGCGTTGCTAATGGCGATGATGGTTTCGATTGGACCATAGATGTCGCGGAAAGCGAAGGAGCTTTTACTAAGACTTTGAGAATTGGTTATCCCACCCTAGGTTCAAATGAGCCGCTAATATTGTATTACGATGGCGAAATTACAAACTACTGGAACAACGGCTCCATGTCCGGCAGGGCCACCCATATCTACGGAGTAGGCGCGGGCGAGGGCTCGTCTATGCTGACCCAAGAAGTGATACATACAGATCTAATTAACTCGAATTTTCCTAGATACGATGTGGCACTTAGCTTTAAAGACATATCTGATGCAGGTTTGCTTACCGGATTGACTGTACAAGCGTCAAGGTTTAGGAAGGCCGGAGTACCGGTTTACACGGTTGAGGTCAAGGGTGACCTGGAGCCGCAGTTTGGTAGCTATGGATTGGGCGATAAAGCAGAAATTCATTTTAATGATCCATCACATATCGGATCTAATTTAATATTTAATTCTAGAATTTTAGGCTGGGAGTATTACCCACCCAGTGATGATCACGTAGAATATGTTCGACTAATGTTTGAGGGTGATGTTTCATGAGTAATAGATATGACGCTGAGCCTACAAGACTTCGTGGACAACCAGATATTATCGAATATGTTAAGGATCTTACTGAAAGAGTAAGGAATTCTGAAGTTGGCTTGCGGATTGGTCACACCTCAATTGAGGATGGTGATCTGATCGTACTTAATGGAGACATTAAGGTTAAAGAATCAGACGGAACGACTGTGCTTAGAATCATGCATGGTTCTGTTCCGGAAATTCGCATGTTCCCATTAGGTGATAATGATACCCATGAAATATCCTGGTTCGGCTTTGATTTTGGTATACCACCAGACAAGGATCAAGCTGTACAGATACAAGTAGAAAGGTTAGCTGATCTTTTTCAGGATGGTGGTAAGGTAATCCTGACCAGAAGATTTGGTATGCTTTCCCATCTACCATTTGGTGGAAATGAATCATATGTTTGGCTGGGGGTAGATCCAGTCATACCAGAAATAATTCTGCTTAAAGGTAAAATACGAGACTCATGGCAATACGATAACAGACAAACATTTTATCCTGGAGTATTCCTGGCAAGCTCTGGTTTCTCTACATGGACACATGCTTATTTTACGCCATTCGCCGATCCTATGCTACCAATAATTACTGTACATCAGTCAGGCAGCACATTGCAATGGAGTTTGGATGGATACTCGACATCAGATTTTACTGTTCGATTCGGTTCTACTGGTAGCAGCAAGTTGGTAAACTTCTTTGTTGTGAGGTGTAGTTAATGCGTGAGATGAGGGTCATTTGCGCAAGATATAACCAGGAAGCAAAAAGAATAGAAGTTGTCCGGGAAATAGTTAATGACGATATGACAATTGAGTATAATGGGCTGTCGATTCCACCACAGCGGATGGAATGGCTTTCGGCCGAATATGAAATAAACGATGAAGATGAACTAGCAGAGTTTGCTATTTACGAATCGATAATGCCTAGAGATGATGATCATCCGAATGCTACAATGGCTAGACAACAAAAACGGGAACGGTTGGCTGCGGCGAAGGTTGCATTGGGTCCAATGACTCCTACTGACGATCCTCAAACATTGAAGAACAGGTTACAAGCTGCGGGCTTCCCTGACGAATATATCAATGCAGTGGATAACAATCCGATTCAAGTAATAAAGCAGCGTTCACCTATAGATCAAGTTCGTGTTCGAGAAAAAAGAGATTTGATTCGTGCTAGAAGGGCTGGTCTGGCGGCACCGGATTTGCCTAGTCCTAGAGCACCCAAAAGTGATGAACTTAGGGCACGTAACACAAGTATTCGAGAGCGTGCTTTGCCTAGAATAAATATGGTTGGTGGTCAGCGAGTAAGGAGCCAAACCGATGGATGAAAATCTGTACTATGAAGGAATTTGTTTTGGTGGTCCACTAAACGGGGAAATCATGATTTCGAGGTTCCCTAAAGGAATACTTTTAGTAGACAAACAAGGTAATAAGTGTTGGATATATGATTGGTTCAATGACTCATTCACTGTACGTGATGAAGAAGCCATGGAGGTCTACACCGTAGGGGAGAAGAACAGATATCGGGCAGCCGAAGAGCCAAATTACGATGTGATTGCGGTACCGTGATGACAACCAAAGCGCATGCTACTACTAGGTATATTGCCAGCAATTGGGAAAGCTATTACCCTTCGGCAGTGCTTTCGGGCATTGTGGGCGACCCTGCCCATCAGGCTCGGGGAGGGTACCACATATCAATCGAAGACCAGTCTTCGACTAACTACTCAGTGATTCGTCCCGATGATAAAGCCCCTCCGGGAAAATGGCCACGTGATTTGGCTGCGGCCATTGACATGTCAATGAATACCAGAGACATGACCTTGTGCAGTGATCGGTTGTGGTGGGTATGGAATGATGTCACCGATCCTCGCAGAATATATCTCAATGCTTTCAATGGTTGGTTTGGTAGTGGTGACGCCAAACGATATGACTTTGTCACCAAGGGAATATCGATCACTACACCTGATCACAAATGGCACGTTCATGGAGAAATCCGCCGCAAATACGTCGAAGACATGGTGGCAGCGGATGCTATTTTGTCTGCCCTAAGAGGCGAAACAAAAGAACAGTATTTGGCTATTGTAGCTGGAATTGGAGACGATGATATGTTCTGTAAATATAGCGACGTCGGTGAAAAAGTAAGGGCTATGCAACTACAACTTCTTCAATTTGATCCTGCATGTCTTCCTGTGGCTGGTCCGGACAGCGACTATGGCGATGAAACTGCATCGGCACTTTCTCGTATTGTTACTGGTGGTGATGGCAGAATATATGGTGCTGACGCATGGGCGAGGTTACAGCAACTGTGTCAAATAAAGAATGGTTCTGGAAGTACTACAATTGATTGGCCACTCAAAGCTGTGATTAATTTCCCTAACACTACCGTAACCCTACCGGCTACACAAATTCAAGTCGATGTTCTTGAGCAGGAGTGACATTAACTTGAACATAATACAAAGGGGTAAGTACTATGATGAAGAATATACTAGGTAGAGAATTTACTTTATGGTTTGCTGTTATAGCAGGTGCGATAAATTTTCTTGTTACATTCGGTTTGGGCTTCCTCTCCCCCGAGCAAGCAGCCCTGATAATAACGTTCATTAGTGCTGTTTTTGGTGCTATCGCGGCATGGAGAACGCGACCCATAGCCCCACAAGTATTCACTTACGCTGTGTCCTCAGCGGTAGCTCTGGCAGGCGCATACGGTCTAGATTTGACCCAAGAACAAGTTGGTTCATTCAACTTGCTAGTGCTGTCGTTCCTCGCTTTGATGACGAGACATCAGGTGTCACCATTTGAGGATGCACACAAGACGGGTGTGTTGGGACCAAAGTAAAAATTGGCCGGGCATATAGCCCGGCCATTCTATTCAACTAAAGTTGGTGGACCAAATGAATATGAAGATGATGTAGTGTATACAATGGTCTTCTCTTGCACGTAAACTAGAATACCTTCAGAAAGATTGATGCCAAAGTATACATACCCATCAACGTCAAGTTGCTTTATCTTGCTCTTAGCGTTACACATTCTTTGTATAAAATCCTTAGCATGAGATATCGCATCGTTTATGTTTCCATAGATGATCGTATCTTTTTGATTGTCATCCTTGTATTCGCTGCCCAATAGATAAACTTTTTCCATATTATTCCCTATCTGTCTGAGAAAGAAATTCTAACAAACGGTAGTGGATATATGTGCACTGTCTTTAAGGTACGATCCAGATATGCTCCGAGAACAAAATACCTTAAAGAAAAACTAAATTTAACTGTCACGTGATTCCTTTAGTAGTGTCAGGTCAAAGAGTTCGTTGAGAATCATAAATTGATACAAATGACGGGTGGCATCCATGGCATGGGGCTTACCCGGCACGTATACACCCAAGCGCTTGAGTTTATCATTAGTAAAGTAACCTTTACCAAGTCCAGGCGTTTGTAATACAAATGGAATTTTTCGACGTTGGGCAAACCATCTGCCCAACCCGATGTATTCAATTGCTGTGAAGTCCGTTTTATCTCTATGTGTCATGACGAACTTCTCGATGACTAGGATGTCAGGGTAAAATTCGTTTATGACCTCGATGAAGTCATCATGCATAATGAATTTTTTCTGGAAAACCTTAAGATCAGACATCATCGGACCAGTTGAAGCAAAACCGCAAGTAACTCCCGGGTCTATAGCCATTATTCGGGAGTTTTTTGTTACATCGAATTTTAACTTCACCGTTTTGTGTCCAATCTGAGCCCTGTTGATCTACGTGTCTAGGGTAGGGGTAGGGTCCGAATCAAGATCCTTGATCTTTTTGCTCCAGCTCGGCCAGACGGTTGCGGATTGCCACCAGAATTAAGATTCTTGCATCGATTCGTTCGATAACTCGATGAATTATTTTCTTCTTGCGTAAGTCAGGTCCATCCATGAGGACAAGCTCCTCTGCGATGCGACCCGCATGATACTGGATGTGCGGAATCACAAGTATTTTCCTGATTGACGTATTGCATTAATTCATCGTGTATCCATCCAATTGTTGGATACCAAAAAATTGGACGGCGACAACTGCGGCAGGACTTCTCAGCCTGCAATACCGGATCTAATGACATGTCTGTCCCTATAACGCTTGACTGCCATATCACGTACGTCTTTGACGCTGGGATTGTGTGGTCGGAGTAACATGGCAATGAATAAACAAGCCGTCTCGGCTCGTCCCTTGTCTAGGCCATCATCTAGTTCGCTTTGGTCGATTATTCGCTCAATGATTTCATCGAGCTCGCTCCAGTACTTTTCAATCAACACTTGATTAATCCAAAATAGATAGGTTGGTTTGAGGCAAACTGAGTGAACCCAGTGTTGCTGCCCAAGATTCTTGAATCCATCATTCTTGCCCTTAATACAGGTACAATACCAAAGTTCAATGTTCATTTGTCTTTGCGCTGCCATCTTGATTTCTTCTTCTTCTTCTTCTTCTTTGACATTTCATCATCTAAATAACTAGACCAACCAGAAATAGTGACGTCTTCCAACTCTTCAATAATATCTCGGATTGACTGCCTTATAGCTCCGTCCTTCCAAGATTCAGAGTCGTTCAAAATTACTTCATTAACGTTATAGACCGCACTTTTTCTTGTCTTTGGTTCCTCTTCATTCATTAAAACTATCTTTCACCACATTTGGTGATCTTTCGCTAGGAGTAAGATACTTTTCTGCTCGGTTGGTTTCGCTGTATTTTGTGATTGAGCGCCATTCCGCCCACAGCGTTCCATCCTCAAGTACCTCTTGATGCACTACTCCTTCGTGTCCTCTAGGAAGATTGCAGATGGAGTAATCTAAGTCTCGAACCAAACAGAATTCGTCAGATGTTTCCTCTTCATCGTCTAGTCTAGTAGCCAACTCATCCGGATCGAACAGCAAAAGGCAAGCATTTCCTCGATCGGACACAGATGGATCATTAACCGATGCAGCGAAAACGTACTTGGATTCTGACATTACTGTCAGACAGAACCCGTCAAACATAATTTCAACTTTAACATCGGCGAATTCTATCTCAGTTTTGTATGGTTCTAACTGTTCCATCAGATCTCCTCGATGTTGTCTTCGTATATGTGTACCACACTAGGATGGATAGTTATCTTGGCGACTATTCGCATGCCAGGCTTGATAGCTGGCGGTATGGCAGCTCCCACTAATTCTGGTGTGCCAATTAGTACTCCTACCATACCCTTACTAACCCAAACTAAATCTATTCGGGTATGCTCGATATGTGATGGAGTTATGTTAAAAACTAATTCATCATGAATGACTGTATCTACAATTACAGCCATAGTGGGTGGATTAGTTGGTTTTACTATCTTCATTCGGCCTCTTTGTTCTTCTTATCTGCATTCGATTGTTCTATCAATGCTTTGGACATGGCAATCATGCATTCGGCCATTGCTTCCAGTGGACTTGAGCCCGATCCATCGTAACCTGGCTCAGCGTAGCATGTCCAGTAACCATTTAAGTAAGTACCACTTGGATTCGGATCAAATCGAATTTCAAAGTAATCCCAGGCGTTAAGTTCCATATAATTCAAAAGCTCCAAAACATAAAAGTATGATTGTAACAGTTATCAATGTTCCAATTAATATTTTACTCACAATTCTCCTAGTCTAAACCCCCAAGATGTATCAACCTTGAATGGCACCCAATCGGTGTATTCTCTTCCAGAACGTACCATTTCTTCACTCATCACGGAAATTACGTCTTCTCGATGTTCCGGTGCACATTCAGTAACAATGGCATCATGGATTAGTAGTTTAATATCTGCATTGAATTCTGACTTCAGTCGAGGCTGAAGTCTTACAGCCGCACGCAAGCATATGTCCGAGGCGATTGATTGTGGTTTGAAACTCAGCGCTTCATTGATAACATCTTCTAGATTTTCATTAGTAATAAGATGGAAGCTGCGTCTACGGCCAAATGGTGTCCAAAGTTCTTGTTTTTCTAGTACTTCATGCCTGATTGCTGCTTGCCAGGCCACAACATCGGGAATGAGTGCCTTGAATTCCTTCATTAGATCTATGGCATATTCGACTGGTTTCTTGAGCTCTTGAGCAATCGACTTTGCTTTGCGACCGTATGAATACCCGTAGAAGATAGACTTGATTGAGACACGGTTCTCTTTATCCCAACCTCCTGACCAAATGCGATCGCACATGTCATTAAAGATATCAATCTTCGGATCTGAAAATACCTTCTGTAGGTATTTATCTTTAGCCAAATCAGCAATGGTCCGGCCTTCCGCTTGAGAATAGTCGGCTTGAACAAGTATCAGCCCTTCTCCGGCCGTGAATTGATTTCTAATTGGTTTATCCCGCTTGACGTTCTGCAAATTAGGTTTCTTAGAAGCAGTTCTGCCAGACGTTGTGGCGTGAAGTGAAAAAGTAGTATTAATCTTCCCATCTTTTACCTTCTTCCGCAGTCCCTTGACATATGTCCCGTATGCTTTTGACAGGTTACGATTAATGAGAATTAGATCGATGAATTTTTGCACCTCAAGTGCACAGAGTGGTCGTATTTTTACTAGGAAGTCACGGTTCGTAGTCGGTATGGTCATGCCTTTACTGGCAAAATACTTCATGATTTGCATCCACGAACGTGGATTCAATTCATAGCCGACGTGGTCCTCAATATCGACTTGTGAGCTTGCTATTTTCCTGAGATATATCTCTTCTAGTCCAGCATTATATTGTAGATCGAAATGCAATGGGGATAGTTCTACGTGCATTAGCATGTTCACTGCATCAATCAGGAATTTGTGTAGCTTGTGTTGCTGTGGTCCCATCATCAGGTCGAGGTAGTCCATCTCGTCCCAGGTGGCGCCTACGTCATAGGCGTTGTATTTGTAAAGCAGATCTTTAGGTATGTTAGCGAAACTTCCGTCTTTACCTTTGGTATATTGCGCTATTTCTTCGTCATACCTTGGTGCGTTGAGATCTTCCACTGATCTGTGCTTGAGTCCATGCTGCCTAGGACGCTCGTCTACCGTATAGGACATGAGCATACCGTCACGTCCCACCTTCATCAACCCAAAGATTGGAGACAATCCTAGTAAGTCAAATTTCAGATTCCATCCGTCAATTTGAACGTTTTGGAGAAGTGTTTTGAAAGCATCAATGCACTCTTGGTCTTTGAATACCCGATCGCCAAATATAACAGCCTGTCCCCGGGCGTACGCAACACCAACACATAGTAAGTCATAATCTTCTGGGTGCGAATCGTCAATATCTTTATCGGAGGCTGCTTCAATATCGATAACGATACGTTTGACTCCAAATAGCCTACGGATAGCGACCAGCGCCACAGCCGGATCATTAAAGACCTTGTACTCCGGTGGCGCCCACGGCGCAAGCTCTTTTCCATTTAATTTTCCTGTATCATGAACGAATGACGGGAATGAATCTGGCGTTCGCAAGCAAAACGCAGGATGCCAGGTTGAGATGACAGGACCAAACCTACTGTCCCTGGACTGACCAATTCTTAACTTTGATATAGGTTTGCTTTCACCCAAAATTGCTTGCGCGCTGGTGCCGCCTACCGCGAGGATGACCGGTGCGCCAGCTCGCCTCAGATCCGACTCCAGACGCGGTCTACAGGCGGCAATGGCGCCTTTAGGTGGCTTCTCCGTGGGTCCGTGGGGTCGGCAGGCAACCGTGTTGATCAGGGCAAGTTCTTTGCGTTTGAAACCATGATGTTCCATTACTCGGTCAAGTAATTCACCTGATGGACCAGTAAAAGGAATACCTGTCTTAGCCTCATAGGCACCTGGAGCTTCACCTACAACAGCAACCTTTATTTCACTTTTAGGGATTAGGCTAGGTACGTAGGCACCCTCTTCACGCCAAGGGCAATTTTCACATATCGCTAGTGGATGTTTCCTCTTGTCCACCTGGACGCTCCGGAGTAATAGAGACAAATCCGTCGGCTGGTAAAGTTGCTAAAACATAAAATTGTTCCAGCAGATTGATTACATCTGCTATTACGTTGGTTAATTCACCGAAATCTTGACCGCTGTAACGTTCATGCATCAAATCCAGACGTTCATGTCTAGTTTGCTGGAGCTTTTGTAGCGCGGCTATTACTAAGTCCATTGAGGACTCCAGATCTTAGCAAAGTGTCGTCCCTGGTAGCGCTTGCGATAAGCCTCACTACGGTTAAAGCTAGCTACCACTGCGCCATCACGCATCCGATGATCTGCGACATGGCGACCAATCCGCAGCACGTTGCGGGCGAAACCAACCAGAATGACTTTAAACACAAAACCGATGTAACTAAAAATCATATTCTTCTTTTGATTCTGACTCATCCTCGATCACATCTCCCTCGATGATGTTTCCCTTTTCGTCCACATCGGACAACGTCGTGGCATAGACCTTTTCCCAAGGTTTCTGTCCGGTTATTTGCACGTTGACTTGTGGCGGTAGAATGGCACCACGTATTTGAGCTTTAAGTTTCAATGCGGCCAAGACAAATTTAGCTGACTTATCGTTGCCCATAAGGGCTGGTTCCATGTATACGGTAGTCAAGTCATCTATTTGTGATTCAATACTATCCCGGACTTCTTCGACATTGATTGGCTTGACGTTTCGGTAGATTCGATTTAAGATATCAATAACTTCGAATCTACTTTCGTAGCCAAGTTGTTCCGCGATATCATCGTAGCCAACTCCTTTGCGCCTTAAGGCCAGGACAGCACGATATTCGCCGGGTAGTGAAGCCTCTCTTCCGGCTACGGGGTCGTCTCTTCTATTTAAACCTCTACCGCCCATAATATCACCTACTCGACTAAGTATTCGACATTATCAAATACTATAGTGTGGTCTTTTCGAAGCTTTGTCAATCGTTCAACCGCATCGAGTGGATCACCTGGAATGAATTCGCTATTTATGTCAAGGCCATAGTCGCTAATAATTTCTTTCAGATCATCCATGTTGGCGAACACAGTAGAGAATACCACGGTATCCTTTTTTGGTTCGTAAAGAGCTTCTGGTCGCCAATTATTGATAAAATCTCTGCGTCGAATTCTGGTAGTATCTACGGTTTGTAATTTAGCTATAGCACTGGCCCGAGTTAATGGAGTCATTGTCCAGGTTCTGGCTTCAGCATGGTCTGAGGCCAATATGTATGTTTCGTTGGGAAGCTTGAGGCTAAGGGCGGATATTTCTTTTTTCCTAAACAGTTTAAGTACCTTGTTTAGTTCGTGTTGTTCAAATAATGCATCATACACCATTGGCGAGTCAACTGTAGCGTCCGCAAAAACTTGTGTTATTTCGTCGATCTTGATTTTTGCGCATCGCCCACATGACCATCTATTACACGCAGTAACCATCGCTGCGTGCCGACCCGACTTCCACAGGCAGTATAGCAGGCCAGGGCAGGTAAACTGGCCAGTTATCTTTCCGGGTAATTTGGGCAAATCGGATACTTTAGGATGTTCAGGAAGTAGTTCTTGTATGGGAAGTATTTTGCCTGGTGGCCAATGGTGATGTAGGGGCATGAGTCACCCCACTAGCAATAGATTGCGCTTCGCTCTAGTTATAGCAGTATATAGCCATCTACTATATGATTGTCTTCCTAGCCAATTTGCAAATCCTTTAGATGGTTCAAAGATAACTACTGATTCAAATTCCGATCCTTGTGCAGTGTGACAGGTTAGGCCATATCCGAAATCCCATTTATCCAGGTGCTGTCTTCCCCAGATTGCCTTATTACGGTGAAATTGCTCAGAAGAAATGGTGCTTTCGTATTCGCGACCATCATCTAGCACCAGCTTGACGTAATAAGATTCTTTGTCGATATTTTTTATGTCGTGGATGACACCCATGGTACCTTTAGGGATTCCCAAACGCCTAATATAGTCTCGACAGACCAAGCGCTCGCCCAGTATAGGATGTGGACTGGTTATGCCCAGATTTGCTCGCCAAATCTTGTTGAGGTCAGTGACGGAAATTCTTCCTCGATGATTTGGATTTGTGGGATCTGCATTGGCGAAGTATGTTATTCCAACCAGGTCGGGATCTGTGACATCGAAATCTATATCACCAGTTATGCTGACTTTCCGCACTCCCGGACCATGATCGCCAATTTCAATATCGAACCCATTCCTTGCTTTGTAAGCAAGCTGAATTATTGCTGAGTCCTTTGCTTGCCTTTGTATCTCAACTAGGGTGAAGTCTGGGAATTTCATAAGCTCGAACTTACCCATAGCTTTGGTTATTTTTGTATCGTCATCAATAGCTTCGAGTTGTCCATGATCTCCAATGAATAATATCTTCACTCGCTCATGCAATGAGTGCATCAAATCTTCATAGACTTCACGATTTACCATTGAGCTTTCATCGCAAATGATCAGCTTTATGTTGGTGTTTACGCTGGCTCTGGCCAAGAAGTCCAAATAGCAGCCGCATTGGTTGTAACCTGATCGGCCGTGACAGATGTTTTTTAGGGTTTCCTTTAGTGGGCAGTCATCGCAGTGGCGTTCCTGCTTAATATAGAAGGTCTTATGTATGGTTAGTGCGTTAGCTATAATTCCGGTTCGGCTCAGTCTGTTCTGTATGATCAAAGTAGCTTTGTTGGTGGGCGCGGAGTATATCACTTCGCGGCTTTCTATCCCCAAGTATGTGTGAATCAGTGGAATTAGTGAGCTTTTCCCGGTACCAGCCAGACCCCCTAGTCTAAATACCCTATTAGTGGTTTGGTGAAACCACTTGTGTATTTGTTTTAGTGCTTCCTCCTGGTCGCCTGTAGGAATCACATTAACCTGCCTCTTCTGCCATTTAGTAGCCTTCTTGCTCTAAACTCGGTCATCCCCGTCGCAATAAGCATTCTTACTTCGGCTTCAATCTGGTTTTCTAAAAAAATGTTTAGCTCACAAGAGTCAACTGTGCTTATATCTCTTGCGTCTACTTGGGCCAATTGCCATGACAGTATGTTGTCCCAATCAATTGCTAAATCCCTCGGACGAGATGCAGAACAATATACTTGAGACATTTCTTCTATTGCGTCGAATATTCCGCTGTGTCCGTCGGCGGCAGCGCGCAGTAGTAAGGCCAGAATCGATAGACCTGTGTCATGAAGGCCGAAGTCGTAAGATTCATACAACTTCTCTTTACACATTCTGATTAATATGGTCATGTATTTACAGGGAGGCACTTCATCGAATATCTCAAGCCCCAGATTATTCACTTCCGAGTTGGAATTGAAAGTCATCTGGTCATCCCTTTTTAGTGCCTGCGCCCATTCGATTGGCAATTCAGCAATATCATGAACCGTAGGTATGTAATAACCGGGAATTATCTGCCCGCCCAAACCTTGATACCACATGTATCTGGTTTCTGATTCTCTATTATATGATGGAAGAACCATAACATAACGGTGGGTGTGTTGTATTATGGTAATTCCATTGATATTGCTGAGCCATTTCTTTGATGCTAATGCTTCAGGGATTCGGTATAATACCTTGCCGCCCTGTCCTCCACGGGAGTCCGAATTCCACGTAGTAGGCAGCTTGCCCAATTCATCTTCGGTCTTCTTTAATCTTTCAAGGTCTCCCTTGTAAGCATCTATGTCAAGTGCTATTACATTTAGTGGGAGTCTTAATGCTACATTGAATGATTTGTGTGTAGATATCCAAGATTTTATTTTATCTATGTTAGCCATTGGGTGTCGTCCAGAGGCTTCTTTAACTGCTAGAAGTTTCCCATTAGCAGGAAGTGGACTGAATCCGGCATCAAAATACGATAGTGCACTAATTTCATATGGATTAAACAACAATCACCTAGTCAAATGTTGTACAACCCAGCAAAGCCATAAGGCTTTACTGGGTTGTTAGGTCTGATTTATAGATCAGGAAGGCAAAGGCAGCCCATTGTCGCTAGTCTTGCTATCACTCTTGGCAGCGCGGTATCTGATTTGAAACTCGGCATATTCACGAGTAGTACCATCCTTGCGCCGGGTGTTTTCGGCAAACTTAACCCCTTTAATTTTCACCAATTGACCCAACCATGGATCGGGATCAGGGGCGCCGTTTTCTGCCGAAGGAAGGTTAATGTCCTTACCTTCAATGAATTCTGGGTGTAGTGCCTCACAAAGCTGCTTAATCGAGTAAAGCGCGCCTTTGTAGAGCATAACACTGGTCGGAATAGTCGTTCCCACATACTGCTCAGAATTTGCAGCGAAGACCTTTTCTACAACCAGGGTAACTTTCCAAAATGGATTGCCGAAGCTGTCGCCAGGCTTCTGTACAGACTTGAGTTCAAGGTCAGTAATTCTGCAAAGATATTCGCCACTCGGAGGAAATTCAAATTCCTTAGATTCTGCCTCTTTATCGGACATGTTTAGCTTAAAGGTCACCTGAATCAGCCTTCCTGATTAATATGTTTGTATATGTCTAGCATCGTGGGATTGGCTATTAGCATCGGCAAGAAATTAGATCGGTCCTTGGCAATTGTCCCTGGAGTATTTCCAGTTTGTAAGATTCGTGTATTTACCTTGTCCACTTCCTCCATGCCTAAGTAAGTAACAATGTCTAGGAAACCACACACTTCGTCGGCCACTTTACCATTAAGTGATGGCTTCTTCCTGGATAGTCCGGTTCGCTTATCCGTATCAACTCTTACTAAAGCAGTAAAAAGTGTGTTGATACCTTCTAGATCTCGGAAAGCCCTAACGTACCTTCTGACCTGTTCAATGTTGATGTTCCATTCTTTCAGTTCAGGTACGTTTAGATCGTCTCCGTCTTTACGAATGCGCATGGTATAATCCATGCCCATCTTTTGCATTTCAGTTACACTGTCAATGATTAGAGTTTTGTAACCATGGTCTGGATGGCTCTTAAGTCGGGAATAAACCTTTTTTAGTTTTTCCCAAGTATCGATTCGGACACACTCAAGACCTGGATAAATAGTTTTAAGCGTGAGACTGCCACCCTCGACGTCAAGTAACAGAGCTGGACAAAGTTCCGGAACTTCAATCACTGATCCACAGAACCTAGTCTTTCCAACACCGCTTTCACCATAAACTAGAAAGTTGAATTTTGGAGTTCTGTCTTTGACTTCGTAAATAGGCAGATCAGCAATTTGCTTGACTGACACATTGTCGCCTTTGTCCGTTGTGTTGTCACAGGTGTCAGTAGCCTATCACGTGTGTCTAGACCTGTCCAGAGCAGTAGAGTCATAGACCGTAATCTATGTGGATCTCATCGTGCGGGTCCATAGTTGGCCTAATACCAATTAGCTGTTTGTAAGCCAACAACCCGTTCAAATATGCTGATATCCGTTCCACTTCACCTTTGAAGAATGATTGAGCTTTACCGAAATCTTCTAGCATGTGGTCGTCTCTTTTTAATGCTCTTAATCTCTGAGCTTTCTTAAATGGATCTAATATTCCTGCGTTTTCTGCGCGATTGTTGGACAATCCCTCAAGAAATTCGGCTCTTTTGTTGAACTTCGCAGAAAACTCAACAGCTTTTTCGTTGCAATGCTTCATTTCCTCAATTAGTCGATATAAAGTAGTCATTGTCTGTCCCGAACAAATAGTGTGTTTAGTGTGTAAGAAAAATCCTCGCCACGATTCTGTCCGTCGCAAGGCACTCGGTACATGCATGAATTACAACTGAACCGAGATGGTTGAGGATAGACTCTCGGTTCCATCAGCATGTCTTTGGCTTCACTGATTAAATCATTCCAGAAATTTTCGATCTGTATATCAGTTTTGTATATAACATGTCGTTGATAGAATTTTGGGGCCATATTACCCTGAAGGAATTCTAGGTACTCGTCATATAATCCCATATTATATGCACGTGCGTCTTCTGCCATAACGGCATTAACAAAGCTTTCGTGCTCGACTGCGGATGTCTTATTAGTACTGAAAACTCTACCCTTGTATGCCCGCTGAAGCTGCTTGGGTGGCTCGGGCACGGCCTTTCGCTGTTCGTGGTAAATGAAGCCATCCACGCGGCGCCCAAGCTTGCGAATCGCCACTGGGTACCCTGCTACCTGGTCGTCCAGTTCGAGGAACGCAGCTTCATCGTAATCGTCTAGAATTCTGGATGTCGTTTTCCAGTCAACACAAAATATGCGATCCTGAATATCCTTGAAGATGGCATCGATTCGTCCACCGAAGGTTACGGGCAGACCAGGGAAATTAGCTTTTATTTCCTCTTCAGTCTTTATATGCTCGTACTTACTAAATACATGCTTAATCAGGTATTCGTAGTACAATTTCCAACAAGCTTCACATTTGCAGGTGAATCCCAAGCTGACCTCGAAAGGAATTTCTACTGCTATTGGGGTCCAGTCTTGGTCGATCTTTGGACTTATTTTATTTGTATAATACCGAACCATATCACTACCAAGTATCAAGCTGTCTTTATAGCTCTCGATGATTTCATCTTCCGGGGTACCGTTTAGTTCAATGTATCTACTGTATTGGTCCTGTACGGTATCCTGGAAGGCTTCCAGTGCCAGACTAGCTTGTTTGGTTCTATCACCAAACCAATTAGTTGGCTCATACCAAACTTCCATGGCAATGTGATAAGCTGTGCCGAATTCAAGTGGTTTTGGCGTTACCGTAGGGTGGTAGTTCTGTCGATATGACCAGTCCCATCGACGACGGCAGCCCCTGAAAGATCGACGCTCAGAAGTATGAATAGAATGGATTAAACCTAGATCTATGTATTTCTGAACATCCATCAATCTTCCCTATAGTCTATATGTGGAACTCCCGCTAGTACCATGGCTCCACAATATCCGCAGTGGTATTGTCCAAAGGGAGGATTAGTTAGTGTTTGTGGTTCCCAAGGCCAAGGACAGCGAACTCCTTCTTCGTTAAGCGGGGCTGTGATGTCCAAGCGTTCGGTTAGATCTAATCCCATTGCATTTTCAGGTGAAATGTCATTCCAATTCATTATCAACCCCAAGAATATGGTGGGTTGCTTTGCACTCGTACCAAACGATTTTGTCCTGCCTAAATACCTTAGCAACCTTAGTTAGCTCTCGGACTAAATTGGATTGCATGAATGTACCTTTACCTAAATCAACACACCAATGACAATCCATAGAGTGTGAGGTAGGTAGAGAGTGTACCATGGCTGCATGAGTTTCAAATACGTGGTGGGATATCACCTTGTCTACCTCTTTGATATATTCTGCCCAAAGAATGGAAGACAATCTGTCGTCAGAGTTACTGACGCTAATCCATACGATCATTTAATGAATCCTTCAGTCTAAAGGAACCTAATTACTTCCTCATCACCGTTGGAAGATCTTATCACTAACTTGCTACCATCCTCTATTGATCTGTACAAGAGAGAATAAAGTTTGATTGACCTAATTAGCACGTTTGTCTTGGTCTGTCCGGTATCTTCGGAAAGCTTCGTTAGTGTTTCGGAGTCGATGTCATTTATATTAAACGTTATCCTGTTTGGTCTGTCCTTTGACATCTTCTGGCCTACCGTAGTTTCCGTCTGGTCTTGGATAAAGGTGGATGTATTTATTCGGATCACGTCCTTTATTATTGTGCCAAGGGATCCATTCCCCTGTTCTTAATTCATAAAGTCGAACTAATGAGCCCACTCCAATATAGTGTCGATCACCATCATATAGTGAGGTTATCCAGCCAGGATGAATTGCGTAGATTGCTGCTTCACCCCGTTTGGCGCGACTAGCTTTACATTCATCGCAGTAAGAAATATAATTGTATGGATTTGTCGCAACCTGTTGGTTTTCGTATTCAGTCAAGGTTTTTAATACTCGACCGCAGTCCTCACACTCAAGGATTTTTGTTATTTCATACATGCTGGAGTATCAGGGTTCGAACCTAAACTGCCTGCTCCAAAGGCAAGCGTGCTACCATTACACTATACTCCATAAAGAGGAGACACCTCTTGAACCCAATCGTATCATTGGTGTGACCCTCAAAACTAGATAAGATAAAGTCACACAACTTCCAAAGTGAAGTCCGAGGGTGAATCGCAACAATAAAGGTGTCTCCTCAGCTTAAGTGGTGATAAGAGGCATCTTGAAGATGCAGTGTCCGGTCAGCCCAACACAATGCCTCTTATTCTTACTTGGCTGCCCAGACCACTATAAGTCAAAATAAATAATCAAAGCAAAACCCAGAAAATAATCAACGAACCCTAATACGCCCAAACCAATCAGTGCTTTATAGTCTCCTGATTGTTGATTAAACCAGTTTAGGCCAGCACCAAGTGCCCGGAGGGATTTTTCCATCAGTCTGTGGCTCGCCAAAAGGAACATTGAATTCCTCAAAGTGACCTCGCGCTCCCGGAGTAATTACGTGCAGATGTACATGCATTTCATCGTCTAGATCGGAAATGTGCCCATCAAGAACGTTTTGTTGGTCAAGCTCCTCAACTGTACAGGAAACAATAGCGGCACGTAGGGCCTTAACGCCTTCCTTGCCGCGATAGTGAACTGTTCGGCCTAGTGTGGGAATCCGCACTTCTATTCCTCCGGTTAGCTTTTCTTACCGTGCATGAATGGACGGGTCTTGTTGTAGTGATACTTTATCATTACTGCTTCGTCTAGGTCAATCCCCCAAGCAGCACATGCGTCCAGAATACGAATAATGGCGTCCGCCATTTCTATAGGCACACCTTTTGGTTCTGGACCCAGGTAGTATGTGTGGTTGGCTGGTTGGTCATGCCTAAATTCCTCGGCTGCCTCAGAGAGTTCCGTCACGATTAACATGAGGACTTTAAGTGGGTCTCTTGAATCATCCCAAAAGCCTTTGTCCACATTAAGGCTATGAAACTCTTTGGCCATTTCATTAAGCAAGATTACCACGTCACCTCTAAGATTGTTTGAACATCTTGATGGAATTGTGCTCCAACATGCCAGTTTCGAAAAGCTAATAAATCTTTTTCGATGTTACTACTAGCATCTATATAAGTCTTATCTATTTCCGATTTCTCAATTACTGGGTGCAGATGCTCAATCACAACTTTTGGTCTGTATGCAATCCGATTTGAGGTTTGACCAAGTTCCATAATGGCATTGTCTACATAGAAGTGCTTGCAGTTTGGCAGCATCATCCAGCCTAGCGCGTTAACCACTTTACCTGAGGCCATCCAGGCGGTACATAGCCCAGATCCATTTATTGTGTCGTCCCCGTAGGCAAAGCCTGGTCCATCTAGGGCATGAATGGAATTCATCAGAGAAAGGTTCCACAAGTCAGATTTCACTTCGTGATCGTCGCCCATGGAAACTAGATAAGTTCCATCCACTCCATAGGAATATAGTGCGGCTGTGGACAGAGAGTTTGTCCAGGCCGAAAGAGTCTTCCTAGAATCATTGAATATTGTTAGGATTTTGTATTTCTTTAGTAGGTCTTGGTAGTCTTGGTAACTTGGGTCATCCATATCTATTCCGACATAGACTGCCACTTCACCAACGGACAGTGATGCGATAGAATTTAGCATTCTATCTAGCTTATTTGGTCGTGACCTAGACGGAGTGAGAACTACCGTCCTGGTTTTTTGTTGCATCAGAAGATCTTATGTCCTTTCCGATGAAAGATACTAGTGACTTTATCTGCACTCATCTTGAACCAGTCTTGCAGCAATTGGAAAAATATTGGTGTGTTTCTTAGTTTGTTACATTCTTGACAACTCATTTGTATGGCTCCATCATGATGGTTTCGTATGGTGACTGACCCTTGGTTACTTTAATCTTTCTAATTATTGTGGATATTACCACGCGCAAATCTAAGTTCGAAACCCCATAATATATCAAAGCATCTTCGATAAGTTCTAGTTCTTCCTTACTTAATCTCGCTCTTGTCATTGTTTTCTCCGTGTGTTGGACAGTGCTTGCTTTCGCAAGTTATGATGCCGACACCAACGTCAACCTCACAACATGGCGTGTTGCAAGTGCAAATAGGTTCTTTTTGTGCGGGTAAATTAACACAGTCTTCGCATAGTGTATGTCTACAGTCATCGCAATAACTGTCATCGGCGGGTATGTGACCTTCCTTACCCAATTGAGCACAGGCACAGCAAAGGTTACAAAGTGGCATTCCTATCCGAGCGAATTCCATATCCGAGCAGATATAGCAGCCCATGCGATGAACTTTGGGAGTAGATGTGTGTCCAGTGTATAGCATGTGATATGCAGGATCATTTGGATTCTGGTGTAATCTTGGTGTTCTGTGAATGAAGTTCATTTAGTATTCCTTTTACATATATGAGAGTCTTCGTCACAGGCTAGTTTTTTCGCGTTGGCATATGACAAAAGCTCACTACACCAACCACACCGAACACAGTACGCAACTCGCCAGGAATTCCTGGCGCTCTGCACAGTCATACCCGGTGCTAGTTTTTTCATAGTTCACCTAGTAACTTTTTAATTACTTGCCAATCCAAGGCAATTTCCAAATTACGCTCTTCATCAATACTTTCTTCGGTAACAAAATCAATTACGTGAACGGCATTCTTCTGGCCGATCCGATGGGCTCGGTCAATTGCCTGGTCGTTGAGTGATTCTGCCCATTCTCGGTTGAGTAGGCCGACCGTTGACGACGCAGTGAGGGTTAGACCCTGGCCACCCGCCTTGATGCTGCCAGAGAAGACCTTTAGCTTGCCACTTTGGAAGTCTTCAACTATCTTATCCCGATTTTCCTTAGTAACTGAGCCAGTGTAGAGACCACAACTGATTCCTAGTTTTTCACATCTCTTAGCAAGGAGAGTGGCCATTTGTGCGAATTGACTAAAGAAGATAATCGGCTCATCTGATGCTTGAATCAATTCAATCGCAGCGTCTACTTTACAGCTCGGCTCGGACAGTTGAACGAATTCATGTGGATGACCAATACACTTTACCTGCTTCAGATTTTCACAATTACTTCCGAATTGCGGCAGGCCAACTTCTTCATCATAGTCTATAGCATAATTGTCGATTGCTTTTTCATATTTTTCGTATATTGGTCCACAAGTTTCGCAAGATTCAATGTGTAATTGACCGCATTCATAGCAGTTCTTGCGCTTCTTTGTCGTCTTGATGATTTCTGCGTAGGCGGAAGCGAACTGCTGTAGTCTAGTAAGTTGAGCAAGTACTACCGGTGCATTTACTGGCTCGTCTTCATGCTCACCAATCCACGCCAACATATCGCGCTTCATTTGCTTGTAGGCTTTTTCTTGCTTGGGGTGCATCCGAGTTTTAACTACACTGAAGTACTTGTCCGGAAGATCTTTAATTACGTCCTCTTTTTTTACTCGACTATAGAAGCCTGCCATAACCTGTTGTAGTTCTTCTTCGTTTTCTACCCCGATTATAGTTCGATATCCGTCGTACTCAACCCACTTTATATAGCGTTTGAAATAGGCCCAATAGCTGGTCCAATATTTCGGGTATAGCCAATTGAGGATTGACCAGAGATCGTCAGGCTTGTTGAAGACTGGAGTACCAGAAAGTCCGGTTTTATAAAACGCTGGTATCTTCTTTACTGCCTTGGTCTGAGAGGATTTTCTATCCTGTAGTGCGTGTACTTCATCTGAAATAACATGGAACCATGGATACCTAGCTACGTCAGGCTCAAGTCTGACTGCTGCATAGTGCATGATAAAGACATCATAGCCAATGCTATTAGCATTACGGAAAGTGGCATCCATGGCTTCCATGAAGGGTCGCCTGTTTTTGTTGTTGACCCAAGCTAATTTAAGTTCAGGTGCCCATAGTTTAAAATGTTTGACCCAAGTATCAATCACAGATAGTGGACAAATAATAAGTGTTTTAGCTGGATTATCAAAGCTTTGTCTACGTGATTTATCTAAGGCAATTGCTGTCACAGTTTTCCCGGTGCCCATGTCGTGGGCTATTAGTGATCCTCGTTTTGGTTCAAGTCGCTCTACTGTTTCTGCTTGAAAGTCAAATAGCTCCATCTACTTATCCAATGATTGTTGATTCAATCTATCCAATGCTTCTCTTGCTCGTTCAATTCTGGCGCGAGCCACCCCCCGTTCCTGAGGAAAGCTCTTTTCTCTATTCAATATGGGATCAGGTATGGTGCCGTCCGGACGGACCTGCACCACCCAATCACGATCAAATTTCTCACATCTTTCGTTTTGACATTTAAATATGTGGAGTTTACCTTGTCGTCTATTCTCGGTTGGCCTAATTCCCGCAGGTTGACCAAGCTCGGCGCAGGATGGACAGCGCCGAGCTTCGTCGAAAGTTGTATCACTCATAGACCACTCTTCCACATGCCTATAGCCGCTACCAGCGAATCTCTCATATCAAAATTAGTATTGAAAGACTCTACTACCTTTATGAATTGGTCTATTTCCAAACACTTTGGGCAATCAATTTCGCCTTCAACCCAATTCACTTGGGAAACATCTTGACTGCACAGTGATTCGTTGGGATCATCGTCCCAGACCCAATGATTGGTCACTTTGTAACCTCATTGGTGTCGAAGCCAAACTTAGACCACTTCTCATACAATCTCTGACGGGAGAGACCTATCATTCGAGCTATAGCTACAGTAGAAAGTAGTGACCTACAGCGCCAAAGGAAAGTTAGCATTTCTCGATCGTAATCTTCAAGTTCTTCGCGATATTGTTCTTTGAGTTGACGTCTTCCTTCTACCATATCACCTATAGTTTCCTTTAATAATCTTCCATCCTTGCCCAACCTCTCAAACAGTTCATCGTACTTAAGGTTGGGTGCTAGTTTGTTTGTCTTCATAGTTTTCCAATGCCTTCATGACGTCTGGACGGTAATACCTGCGATGCCCACCAGGCGTCTTGAAAGTCTTTACCCAAGAAAATCCCGGTCGATCCAGCCACCTAGTAACTGTGCGGGCTGTAACGCGGAATAGTTCTGCAACTTCAATTGGCGTTAGCCAATCATCCGGCTTGATGGATTCAACTAATGATACTTTATCATCGAAAAGTTCATCTTCTAACGTCATCTTTTGTTTCCCAACTATTTTTTATTGTGGTACAAGTTTGGGTGACAGAGGGTTATTCGCGGCTTCCAGTCAAAGGGAAAATCGGACAAAAAACCCGAGACGAGCCGAAGAACAGATTTCCGCCAGGAATCTGCATTACTCGTGAGTTAACTGTTTCCCTCTGTCACGTCTATAAATGAACTTAGGCGTCAGGAGGTCTCCTGACGCCTAAGTCTAGCGCTGTGCTGACACATGTGTCAAGGCCAAGTTCATCGATGGACTTGAGTTTTCAGTGTGGCACAGGTAGCTTTTCTGGATTGACACCACCAGGCCGGAAGTCCACGACTTCCCAATTAGTTCCATCACGGAACTTATTCCATGCTTTGATAGTGACCGCTGCCATCCAAATATCCGACTTTCGTTCGTGATCATTTTTGGAAATATCATTCAGCTTTCGCTTCAAGGAGTCAATAGGATTGCCCTTTACTGAATTGGCATTGTCGTTTAGTCGCTCGAAGAAACCCTTGCAATCTTCGGGACTGATTTGCCAGAAAGCCCACCAGCAGTACCCTGCTACAGATGCCATCATGCCGCTTCCAGCGGCAAGGTTACTGGCTTGGGTGGCTACATCTCGCAGCCACGGATACTTGTCCAAGGTTTTGAAGAGAATGTTATTGCTCAGGATTACCTTCTTGCCCAACGTCATTCCGTCTTCCCACATACAAACTTTGCGGACTATGGCGCCAAGTACTGGAGCATTCTTTTCCCCTCTCAAAGAAAGAACATCGGAGAAGGTACGCTTTGCTCCTGTGTCTACGGTATCCTGTGCTCTGCGCTTCACTCCCCACACAACAAGCAAGGTGACGGTCTTGTTGGATTCGATGATGGCCAACAGTCTGTGTTGTCCATCGATAAGTTCTCCACTTTCGTCGAACTTAATTGTCTCACCGTTGTCATCCCAATCGCCATTTTCCATATCTACGGCGAATGACTTAACCAAATGCTCTCGAATTGGTCGATTATCGTGATTAGTCGCCAACCATTTATGTGCGAGAGCTGGCGTTACTTTAATGTATCCAGTCTTCTTCTGCATTGATATTTTCCTTTATTGTGAACGTCCAGTCAGATACATAATTGTTTGACGGTAATATCACTTCTGGTTTCTTCTTCTTTGGTTCATTTTTTAGTGCCTTAACAATAAAGTAAATTAATAGTAAAATGGTCCAGATGGGTATTAAAAGTCCACATGTTGCTACGGATGAGATTATTGCCAAGAAGATCAAATTCTTGTCATTCATGGCAAGTCCAATTTTAGGGATTTACTTGAAGGAAGGGCACGCACGCCTGTGGGCGTATGAACCAGACTTCGATCTCCAACAGAAAAACGTGCCCTTCCAGTCTCCAGGATGGGATTCGAACCCACACTTCACCCGGTTTAAACGGGACTCCTCTGCCGTTGGGATACCTGGAGTTAAAAGAAAACCAAACCTATTATTGCTACGATGGCAAACAATACCATCCCAAATTTAGCTATTGGCCCAAACTCGTTCATTATTTCTCCAATTTTTGAAATGCCCGCTAGTCGCTAGTGACCTACCAAAGCCTGTGATCTGGAGTCGGGCCACATCCGGCAGCGATTCGCGGGCATCATTCTAGATCGGGGAATAACCGGAACTATTCGAGGCGCCCGATCAAGTCTTTTTCTTGTGGAGTTTATTCCATAGTCTGCGCTGTTCGCGATTGCCGTTGGGATCAGGCGCAGGCTCGGCTCTATAGTGATCAGGTGATGCTGCCCGCTTGAGTACATTTGACAGGTTACCTTGTAGTGCCTGTTTAAATGTTATTTTAGGCACTTAACATTCCTGTCACTCCGGCCAGTGCTACCCCAAGTATAGCACCAAGAACAACGGCAAGCAAAATCTGGCCTTTAGTCAAATAAATACCCATGTTTGATGATTTGTCCTAATTATGAGGATAAATATTTCGGGGGTGAGATCTTGTGTTGCTTCAGTGTGGCTTCGACATTTTCCCAAGCCGAGTCATTTTCCACACATATTTCGGTGACGCCTATAAGACCCCAAAGTCGCCTTTCGGAATCTCGTATGTCGCCTAGGTGTTCGGCTAAAGCCTGACTGCAAAGCACCTCGACGATTATTGCTTTCTCTTCTTTAGTCATTACACGACTACTTTCTTGTCGGCAATCTCAGTTGCTTTGGCTCTATCGGATAATTTGGATGCAAGTTCAGCAACTTTAAGCTCAATTATTTTTATTGTTTCCAATGCTTCTTTTGATGCTGCGCGCCCCGCTGCTGCGTTTAGTGCAATGACCTCACGCATCAACACAAGTTGTTGAGCAAGTGCAGTATGGGCCTCTTCCATTTGTGAAGTCAAACTGGAATTAACCAACTCATGTATTTGGTCAAGTTTGCCATAGGTTATTTGTGTTGATTCGAAAGCTTGGGTTGCTACCAATTTATTGGATTCTATCAATATTTGAGTTGCTTCTTCAGCTTTTTGCTGATGCTCTTCAAGCAACCTAGCTTTCTCTTCAGCCTGAATTTGTATTTCGTCTTGACGCTTTTCCAAATGGTCAGCTACGGCGTCCTGCCGTGCATAATCTTGCTCTTTGCCCTTACGAATTTGCCAGGCATTGAGACTTGATGTCAATACACTACTAAATAGTGCACCAACAGCAACAATAATAGCTAACCAAATTGGTTCCATGTACCCCCGACAGGAATCGAACCTGCGTCTACAGCACACTACTGCGGGGTGTACTGTGACTCTTCCACTGAGCTACGGAGGCTAGTCGAATTGATGACATTCACATCTATGATCGTATGTTTGTCCACGAAAGCACCATGGCCGCAAACACAATCGTTTTTCTGGGAATCTATTATTGAACCATCTTTTAAACATGTACCCTCAGTAGGATTCGAACCTACAGCACGCGGAGTAGAAGTCCGCTACTCTATCCATTGAGTTATGAGGGCTAATGGTGGCGACGTGGAGCTACATCGGACTCCCTTTATCCACGCTCTTGTCTAGTCCTAGACCACCAAGTTTAGTTACCGATTTTACTTGTCTTCGGGGGTCTCTTCGTCTTCCTCTTCCCAGTCTTCGTCTTCGTCTTCCTCTTCCTCGAAGAGGTCTTCATCACCCTCAGGGTCGTCTTCCTCTTCGATTTCTGCCTCGAATTCCTCAACAGTGGGAACTGTGTCTGTGAGGGTCTTCTCTTCCTCCATGGAAACTCCCTTTTAGTCTGGTCTTACCGTGACCCCAGTGGGACTCGAACCCACGACCGACGGATTATGAGTCCGTATCTCTAACCAGCTGAGTTATAGGGTCAACCACTTCATAGTCCGTTTGGATATAGAATCCAAAGAACCGTTACAGTACCTACTGCCAAAATAAATACCGTTACTGGATGAAAAACACACTCATACCATCTAGGTGGAATAGATTCCAATGACTGCCGATTATTACAGATATGGGTCTCGAAAATAGTAATGGTTGCATCTTCAGTCAAACCAGAAATTTCCAAATTACAATTACAACTCAAATAAGGCTCGCTCACTGTGGAGCACCCCAGTCATTATCGTAGAAATATTCATAATATTCGGTTAAATCAGATCTATCGGTTACTTTTGGCATTGGCCAACTTGGTGCAATTCTTCGATAACACCAAGTACAGATACCGTCTCTGTTCGCGGCATTGTGCTGTCCATGTATGCTTTCCGGACATGGCGCCAATGTATATGTCATGGCAATTTTGTGGTCTTAATAAGTGGCGAAGGTGAAATATACTTTGGTGATGGATGAAGATTGCCTGGACTTATTGAAATACCCCCACCACCACTGCCAGTACTTGTGCCAGCGTCTGATGGTCGAGGGGTAGGGATATTAGGAGTAGGATTTATTTGAATTGCCACTGAAGGCTTTGGCTTAGGATTTACTTTTTGTGTTGGTGAAGGTGATTCGCTAACTACGGTTATTGTGGTAGTGGTATTGTTATGTGGAGCTGGTGATGTTTTCGGACCTGATCCAGTTATCGCATAAGCCGCAGAAAATCCGCCAGCCGCTACGGCTGCCACTACACTAATTCCAATTTTATTTATTGTCTTCATTATTACTCCTAATTGGGATGGAATAGGATGTTCACCCAGGCCGCAGCATCACACACGCCGATCCGGAGTTCTCTTCCGGCTTCTAGTTCCTATTCCATCTTGCAACATACCTACGGGGAATGTACCCTCAGTATGCTCTCATTAATGTCAAATCCTGCCTGAGCTAAACTCAGCAATGAGCTTAGGCAAATTGGCATCTGCCCCTACAACGTCGAGCATGCCAGAATCATTGGGGTCGGCAATGGTGAAGCCGTTTGAGGCAACACCAACGACGATTAGTCGAGCGTCGATGCCTGACTTCTTTCGGTACTGTTGTAAAGCGATATGGGGGTGCACAGATCCGGCATAAGTCTCGTTGTCGGTAAGGACCACGAATGTATCGAATTTCTTCTCACCCTCCGTGGCCCACGTCATTGGCAAAGCACAGTTGGTAGAACCGAAGTTCATCTGTTGTACCTTGTTCATGACTGTGGTAAGACTCATGTCGGCCGAGATACCCAAATCCTTGAATGTGCTTGCGAATCCCATGATTTGGTAGTATGGCTCGGTTTTGGCAATGGCTGCTGCCATTACCCCGGAAATTTGTGCTGCACTTAAGTCAAGACCCATACCGATCGAGGATGACATTGAGCTAGAAACATCCACGGCAAGCAAAGTGCGCTTGTTGGTTGGCTCAATGTGCTTGAACGCCAAATGAACACCAGCATCCAATGCGTCGGTAATAATGGGACTTTGCGTCCAATCCTTTATCTTGCGGCTGAAGTACATCCAGTCAGGCTTCTTGTGCTGGTTCTGACCTTCAGTGTGCACCACCAATGCGTTGAGGAAATTAAGTGGATGCAAACGCGTCCGCTTGATCATATTCTCATCGGTAAGTGCATTTGCATAATTCTCGGTGAATACCAGATCATCAAACGCGTTTATTCGAGCCAGCCTAGTGATGTTTCGCACCAGTGCTTGTCCCTTAAGCTGGCCAGTATAGAACAGCTTGTGCCAAATCTCTGGGTTCTTCAGGAACTTGGTAGGCAAAGCCTCCCAAGGAAGCTTGGCCCATTCCATGATAGCAAGAACATTCGTGACATCATCGGCCTTTTGTACTTCCTCAAAGTCGCGAATGATGTCTGGCAATTGAGTGAGATCACCCGTGTACTTGCCAAGAATCCACTTTGCTACATCATGGTACAAATCAGTGTAAAACTGTGGCCGAGACTGGCGTAGGCTATCCGCGTGCGTCCAGCCTAGCCGCTGACGGTACTTGACCGCCTGGTAAGCGATGTCTTCGGGTGTCTTTGCCTCGTACCAAGAGGCGATTGCTCGGTTTCTCGACGTTCCCAAGCCTGATCCAGGAGCAAGAGCCTTAAGGAAAGACTCAAACTGGAAAAGATGGTAGGACGTACGCACAATATCTTTGACATGACCGCGAGCATAAGCCTTGGCCTTGTCGTCACCAAACGTCATCACGTAAGCGAGGGCAAGAATGGCGGCATCGTTGCGGTACGCTCGTCCTTCATCAGAAACTAAAAGCGCCTTATGAATTACTGTATAAGGATTAGTTTCGGTAAGGTGCTTGAGATTGTCCAGATTCTGCTTAGTCAAATCCTTCTCGCCGATGTAATACGTACCACCCTCGGAACCGAGGATAAGGAAGCGCATCAATCGATCGATGGGATTCACCTGAAAAGAAAAACCTCCAGCAGAGTTGGCAACCTGGAGAGGACTCTCCGGTTCCGTCTGCGGAGTATCCGTAGTCAGATGCTTGTGAAGGTAGTTAGGCACTTTTTCCTCACAGTCACTTTTAAAAGTAACAAGAATTTGGATAATGGAGCTGGGTAACGACCAGCTCCATTATCTTTTAACGGCCTGTTTCACCACACTACCAGAAATACGGAGTGTTAAAACACATCCTGTGAGCGCAGGATGGGCAGTTTGATTATAGTCACCAAGCTCGACATCTGAGCGGTCTTCCCATTAAAAGGAATAAGAACAGAATCTTATTGGGCGCTGACGACTTACACTATCCGACAAACTGCCAAAACGGGTCGCCGCCAGGGTAGGAGTTGAACCTACTGCTTCCACACCGTCTCGTAACTGCGCAGTCAAGCGAGACATCCTGGCGCTTTATTCAGTGGTGGAGTTTCCTCACCATTGTTGCTAGTTCTATTCTTGTGATATGCATTCCAGCCTGTGTAAGTCGTTCTTTCAGTTCTAGTGTAGTTATTCCTTCTGCCAAGAAAGAATGATGCTCCCCCGTTGAATCTGTACATACATTCGATGCAGTGCATTTATTAGTTACTTTGTTCTTAGGGTCATGTTCTTTATTTTTGATTTGATGTTTATAGGTTACAATGTAAGTGTTCATAGCTGTCCTTTTATTTGGATGGTGAGGAATCCTTGAGCACCTCCTCCACGGGGGGTGCATAGGTGCAATGGCCAGCTATACCATCTGACTAATTCCCGTCCGTGGATCTGCCATATAGGAATTAAATCACTTCGGATTCCCCGTGCGCTATGTAGGATTCGAACCCACAACTTCTGCTTGGAAGGCAGATGTGTTCCCATTAACACTAATAACGCTTACGCTCAACGCACCCATATTGTTCGGAGGGTGACTTTAGGTACCCTTATATCATAACCGCCGAAAGCCATGAATCAAGCGTGAGGATGGAGGATTCGAACCCCCTCGGGCTTACGAGACCCTTTAACCATGATGCCGCAAAACATCTCCTCGACCAGGCAGTCAGCTAACTGCCATTTCCCCAACCCCTCCATCACGGAGAAGTTTATTGTGGAAGTTGCCGCATGGGTGCCACTATATGCACCTCTTCATCTGGACCTGTTCTCCATCGTTAAGAACCCGGTATTCCACACCAGACTTCGTTTTCCACCCTTCCCGGCCCGTCAACAGCAGGAAGTTTATATTCAATACTCAATTTTATTTCCTGCGAGTTGGGTCGAAAGCTTCCTAGGAAGCTTGTCCCACACCAGGAAGTTTATTGCATTATCAGCGTGCCATCGGCGCCAACAATAAGTCGGCATTCCTTGGCCTGCTTGCAGGCTTCGATAAGTGCCTTGCCTGCCTCGATTTGCTTTTGCAAGGCCACCCATCCAGGCGAGTTGTACAGTGCGCCCACAGCGTTGGCGGCATCGCGCTTGCCTTGTGCTTCTGCCACCAGGGCGGCAGCTATACCCTGTGCTTCGGCCAACTTCGCCGCGGCAAGTTCAACTGCCTTTTGCTTTTCATTTCTTGCTGCCTGAATGCCACGATCGGCATATTCCACGCCGATAATAAGCATTTCAAGTGCTGGACAGGTGTCCGATGCTCGATTAAATGTGGGACCACAGAAGAATTGTCCTCCAGCAAGCCGGTTGAATTCCACTGCGAGACGTTCCGATATTGTCTTCTGTGCTTCATTCTGTTCGCCATTTGCATTGGCGATGAATGGATCTGCACTATAGTTGCGGGACACGTCCTTGATAATGGTGTTCTGTATTGGAGTCATTTCTGCCTCCAACATGTCCTTCCATCCCTTGTCCGTATCCGCAAAGTATCGTCGTCCGATTTTCTCCCAGAATTCCTTTGCCTTGCCACCACTCTTATCGCAAAAAGTGTTGAGGTAGAAAGATGTCTTAGTAGAAATCTTTACCTGAACACCTGATGGCTGGTCCTTCTCAGGCTTTGCCGAAACTACCGTGACATTTCCTGAGTCAGCACCAGGAGCAATGACAGACTTATTTAGTGGGTCTGTTGGATCTGGCATATCGTCGATAACCCACGTGCGTAGGCTTGTCGGCAAATATACTACAGAATTATTCCATTCGGGTGAACCGGTTTTGCCTGGCTGAATGCACTCACCAAACTGGTACCCATCGGATGGACCCTCCATGTAGTACAGCCCAACCTTATCAGGCTCGGAAGTTGTACTACACGCGCCAAGTCCCAATGCAATGCCAGTTCCGGCAAGAATTGCGACATAGCGACGGGTGTTCTTCACTAGAACCTCCGTATTTGCTTGTCTTTTCGCGTTTGATTGATTCGCGCTATTCTTTTTCGCATTCCATTTACTAATATGTATCCAATCCAAATGGTGAATCCGCTGGCTATTATTACCGTTAAGATTCCCGCTAGAATGTATACAACTTTCATGACAACTCCATTTTCTGATGTCGAACAAGTTGTCTATTATCGAGTAGTTCTTGTGCTATCCATTACACCATCGGCCCCCGTGGGCCGACCAGGATTCGAACCTGGACCTTCTAATTAGTAGTTAGATGATAACCGATAATAACTCAGTCCAACATCGAGGGGACAGTAGGATTCGAACCTACGCAAGGGCAACCACAATTACTGTGGATTCGGTGCCAACTCCTCATTACGCCAACATCCCCAAAACTTTAATCAGGCAAACCCAAGACCTATTACTAGGCACTAAACACACCTGATACGTGTGACATCCCAAGCCTATGTCACGTTCCCATTTGTAGTGTACCGTTTGGGCCATGTACGGTACCAGACATGGAGTTAACCTACCAGACATGTAGGTCCGCCCGATCTCCAGCCGGACAGCCAGGAGCTTTTAACCCAATGTGTAATGGTCTAAGGTAGGCTGAACTAACCCTGAAAAATGAACAGTCCATCACACATTGGGCGTTTAGCCCAATACACAGCGTATCCCAATCCAAATTGTTCGGCGCACCCGCATTGGAATGTCTATGTATTGGGGGTTTAACCCCAATGTGTGATGAGTAGTGACCCTAGCGGAACTTACCCCGAGCGGGAGAAAACATCACACATTGGGAGCTTAGTTGGGGGCAGGCTACTTTACCCAGGTCTTTTCACCTGCCCTGTCTGTTCGTTCGCAATATCGATTTGAATGACCTAGCAATCAATATCTTATTGAACTACTGGACACATGCTTTTAGTGTTTGTAGCAGCAAACGCTAGGAATATCTCTACACAACAATTAAAAGACATACCGTCTGGATAACAGGATTCGAACCTGTAATCTCTAGCTCCCAAAGCTAGTGCCCTACCAAGTTAGGCTATATCCAGATCGGAAGGGCATTGGAGTCTTTCTCCTATCCCAACACCCTTCCTTCTCCTTGCGGGATGCAGGTAACGCAAGAAGTCTTATAAATGTCGAACAAGTAAAACACGGATCGGAGGAATCTTAAAGAGAGATAACCAATCCTCGTCAGTCCAACATTGTTATTTAATTTAATAATGCTTAACAAGCACGTGGATATCGGATTAACTTTGGCTGTGTGATAACCAATATCCGTTCAGTCAAGCATTGTCCCCGAGGGTCGCGGGCCTTTGTGTGCCTAACAAGTGAGTTAAATTCGGAATTATAATAGACGCTCAATATATCGAGCTTCCTTCTATTTCACCGATAACCGAATTCATTCAGTCAAGCAGCGCGGGTATAGGGGGAATCGAACCACCCACTGCTTTAGTAGCTTAGACGGACTTACCATTGTCTGTCACGTGCCATTCCTGTGCCGTCAGACTATGACACTACCAAACAGGTCGGGAATTTCACCCGCGAACCACCTACCCATGTTTTGTGTGTCAAACAAGATTGCTGGTATCGATTTGTCCTACCTTGTGGCGGGGTAGCTTCAAGGCCAAGTTTTTGCATACTTGCGGACTCTTGATAATCAATTCCATTTCAGTCCAACACTTTGGTGGATTACTTGAAGCTATATGAATTGTCCAACAAGTTACAGGAATTGGAGTGGTCACTTGGCATAGCCAAGCGAAGATCTTTACCTATCTTCCAAGGACCCGATCTAGTGGTGATCACCAATTCACAATTCAGTTGAACAATTTTGGGTGATTACTGGGAGTCGAACCCAGACTTGCGGGGTCACATCCCGCCGTGCACTTCCGGTACACCATAACCACCAAGAGCAGCAAACAAGTAGGTAGGGATCGGGATTGTTTCATTTTCCAATAAATGATAACCGATACCCAATTCAGTCTGCTGCTTTTCATCAGCTCCACTGTGTAATTCTCAAAGGACTTTTAGGAGAAGGCAAGTCTTTGTTTCATGCTTCACGCGGCGTGAATACCGTGGGTTCTCCCCACAGATCATACGACTTACCTTCTATCGCTTGAGGCTTTGTAAGCACGCACGACCATTCTTTTTTGTCCTCAAGCCAACCGAACTAATGGG
>Ga0193738_1000051_pt1 | contig 76711 bp, 67 predicted proteins | sample L2a1metaG_FD_144927 | JGI IMG/M metagenome (GOLD analysis project Ga0193738, IMG submission 144927) | Soil microbial communities from a riparian zone of the East river system, Colorado, United States - L2a1 | ecosystem: Environmental > Terrestrial > Soil > Riparian zone | place: USA: East River... | reverse complement strand
ACATTAATGGTTTCGCTATCCTTACCATGTTTACGAATGGTAGTGAAAACTTCTTCAACTGTATTATGCGGATACACATAAACATAATCCGGTGTCATTAGTCGTCCAATGCTATCCTCCGGGTAACCTAATAAAGAAAGAGTGGTTTTTCTTTCTTCGGGGTCAAGCAACTTGATCAATTCACGTACTGCATTACTGGGTAACTCTTCCAAAAAATCGGTACGGTCATCAGGCGAAAGAACATTTAAGAGTTCGGCGGTTTTAAAAGGTGGTAATTCATGGATAATATGTTTTTGCGCAGAAAGATCAAGGATCTTAAACACACTGGCGGCACGATGAACACTCATGTGGGTGATAATATAACCTTCCTGTTCCGGGAACTCATTAATAAGATCAGCTACATCACTTATATTCTGATGATCCAAAAACTGGCGGGCAGCCGTTTCATTGCCACTTTCAAGCAGGTAATTAAAATGTTGTTTGATATTTCCACCTAAGTAATCTGACATAAAAATCCGGGGGGCAAAATTAAGTTGTGAATCTGAAAGCAGGATTTATATTTTTGTTTTCAAATGGTATTCGAAGGCCTGTATATTGAGAAAAGTAATGGAAAAGGCAGAGGTGTGTTTACAAAGCAAGTCATTCCTGCCAATACCATCATTGAGATCTCGCCGGTTGTTGTTATGTCGGCGGAAGAAAGAACATTGCTGGATAAAACGCTTCTTCATGATTATATTTTTGAATGGGGAAAAGACGGCAAGCAATGCTGTATGGCGCTTGGCTATGTGCCCGTATACAATCACTCCTACAAATCGAATTGCGAATACGAAATGGATTTTGGAAATGAGATCATAAAGATCAAAACTATCAGGCTGATAAAAGAAGGTGAGGAGCTTTTTATAAATTATAATGGCGATTGGAATAACGCCAAAAAGATTTGGTTTGATGTAAAATAAAAGAGCCTCTCGTTTTTGGCGAGAGGCTCTTTCTCTATGGAGAGTTTTGGTTTATTGTTTTTTTGTAAGAATTAACTGGCCTCTTATTTCCCCTTGACTGTTTGCAGCAGTATGGATATTGATATAATACCTACCGTTAAGTAAATCTTCTTCTTTTATCCTAATTTCTTCAACTAATAATGTTCCGGAATATGTACCTGAAGTTTTAGCTGGGAAACCAGAAAATGTCTGAACAACATCAGCTTTAACACCAACTTCGCCTAAGCCGTGTATATGTGCAGCTGTTGCATTTCCTGTAAGTCCGCTAAAAGTTACTTTGTAGGTAAGGGTTTTTGTAAACCGATTATAGTTGGCATCAATAGTGCCGGTAGCACTGACCGTTATCGGTGGTGTTTCCTGTGCTCCAGTCATCGGTAAAGCAACGCCATAATAAATGTTTTCTCTTTCAACTTCTTCAGTACTCGTACAAGAAATTAAGATGAAAAGTGGAAGGCTTAATAAAAAGGCAGTTAGTTTTGGAAATCTCATACTTTGGTATTTGCGATAAAAGTAAGAAGTTTTTCCCTTTGGCCAATAAGGCCTTAATTAATTTTAGAATAACAAAGTTGATTTGTGGATAAACAGTGTTTAGCCACTTCTGGGAATCAGTAAATTCATGGCTTATTCCAACAACCAACAAAGATGAAAGAACTGACTGCTGTTCGGAACAGGATACAATCCATTGATGTTTTAAGAGGCTTAGTAATGGTGATAATGGCGCTGGACCATGTTCGGGACTTTTTTTATAAAGCCGACCTTGGGAAAGCCGCGGATGCTGCGATGGATCCAACGAATATGCAAACCACCTATCCAGCTTTATTTTTTACCCGGTGGCTCACTCATTTCTGTGCGCCGATCTTTGTTTTTCTAGCAGGTGCCTCTGTTTATTTAATGTGCCAAAGAAAATCTAAAAAAGAAGTGAGCCTGTTTTTAATTAAACGTGGATTTTGGTTAGTGTTTGTTGAAATGATCATTATCACTTTTGGCTGGACATTCAATCCCTTTTTTAATGTTATTATTCTGCAGGTGATCTGGGCGATAGGAGTAAGCATGATCTTATTAGGCCTACTTGTGCTATTGCCTTATAGAGTAATTTTTACCATAGGGTTATTAATAGTTGCAGGACATAATATTTTGGATTATCCATCGATAAGTTCTGGCTTGAAAGGAACTTTACTTACCGATCTGTTATACTTCTCCAATTTTTCAGTTCATGCATTAGACCAAAATCATTTCTTCATTATTGTTTACGCATTTCTGCCGTGGACAGGGGTGATGCTGCTGGGTTATTGTTTTGGTAAGCTATATCAACAAGGGGTTGATCCTGTATGGAGAAGAAAAATGTTGTTGATGATGGGAACAGGGTTGGTTTTATTATTCATAGTCCTCAGGTTTATGAATCTTTATGGTGACCCGTTGCCATGGACATTACAGCCAAGAGGAGCTGTTTATACTTTTTTATCTTTTTTGAATCTAAATAAATACCCGCCATCACTGCTTTTTCTTTGCATGACGATCGGCCCGGGAATTTTATTTTTAGCATTTATCGAAAAAATACAAAACGGATTTACAAAGATCATGAATGTGTATGGTCGGGTACCAATGTTATATTATATCCTGCATTTTTATCTCTTACACATAATTTGTGTGATCGTTTTTTACGCCCAGGGTTTTGGTACAAAAGATATTGTTCCGGAAGGTTTGCCATTCTTCTTTAAGCCAAACGGATTAGGATTTGGGTTATTGGGCGTATATGCTATCTGGCTTTTAATAGTTGTGCTTTTATATCCAATATGTAAAAAGTATGATCGGTATAAAACAGCACATACAAAGGAGAAGTGGTGGGTGAGCTATATATAAGAGACCACGGTGGACAGACGACTGACCACCGTAAATCTCTTATTCGATTTCGTGATTGATTAAAAATACGGAGACTTGACTGTCGTCCGTGGTCTGTTGTCTGTCGTCATTTTAGTTTACTTTTTATTTCCTGCAATTTCAATAACGCTTCAACCGGAGTAAGTCGATTAATATCAATATCAGTAAGAAGTTTTCTTATTTCATCAAATGTTTCAGTGTGTGCATCAAAAATTGACAACTGCATTTGTTGTGTAGTTAAATTTTTAATTTTCTTGCTAAGACTTTGTGACTCCTGACTGCTGACTCCTGAGTCCTGGCTGTTTTCACCCACATGTTTTGTTTCCAATTGCTTTAAAATATCATTTGCTCTTTCAATTAATGACGGAGGCATGCCAGCCATTTTTGCTACATGAATTCCGAAGCTATGCGTACTGCCACCCCTTGCCAGTTTCCTTAAGAAAATAATTTTATTGCCAACTTCTTTATTAGTGATATGATAATTTTTAATGCCGGAAAACTTTTCTTCCAGTTCATTCAGTTCATGATAATGTGTGGCAAAAAGAGTTTTTGGTTTTTGCGGACAGTTATGCAAATGCTCGGCAATGCTCCATGCAATGGAAATACCATCGTAAGTGGAAGTGCCGCGGCCAATTTCATCAAGCAATATCAGGCTTTGGTTCGTTACATTATTAATGATGCTTGCCGTTTCATTCATCTCCACCATAAAAGTGGATTCGCCACCGCTCAAATTATCTGAGGCACCAACACGAGTAAATATCTTATCAGTTAAAGAGATCAATGCTTCATCTGCCGGCACAAAACTTCCTATATGCGCCATTAATGTTATTAAAGCGGTTTGACGAAGCAATGCAGACTTACCGCTCATGTTTGGACCAGTAAGAATGATGATCTGCTGTTCTGTTTTATTCAACTCAAGATCATTGGTGATATAAGTTTCACCAATTGGCAAATTTCTTTCAATTACCGGGTGACGACCATTTTTAATGATCAGTTCGTCACCAACATGAAGTGTCGGTTTTTTATAATGAAATTGAATGGTATTGTGAGCAAAGCAAGTAATGCAATCAAGAACAGCAATAATATTCCCATTTGTTTGCACGGGAGCGAGGTAGTCCATCAATTCATTCAGCAACGCTTCATACACTTCCAGTTCGATCTTTAAGATTTTTTCTTCGGCGCCGGTAATTTTTTCTTCGTATTCTTTTAATTCAGGAGTGATATAACGTTCAGCATTGGTCAGCGTTTGCTTACGTATCCATTCCGCAGGCACTTTATTTTTATGTAGATGAGTTACCTCAAGATAATAACCAAACACATTTGTAAAGCCGATCTTTAATGAAGAAATGCCAGTTGCTTCAGCTTCTTTTTGCTGTAATTGTGTCAAATAAGATTTACCATCGTAAGAGATACGTCTTAAATCATCCAATTCATTATTCACCCCACTGTTGATCATCCCGCCTTTGATAGCAAGTGCCGGAGGATTGTCAACAATCTCTTTAAATATTTTATCAGCGATATAAACACAAGGATTTAGCGCATCGCCTAATCTTTTTAAATATTCATTTTTGGCCGTTGCACACACTGTTTTTATTTCTCCCACCTGTCTTAGTCCACGGGCCATTTGTAAAAGTTCCCGGGGGTTTATTTTTTTCAACGGGATCTTGGAAACCAATCTTTCAATATCGCCGCAAAGTTTTATCGCATGAATAATTTTATTTCTCAGATCAGTGTTAAGAATAAAAAATTCTACCAGTTCAAGTCGTTCATTTATTTTCTGAATATCTTTTAAAGGAAAAACTATCCAACGCTTCAATAATCTTGCTCCCATTGGAGAAACAGTATGATCCAAAACATCGAGCAATGTGTGACCCGCTTCTGAATTTCGAATTACTAGTTCCAAATTCCTTATCGTAAATCGATCCATCCACAAAAAATCATCGCGGTTGATGCGCTGCATATTTGTTATATGCTGCAGGTTGGGGTGTTCAGTGTCTTTCAGATAATGCATTACTGCACCGGCTGCAATTATCCCTTTTCTCAGATCTTCTACGCCAAAACCTTTTAATGAAATAGTTTGAAAATGTTTCAACAAAGTTTCTTCGGCATAGGCATCGGAAAAGATCCATTCATCGAGTGTGTAAGAATAAATTTTTGCACCAAAAAATTCTTTGAACTTTTTTTGATGGTGTCTTTGAAAAACGACTTCGGCAGGTTTAAAGCCCTGTAATAGTTTATCCGCGTATTCACGATCTCCTTCAGCAATAAAAAACTCTCCTGTGCTGATATCAAGAAAGGCAAGACCATATTTATCATTATCTGCAAAATGAATTCCCGCAAGAAAATTATTTGAATGATGTTCAAGTATCTTATCATTTACTGTAGTGCCCGGCGTCACCATTTCAGTCACACCTCTTTTAACAATTCCTTTTGCAAGTTTCGGATCTTCCAATTGATCGCAGATTGCAACACGATAGCCAGCCTTTACCAACTTATGTAAATAGGTATCAAGTGCATGATAGGGAAAACCCGCAAGATCGGATGATGCGGCAGCGCCATTATTTCGCTTTGTAAGGGTTATACCCAATACCTGTGAAGCAACGACAGCATCCTGTCCGAAAGTTTCGTAAAAATCTCCTACACGGAAAAGCAGTATTGCATCAGGATATTTTTGCTTAATAGCCTTATGTTGCTGCATTAAGGGAGTGTCTTCTGTCTTCGTCTTTGCCATTGGCGACAAAAATAAGGAACTGTTTATGTAACTTTTATTTCTTCTGCATCATTAAAAAAACTTAAATATGCAGAAGATATTAACCGCATTTATTTTATCAATTTCTGGTATTTTAAATGCGCAAGACACTATAAGAACCGATTCGGAAATTACAAATGCCACCGTTTATTTTGGTTATGGAGCCGAACTTACTCATCAATCAAAAGTTAAACTTACCAACAATACAAAAATTATAGTTATTGATAAACTCGGGACAAATGTTGACCTGTCGAGTTTGCAGATCAGTTGTCCGGAGGATGTGGCATTGCTTTCGCATCGATATGCTGTTTTTACACCACCACAGCCGGTATGGGTAAAACCACCAATTGCGGTTTTGATGGAAGATTCTATTGAAACTATTCGTGAAGAAATAACCAGGGTTGATCTATTTATCAACATAGAACAAGAAATATTGACTAAGACAGGTGTTTTGCTTGAAACTACTGTTAGCACCAGCGGAAATAAAACTGTAACAAGTGCCGAAGTATTGAAGCTGGTGGATTATTACAATGATAAGATCGAAAAGACAAAGACAAAAATTTATACTCATCAGCAGGTGAAAAATAAATTGTCGAAAAAGATAACAGAAATTCAAAAACGGATCGCTGTTTTAAAACCGGTTGAGCAAAAAAATGCAAAACCGTATGGTCAGTTATTTTTACAGGTATTTACAAAACGTACCGGTGAAATTCCTGTCTCTGTTTCTTATTATACACAAAGTGCTGGTTGGGTGCCTGTGTATGATATAAGAGTAAATTCAAAAGCAAATAAAGTAAAGATTATTTATAAAGCATCCCTCACCCAAACAAGTGGTATAGATTGGAAGAAAACAAAACTTACATTAAGTACAGGCACGCCAAACTTTGGAGTTGCTGCCCCGATCTTATCTCCGTGGTATTTGCAACTATATGTTCCGGAACTGTACAAAGCCATAGAGCAAAGAGCAGCAGCGAATGCCAGGAGGAATACGATTCAATCAATGAATGATGATAAAAAACTTTCTGAAATTGTTGTGACAGGCTATGGCACTGAGTTTAAAAAAGACGGAACAAATTTTGACACAATTGATCCGAGTACAATGAATATGTACACAACGTTGAACGAAGGGCAACTAAATACCAATTTTGAAATTGAATTGCCTTATGATATTGACGGTGATGGAAAGATCAACAACATTGCGATAAAAGAAGAGGAAATAGTATGTACGCTGAAAAACTATGCTGTGCCAAGAATAGATAAAGAATCTTACCTGATGGCTGAAGTGGCCGATTGGCAAAATCTTGACTTATTACCTGGCGATGCAAATATCATTATGGATGAAACATATATCGGTAAATCAATAATTGACCCCAATAGCATTGCCGATACATTGAATCTTTCTTTAGGAAGAGATAAAAGGGTAGTGGTGAAAAGATCAGTTGTAAAAGAGTTAAGCAGCCTGAAAACAAGTGGCAATTCAAGCAAGCAAAACTTTACTTATGAGATCGTGGTAAAAAACAATAAGCAAACTGATGTCAACCTGTTACTAAAAGACCAATTCCCTTTGACCAATATAAAAGAAGTAGAAGTGTCATTAGAAAATAGTGGTGAAGCAATGGTAAATGCAGAAACAGGGGTATTGACCTGGAAATTAAATCTGAAACCCGGCGAAAGCAAAAAAGTACGTTTCAGCTATTCGGTTAAATATCCAAAAGATAAAAAGATCATTAACCTTAAATAATAAACGCATTTTATAGATTAACAACTTCCTGAACTAAGGGAGTTGTTTTTATTTTATGCTACTGTGAAATATTGTTTTTCTGCACTCATTTTTTCCTTTAATCTCTTAGCTCATACCTTTGCGCCATGCGAAAATTGAGCATGGAAGAATTGGGCCGTAAATCGGTTGATGAGTTCAGGCAGTCTGATAAATTTCCCATTATTGTTGTATTGGAAAATATCCGAAGTGCATATAATGTAGGTAGTGTATTTCGTACCAGCGATGCATTCCTGGTTGAAGCAATTTATATTATTGGTTATTCTGCAAAACCGCCTCATAAAGAAATAAAAAAGACGGCACTTGGTGCCGAAGAATCTGTTGAATGGAAATATTTTAAAACTTCGGCTGAAGCAATTGATGACTTAAAAGCGAGAAGATATAAAGTGTATGCAGTGGAGCAAGCAGAAGAAAGTTATAAGCTGCATTCTGCAAATTTCCGGCAAAATGAAAAGATCGCTGTTGTTTTTGGAAATGAAGTAACAGGAGTTGAGCAAACAACTATTCATCTTTGTGATGGATGCATTGAAATTCCACAGTTAGGAATGAAGCATTCTCTGAATATTGCAACGGCTGCAGGCATTGTATTGTGGGAATTGGTCAGAACCACGATTCCTGGGATTGATAAGGATTAATAGGAAATAAATGAGTAAAGTAAAAAGTTATTTAAGTCTAATAAAGTTTTCTCATACCATTTTTGCAATGCCGTTTGCATTGATTGGATTTTTTTTAGGGATTGCTTTTGAAAGAGGTATTTACGATATGCAGTGGAATTTAAACAAAACCATTGGATGGAGTTGGGATATGGCAAACCCCAAATGGTGGTATGTTTTGGCAGTAAAGTTTTTTTTAGTCATCCTCTGCATGGTCTTTGCACGCAGTGCTGCTATGGCTTTTAATCGTTACCTCGACAGAAGTTTCGATGCAAAAAATCCAAGAACTGCTATAAGAGAAATTCCAGTAGGAATTATAAAGGCTAATAATGCTTTAGTGTTCACAATAGTTAGTAGTTTGCTATTTATAGTTTGTAGTTTTTTTATTAATAAAGTTTGTTTTTATCTTTCACCAGTTGCACTACTTGTCGTTCTTGGTTATAGCTATACAAAAAGATTTACGCCTCTTTGTCATTTGATACTTGGATTAGGTTTAAGCCTTGCTCCGATCGGCGCATATTTAGCAGTCACTGGCGAGTTTGCTTTGTTGCCAATTCTTTTTTCAATCACAGTTTTATTTTGGGTAAGTGGATTTGATATAATTTATGCATTACAGGATGAAGAGTTTGATAAAGAGAACAGACTTTACTCGATCCCTGCCTGGCTTGGCAAATCGCAAGCTTTGCGAGTTTCTGAAATACTTCATGTATTTAGTGCTTTATTTGTTTTAGCAGCTGGTTGGCTGGGGTATTTTGGATGGCTTTATTGGATCGGTTCAATCATCTTTATTTCAATGCTTATTTACCAGCATTCAATTGTTAAACCAAATGACTTAAAAAGAGTTAATCTTGCTTTTATGACCGCAAATGGAATTGCATCAGTTGTCTTTTCGATATTTGTCATTATTGATTTGATTTACCAAATATTATTTTTTAATTCTTAAAATTATTAATTGCCAAGAATAATTTCAATCGATTACGGTGCAAAACGAACAGGTCTTGCTGTTACTGATCCTTTGCAAATAATTGCAACAGGTTTGACAACTGTTGAATCCAAACAACTGATCCCTTTTCTTAAAGATTATTTTGCCAAAGAAGAAGTGGAACTGATCATTATTGGTGAACCAAAGAATTGGGATGATACTGATACTCATGCAACACCATTAGTTGAGAAGATCATTAAACAATTGGAAAAGAATTTTCCAAAGATTCCGATCAAAAGAGTGGATGAACGCTATACTTCAAAAATGGCCAAAGATGCAATGCTGGAAATGGGGTTGAAAAAAATGCAAAGAAGGAATAAAAAGCTCGTTGATGAGATCGCAGCAACGATCTTGTTGCAAGAATATCTCCGGCAATTTTAGATTTTCTATTACAGATTTTACATGCGTTAGCTGGCCTAATAATCTTAAATTTGCAACCAAAATATTAAACCCGAAATCTGAAGGAAATGATCTTACCAATTGTTGCATACGGCCATCCGGTTTTACGAAAAGTAGCCCATGATATTGATAAGGATTATCCGGGTCTTCCTAAACTTATAGAAGATATGTGGGAAACCCTGTATGCAAGCTCTGGTGTTGGTTTGGCGGCTCCCCAGGTGAACAAGGATATCAGGCTTTTCATGGTTGATTCTGAACAGATCTTCCGGCAAATTGAAGAAGATAAAGAGAAGCATAGTTATCCTGACGCACCGGGAATAAAACAAGTCTTTATTAATGCCCATATAAAAGAATTAGATGGCCTTGAATGGAATTATAATGAAGGCTGCCTGAGTATTCCCAAAATTCGTGAAGACATAAAGCGTTTATCAGTGGTGACCATCGAGTACATGGATGAAAATTTTGAACAGCACATGAGGACTTTCCAGGGAATTACAGCAAGAATTATTTTGCATGAATACGACCATATTGAAGGCAAACTTTTTATTGATCATATCACATCATTGAAAAGAAAACTTCTGAAAGGAAAACTGAATGACATATCAAAAGGAAAAATAAAAGTTGATTATAAAATGATGTTTCCTGCCTAGATCTTTTCACTCAATTTAGTAGCATGAAAAGATTTCTTTTTCTATTCCTCTTATTCCTTACACAAACCGTCTTTTCACAAAATGAAGATTCAGTTGACAATGCCCGGCTTTCGAAAATGATACAGCTGTCAGAAGTTGTTGTTCGAAATAAAATGGATATAAATGCATTTATTCAGCGGGTAAAAAACGACACTACATTTTACAAGGCATTCAAAAACCTGAGAGTGCTAAGCTTTACGTCAATGAATGATATTCGAATGAAGAATAAGAAAGGTGAAGTAACTGCTTCACTGCAGAGTAAAACAAGACAGCTTGTAGCAAAAGGGTGTCGCACTATGGAGATTTTGAATGAATCCACGACAGGCGATTTTTATGACAAAAACCGGGATTATAATTATTACACTGCTGAACTATATGCCGGCCTGTTTTTTACAAAAGGCCAGATATGCGGAGAAACAAATATTGTATCAGGTTCGCAACGAAGTGTAAAATCAAAAAAAGGGATAGAGAAAAATAAAGAACAACTCAAGATGCTTTTTTTTGATCCCGGAAAAAAGATACCGGGCATTCCGTTGATGGGAGATAAGACAGCCATCTTTGATAAAGACAATGCGGACAGGTATAATTTTTCATTAGACTATGTTGACTACAACGGGCAAAATTGTTATTTATTTACTATCAAAGCCAAAAGCGGTTCCGGCGTTGTGATCGATAATATGACAACATGGTTCAGTAGCAAGTCAATGGAGATCGTTGCCCGTAATTATGATCTTAGTTACGATGCAGGTGTATATGATTTTAATGTTCACATGGAAGTGCAAATGATACAGTTTGGTGAACTCACTGTTCCATCAACACTTCGTTACGTTGGCACATGGGATGTAGCTTTTAAGAAAAGAGAAAGGGGAGTATTTACAGCTACGCTTTCCGATTTCAGCCGTTAAAAGGGGATCCGGTTTCTAGAGATCTTTGCTTGATGAATAACTTCTCCACTTCTCAATCACCTCCTTCATATCCTTCGGCAATTCGGTATCAAAAAACATTTCTTTTTTAGTAGTAGGATGTATGAATCCAAGTGTCTTTGCATGCAGTGCCTGGCGCTGACAAATAGCAAAGCAATTGTCAACAAACTGCCGGTATTTTGCGAACACGGTTCCTTTTACAATTTTATCACCACCATAAGTATCATCATTAAACAAAGGATGGCCAAGGTATTTCATGTGTACACGTATCTGGTGAGTACGACCTGTTTCCAAAACACATTCCACTAATGTTACATAATTAAATCGTTCAAGAACTTTGTAATGAGTGATCGCTTCTTTGCCATGATCACCTTCGGGATAGGCTTCAAATAATTTTCTGAACCGAAGATTGCGACCAACATGCGCCACTATTGTTCCTTCATCATTTTTCAGATCACCCCATGCCAAAGCGATGTATTTTCTTTGTACTGAATGATCATAAAATTGTTTGGCAAGATTGGTCATCGCCTTACTGTTCTTTGCCATCAACAACAAACCGCTTGTGTTTTTATCGATCCTGTGCACAAGACCAAATCGCGGCAATGTTGATTCAGTGATCGATGGATCTTTTTGTTGCAGATACCATGCTATTCCATTTAATAAAGTGCCGGTATAATTCCCGCTTCCCGGATGCACAACCATGCCGGCGGCTTTATTTATCACTATCACATCATCATCTTCGTAAAAAATATCAAGATCAATTTTCTCAGGCAATACATCCGTTTCTTCCGGACTCATGTCACTGTACACAATTATTTCATCAAGACCTTTTATTTTATAATTCTGCTTTACGGTATTTTTATTTACCGTCACCATGCCCGCATTTATCGCCTGCTGAATTTTATTTCTGGTAGCCCCCTCTATCCGCCTCATTAAATATTTATCAATACGCAACGGCTCCTGGCCCTTATCGATTTTAATAACAAATCTTTCAAACAGCTCATCACTGCCATTCTGTTGTTCCTCTTTTACCTGTTCTTCTTCAGACATAATTTTTATTTAACCGGCTACAGAGCCCTGATTAAGCTTTTGTTGCGACGCTCCATTCATCTTTCGGTTCACTATTCGGCACTTTCACTTTCTGTCGCTTTTGATTTAGTGAAGATGCAAAAGTACATTTGCAGAATGGATAAACAACAGGTCCTATTCCGTGATCTTGGTAATATGGATTATAAAGAAGCTTGGGATTATCAGGAGGGTCTTTTAAAAGAGAACACTCGCAGAAAGTCTTTGGTTTTTAGCCAGGAGCATACAACTACCCGACTGGAACCAAATGAGCCAGAACTCACCACTGAACATTATCTTCTTTTTGTAGAGCATCCACCTGTTTATACTCTGGGCAAAAGCGGCAATATTGAAAATGTATTGATGAGTGAAGAACAACTCGAAGAAAATGGCATTCAATTTTTCAGAACCAATCGCGGCGGCGATATTACTTTTCACGGCGATCAACAGATCGTTGGTTATCCTATCCTGGATCTTGAAAAATTTTACACAGATATTGGTAAGTACTTACGCAATCTGGAAGAAGTGATCATCCAGACGATGGCCGATTATGGATTAAAAGGAGCAAGATCATCAGGCGAAACCGGCGTTTGGCTTGATCCAGACATTCCCGGCAGGGAAAGAAAGATATGTGCAATGGGCGTACGCACCAGCCGTTGGATCACCATGCATGGATTTGCATTTAATGTCAATACAGATCTTTCTTACTTTAATAATATTATTCCCTGCGGTATTCAAAATAAACAAGTGACCTCGCTTGAAAAAGAGTTGGGAAAGAAAATAGACTTTGAGGAAGCAAAAGAAAAAGTAAAGAGGAATTTTGAAAAAGTGTTTGAAGTGGAATTGATCGCTGGTTAAATGGCTTTGGCTTACTACTCAAATTATTTCCTCATTAGCAATTTAACCATTAACGATGCAACAATTTAAGATCAAAAATCCTTTGGAATAAAAAATCGGTTCTTCTCTATTAATTTATCACTTTCATACAGCTCAGACTTGAACCATCCTGAATGATAGAAGTTGGATTTTTCGAGCATTAAAGAAGCCTCCTTGATGTCTTTTAATTCAAAAAGAAAAGTATCGTCATCTTCATAAAATTTGATAGAATATTTTTTATTGCCAAAATCCGTCAATGAAATTCTCACCAGCCCATCTTTATTTGCGACGATGTGGTATTGCGGAATTACAACACCCGGCTTATTTTTAATTATTGCATCGACCTTTGGATTTGCATTATTGGGAAAGATGTCTTGCTTGCCATTGTTCCTATATCTTCTTAAAAGAAGAAGCTCTTCCGTGGTCAAGGCGCTATCCGGAAGATTTAGACTGATGATCTTTTCCACCAACTTCACGTAAATACTGTCTTTAATTGCTTTTGAGGTCGAATCAGTAAGCAGCGCTGCACGTATGCTGTCGTTTGTCGGTCTTTTTGATTTTGAAAAAATAAAATTAGCACCATCAACTAAAATATAAAGCCTGTAAAACATTTTGTCGTTCGGCGCTTTTGCATCTAGATATCCATTTTGTTTATTATTAGGATCCGGAACAGTGATCAATGATTTAAAATTGGAAAGACTATCTGTTGATCGCTGAATGCTTATTTGTTTTAACTGGGGAAAGCTGTTATTCCAACTGATCACAATACGGTTGTTACCTTTATTTACAACGGAAAAAACAGGCAATGAATCCTGGGCATAGGTTAAAGCAGAAGCACAGATCAAAAGGGACAGAATGATTTTTCGCATGGATAGTGAACGTTAAAAAAGAAAATTTCTTTTGGTCTACATGGCAAAGATAGGTATGCAACCCGCAAAACTTAAAAGATTAACGAACCTTTTTGCAGCGAAGTATTTCCTTGTAAACCTCCGCTGTGGATCATGAGAATTTTACTGCCGGGTGGAAAATGATCTTTTTTTATGAGATCGAATAATGCAAAAGCCAATTTGCCCGTATATACAAAATCGGTTGGAATATTTGTTAGCCTGAAAAATTCATTCATAAAATCGAGTAGAACCTGATCATACTTTGCATACCCGCCAAAATGATAATTTAATAACATCTCTGTATTATTCATTTTCTTTTCCACTTTCCATCCTTTTAAAGCTGCAATACCAAGAATATTTTGATTGGATGTCGCCACCTCCTGAATACCATTAAACATTGTTCCTGTACCAACGGCACATGCTATATGAGTATAATTCTTCCCATCTGAATATTGCAGTATTTCGCCTGCACCTTTTTCTCCTTCTTTTCCTGCACCGCCTTCAGGAATGATATAATGTCCGGGAAATTCTTTTTTGATTGATTCGAGGAATTCATTACTGTCTTTTTGGGCATACATTTCTCTTGAAATGAATTTCAGTTCCATTTTATAGTTGGCTGCTTCAAGTAAAGTAGTAGAAAGCTTCGGAGGTCTATCCCCACGAATTATACCGATACATTTTATTTTTTTCAAGTAACAGGCACAGGCAGTTGCGACAATATGATTTGACCAGGCGCCACCAAAACTGATAATACCATTATAATTACCGGCATTAAAATTGTCAAGATGATATTTTAGTTTAAACCATTTATTGCCTGAAATGACCGGATGAATTTTATCAAGACGGAGAACATCAAGCTGAACATTTTTATTTTGTAAAAACGAAATTTGTATTTTATCTGTTGTTATTTTTTTAAGATCAGGAAGTTCCATGCAATAAATATAAGGCGAGTAGCTAATTTATTTAATTTCGCAATCTTTGGACTTTAAAATTATAAGATGAAACCCACATTAGTGATATTGGCAGCAGGAATGGCTTCACGTTACGGAAGTATGAAGCAGGTGGAAGGTTTTGGCCCTTCAGGTGAAACGATCATGGATTACTCTATTTATGATGCAATTCGTTCTGGTTTTGGGAAAGTAGTGTTTATTATTCGGAAAGAATTTGAAAAGAACTTTCGTGAGATCGTTGGAAAAGATATTGAAGGCAGGATAGAGGTTGAGTATGTTTTCCAGGAATTGAATAAATATACCGAAGGTGTTGAGATACCAAAGGAGAGAACCAAACCCTGGGGGACAGCCCATGCCGTCCTTTGCGCTGATGAAAAGGTAAAAGAACCATTTGCGGTTATCAACGCAGATGATTTTTATGGAAAAGATGGTTTTGTAAAAGCATATAATTTCCTCGTGAATGATTGCAATGAAAAAACATTTTCAATTATAGGCTATGAGTTATTAAAAACACTTTCAGAACACGGAACGGTGAACCGTGGTGTTTGCGAAGTTGACAATAAAGGGAATCTTGTTTCCGTCGTTGAAAGATTAAATGTTTCGCAGGTTGGCAATAAGATCGTTTGTAACGATGAGCATTCGCCTAAAGAACTTCCTTTAGATACGCATGTCTCAATGAACTTTTGGTGTTTTCATCCGTCTGTGTTTGATTATACAAAAAAAGTATTCAAAGAATTTCTTGCAGAAAATTCATCAAATCCCAAGGCTGAATTTTTTATACCAATAGTAGCAGATAAATACATTAAGGATGGAGAAGGAGTAATAAAAGTGATCCCTACTTCTGCAAAATGGTTTGGTGTAACTTATAAAGAAGATGCACCCATGGTAAGAGAAAGCTTGAGGAAATTAGTGGATGCCGGTGAATATCCCGAAAATATTTGGGCAAAATAAAAGCTGCCGAGGCAGCTTTTAAATATGTTGAAAGTTTAATGATTAATTTACTTTTACCATAAAGACATAATCTTCGATCTTTTTTACCTGTTGCGTACGATCCATTCCTTTCAATGAAGAAGCTGTAGGAGCTTTTACTTTTAAAGAAGTATCTGCTTTTTTCAATTCACTTAATACAGTGTGTATATATTTTGATTGAATTGCAAAAACAACTCCTTCGGCTGAAACCTGGCGGGTACTAAGTACTCCGATCACTTCACCATTATGATTAAGAACCGGTCCGCCACTATTTCCCGGATTTGCTGCAATACTTATTTGACAGCTTAAAGAATCTCCGTTAAGACCAGTCTTTGCACTTAAATAACCCTGGCCATACACCATCTCATCATTTCGAGGATAGCCAAGCGTATAAATTGATTCAGCCAGATCACTTGAAGATCTGCTGATGCCGTAAGGAATGCTCATCAAAGTTTTGAATGAATCATCTTCGATCTTAAGAATAACGAGATCCTTTGCGAAATCAGTAAAAACAACTCTTGCATTAAAGTTGTCACCTTTTTTATTTTGTACAACAACAGTTTTTGCATTTCTAACGACATGTGCATTGGTAACCAAATATCCTTTGCTATCGATCATAAAACCTGTGCCGTTAAAGCGATAAGAAGGATTGAGAATAGCTTTTTTCTCGCTTTTATTATCAACATCTTTGATCTTATTATCAAGTTCCTTGTTTTTAATTTTTAATCCATTCACTTCATTCACCAATTGTTTTACCTGTGAACTTTCAATTTTTGGAGAAAGAGACCAAACCAATAAACTAATAGTAAGTGTTGTAATACCTGCAATTGAAGCTGCGATCGCTGCAACTCTTTTATATTTCTTCCACAGGTAAGTAACTTTTGCATTCCCTTTCAACTTGTCTGAGTTGATCAAGCCTTTTTCAGCAAGATCAGTATGAACCTCATTCAATGTTGATTTGAACTTGCGCAATTCACCAACTTCATTCATTTGATGAATAAATAAAGTATGTTCAACTACCATCTGATCTACTTCGGGATTGGTTTTACGCAATTGTTCAAAATAAACCCTTTCATCCGTTTTCATTTCTCCGCGGATGTAGCGTTCAACAGCTTCTATTAATTGAATTTCTTCCATCACTTACCGTTTTTATATTGAGCGAAAAATAATTTTTTCAATCTCATAAGGCATTTGTACTTCTGGTTCTTGGCATTGTCGGCATTTGTATATCCAAACTGGCTGGCGATATCCTGCATGTTCCTTTTTTGAATATAAAATGCTTCGATCAAACTTTTACAAGGCTCGCCTAAACTGCCGATCGCCTTTTCCATTATTGCAAATTCCTGGTCCCTTTTCTCATGTTCCTCTACATCTTCTTCAACCGGCACTGTCCCTACCATGCTTTCTACCTCGTTTGTATACCTGTTATATTGCTGCAATCTTTTTAACCAGATTCGCCGGCATACCGAATAAACGTAGGTCTTTATCTGGCAATTCAACTCAAAATTTCCTGACCTGGCTTTTTCCAGCAACACGATCATTGCCTCCTGGAAAATATCTTTGGCCTCCTGTGCCGAACCGTTGTTATTGATAACCAGGCTTTGAACCATATTAAAATTGTCCTTATAAATGGTTTCAACTGCCTTTTTATCCCCTAAAGCCAATCCTTCCAATAACTCTTTCTCTTTAATATCAGGGTTCACTCTGCTTGATTTAATACAATTATTTAGAATTAGTAACCCAAAGAAAGCCAAAAAAAACTATTTCGTGGCGGGTTACCTTTTTCTTTATCGGGTATAAATGCCGAATTCTATTGTTTAAACAAAATCTAAAACAGAAAACATGAAAAAGCTTTTTATCGTATTGGCAATCGCAACAGCATTTGCTTCTTGCAATGATGACAAGACTACTGAATCTACAACTGAAACAACTGCTCCAGCTACAACTGTAACAGCTACAACAACTGAAACAGCTACATCTACTGAAACTATGATTACAACTGATTCTCCAGCTACTACAGCTACAACAGGGCACTAAGATTTTCATATGGCAAGCAATCGTTAGAGGCCATCCCGGGAAATCGGGGTGGCTTTTTTTTCTCCAAAGGAGCTTGCCCAAGGCGGACAAACAATCGTTCTGGTGTAATTATTTTGTATAAATGGCTTGCATCTTAAATACGAATACTTATTTTTGGAATCAGATGACAATTACAAAAGCATATCGTTGGTTTTATTTTTATTATTTCTTTAGCCAGAAGCCGGGATTGCTTTTGTTGAAAACGTATTAACGATAATAAGAAATCAACATAAAGAGTCTCGGCAAAAAGCCGGGACTTTTGTTTTAATATGGATACAAGAGTTTCGATACAAGGTTATGAAGGCAGCTTTCACCAAGTGGCAGCACAACAGTTTTTTGGCAAAAATGTCCAGGTATTGCCATGTGCCACATTTCGGGATGTGATCAAGATCGCTTCCAACAAAAAAGAAAGCGATGGTGGGGGAATGGCAATTGAGAATTCAATTGCCGGAAGCATACTAGCCAACTACAACCTGCTTCAAAAGTCAAACCTTAAAATAATCGGGGAGATCTATTTACAGATCAAACAAAATTTATTGGTAAACCCGGGAGTAAAGCTTGAAGATATTCGTGAAGTGCACTCTCACACTATGGCGCTACAACAGTGTTACGATTTTTTGGATAAGTATAAATGGAAACTGGTAGAAACAGAAGACACAGCACTAAGTGCAAAACATGTTCATCAGCATAAGAGTAAACATATAGCGGCTATTGCAAGCAAACTTGCGGCTGAATTATTTCAACTAGAAGTTCTGGCTCCGGGTATTCAGACTATGAAAAATAATTATACGAGGTTTCTGATGTTACAAAGGCAGGATGTAGCTCAAACGGTTGCTGATGCAAACAAGGCTTCCGTGAATTTTCAAACTGATCATTCAAGAGGTAGTTTGGCAAAAGTGCTGACGAAAATTGCTGAAGGAGGAATTAATTTAAGTAAGCTTCAAAGTTTTCCGATCCCGGGAAGTGATTTTAAATACAGTTTTCATGCAGATATGGAGTTTGACACGATAGATCAATTTCAAATTGTGGTTGACCAAATAAAACCATTAACAGAGGAGTTAAAAATTTACGGAGTTTATAAAAGAGGATTGTGGAAATAGAATTGAACTATGATTAACATGATTTATAAAATGATTATTAGGAAGTATGGAAACAAGTAAACGATTAGAAGGGATAGGGGAATATTATTTTTCTCAAAAACTGAGGGAGATAGATGAATTGAATAAGCAAGGAAAGAATATCATCAATCTTGGTATTGGCAGTCCGGATCAGCCGCCACACCCCGATGTGATAAAGACTTTGCAGGACGAAAGCGCAAAACCCAATGTACATGCTTATCAATCGTACAAAGGCTCGCCTATTTTAAGAAAAGCAATGAGTGGGTGGTATAAGAAATGGTATAATGTTGATCTGAACCCTGATACAGAAATACTACCATTGATCGGGAGTAAAGAAGGCATTATGCATATCTGCATGACCTATTTGAATAAAGGTGATGAAGTGTTGGTGCCTAATCCTGGTTACCCGACTTATAGAAGTGCAGTAATGCTGGCTGGTGGCAAGTGCAAAGAATATAAACTGAGAGAAAAAAGTAACTACGAACCGGACTTTGATAAACTCTCAAAAAAGGGATTGAAGAAAGTGAAGCTGATGTTTGTAAACTACCCGCAAATGCCAACAGGTCAATTGCCATCAAGAGAATTGTTTGAAAAATTGGTTGCATTTGGAAAAGAAAATAAGATTCTGATCATTCATGATAACCCTTACAGTTTTATTCTTAATGAAAATCCAATGAGTTTATTGAGTGTTGAAGGCTCAAAAGATTGTGTGATCGAATTGAACTCTTTGAGTAAGTCGCAAAATATGGCTGGATGGAGAGTGGGAATGCTTTGTGGGGCAAAAGAAAGAATCGAAGAAGTGTTGCGTTTCAAAAGTAATATGGACAGCGGAATGTTCTTGCCTGTTCAGTTAGCTGCTGCAAAAGCATTAGGCTTAGGAAAAGAATGGTATGATGAAGTAAATAAAGTATATAAAGAAAGAAGAGAGAAAGTTTTTGAATTACTCGATCATTTAAAATGTAAGTTTTCAAAAGAACAGGCAGGAATGTTTGTCTGGGCAAAAATTCCTTCGAAATATAAAACTGGGTTTGAGTTGAGTGATGATGTATTGTACAATTCAAATGTATTTATAACTCCGGGAGGCATATTTGGTGACTCGGGAGATAAATATGTGAGAATTAGTTTATGTGCGCCGGTTGAGAAGTTTGAAGAAACGATTCGAAGAATTAAGAATTAATAATTGTTATGGATAGAAAACGAATAGCAATAGTTGGTGTTGGCCTCATTGGAGGTTCATTGGCACTGCAATTGAATGAAAAAGGGCTTGCAAGTAGATTGATTGGTGTCGATTCGAACAGAGATCACCAGAAAAAAGCATTGGAACTGGGTTTGGTTGATGAGATAATGGATATGAATGAAGCGATTGATAATTCCGATGTTGTTATTCTTGCGATACCTGTTGATGCATTGGTGAAAATTATGCCGAATGTGCTTGATAAGATCAATAACCAGGTATTGATCGACATGGGTTCAACAAAATCTGAGTTAATGGCCATCGCAAATGGCCATGCTAAAAGAGGAAGATATGTAGCCACACATCCCATGTGGGGAACAGAATACAGCGGTCCGCAGGCTGCAGTGCATGGAGCATTTGAAAATACGGCTGTTATAATTTGTAATTCCAATGAAAGTGACGAAGATGCGTTGGAGTGGACAAAGAATATGTATAAAAAGATAGGTATGCATTTATTGGAAATGGATGCAGTTGCTCATGACCTGCATGCTGCTTATGTCAGTCATATTTCACATATCACATCATTTGCATTGGCAAATACAGTTTTGGAAAAAGAAAAAGAAGACGATGCGATCTTTGAATTAGCATCTGCAGGTTTTGCAAGTACGGTAAGATTGGCGAAAAGCAACCCATCTATGTGGGTGCCTATCTTTATGCAAAACAGGGAAAATGTATTGGATGTTTTAAATGAACATATATCACAGTTGAGAAAGTTTAAGAGTTGTTTGGAGAAAGAGAATTATGAGTATTTGCAGGAGTTGATAGAGAATGCGAATAAGATCAGGAGGATAATAAAATAATCTGAACTGGGATTTATGTGATGAATGAGATGATTGGGAAACGTTTCCCATAAATCCCAAAGATCCTATTGATCCCAGTTCAGACAAAAGCTTAATAGAATTACAATAGTTGGGGACATAAAAATTAACTTTACAAATTATATTGAAAATGCAAACAATCGAACAGACAACAAACGAAGCCGCACAAAAAGCATGGGGCAAGCGACCGCTGATCATCAGCGGGCCATGCAGCGCTGAAACCGAAGACCAAGTAATACAAACAGCGCAACGCCTGGCTGCAACAGGCAAAGTGGATATGCTGCGTGCAGGCATCTGGAAGCCGAGAACAAAACCCGGAATGTTTGAAGGCATTGGTGCAAAAGGATTGCCATGGTTGCAACGAGCAAAGAAACTAACAGGGTTGCCAACAACAGTGGAAGTAGCTACTGGCAAACAGGTAGAGGATGCACTCAACTTTGAAGTGGACGTATTATGGATCGGCGCAAGGACGACAGTGAATCCTTTTAGTGTGCAGGAAGTGGCTGATGCATTGCGTGGCGTTGATGTGCCGGTGCTGATCAAGAACCCGATCAATCCTGATCTTGAATTGTGGAGCGGCGCTGTTGAACGTGTTGCCCGTGCAGGCATCAAGCAAATCGGTCTTATTCATCGCGGATTTTCTTCTTATGGAAATACAGAGTACCGCAATGCACCGATGTGGCATTTGGCGATCGAGATGAAACGTCGCAATCCCGAGATGCTGATCATTAATGATCCCTCGCATATTTGTGGTCGTCGTGATATATTGATGGATGTTGCACAAAAAGCAATTGACCTTGACTTTGATGGATTGATGATCGAAAGTCATATCGATCCTGATAATGCATGGAGTGATGCAAAGCAACAGGTAACACCGGAGAAATTGGCGGAGATGCTTGATGCAATTAAATGGCGTTATGAAACTGCGGAAGAAAAAGAATTCATCACGGCATTGGAAAAGCTTCGTGAGCAGATCAATCATTTGGATGATGAGCTGATACAATTGCTTGGTCAGCGAATGAAGATCGCAGACAAGATCGGGGAATACAAGAAGAATAATAATGTAACCATTTTGCAAACTAGTCGCTGGAACCAGATACTGGAGAAAGCTTATGCAAAAGGAGATGCGTTGGGATTAAGTAAAGAGTTTATCACGAAGTATTTTGATGCGGTGCATATGGAGAGTATCAATCATCAGAATAAGATCATGAACTCTTAAATAATTATGAGTTATGAATGAGAGTTTGATACCAGCTTCAGTTTCTCATAGCATCGTCTGTTGCGTCGCAATCCGTTCGTCGTTCTGTAATTCTATTTAGCATTAATGAAGAAACTAACTTATAAATTTTCCAATTCATCGGTTGATTACTACTTAGCCTACGGCATTTCTCATCTAAAAGAAATTGTTGACAAGGATAATGCTATCATCATTACAGATGAGAATGTTTATAATGCGCATACAAAAAGATTTAAGAACTGGAATTGCATTGTATTAAAACCAGGCGAGGAATTTAAAATACAATCAACTGTTGATTCAGTGATCGAGCAATTGATAGAAATGGAAGCCGATCGCAAGACAACTTTAGTAGGAGTTGGCGGCGGAGTAATTACAGATATCACTGGTTATGTGGCTTCAGTTTATATGCGTGGGATTTCATTTGGTTTTATTCCAACATCGATACTTGCAATGGTTGATGCTTCAATTGGCGGTAAGAATGGAATTGATGTTGGCGTCTATAAAAACATGGTTGGCATAATTCGCCAGCCAAAATTCATTCTGCATGATATGGTTTTCCTGAATTCATTACCCAAAAATGAATGGGAGAATGGTTTTGCAGAAATAATAAAGCATGCTGCAATAAAAGATGTAGCCATGTTTAAAGACCTTGAATCTAAAACGCTTAAATATTATCAATCAAGACAAACAAATATTTGTGAATTGGTACAGCGTAATACCATCATCAAAACAAAAGTGGTGCAGAATGATGAATTTGAAAAAGGAGAGAGAAGGTTATTAAATTTTGGTCATACACTCGGACATGCTTTGGAAAATCAATACGAATTATCACATGGCCAGGCAGTAGCTATTGGAATGACATACGCTTCTGTTATTTCCCAAAAGATAACCGGCTTCAAAGAGGCTGAGAGGATTGCCAATCTCATTTCAAAATATGATCTGCCAACATTTGCCGACTTTGATAAGCAGAAAGCATTTGAAGTTTTGAAAATGGATAAGAAGCGGGAAAAGAAAGAATTGAATTATGTATTATTGGAAAAAATAGGGAAAGGAGTTGTAAAATCAATTCCATTAAAACAATTAGAAGAAATTATTCAGAATCTATGAAAGTAACTATACATCCGTCACAACTGAAAGGAATTATCCAGGCGCCGGCATCAAAGAGTTCAATGCAGAGAGCCTGTGCTGCGGCATTATTATCGAAGGGAACAAGTACAATTTATAATCCTGGTCATAGTAATGATGATAAAGCAGCTTTGGACATTATTCAGAAACTTGGAGCTGTTATCGAAGTTGATAGTTCAGAGTTAAAGGTTCAAAGCCAGGGAATCAATCCCATTGCTGATGAGATCAACTGTGGTGAATCGGGATTAAGCATAAGAATGTTTACCCCGATCGTTGCTTTGAGTGATAAAGAGATTACAATTAATGGTTCCGGAAGTTTGGAAACAAGACCGATGGATTTCTTTGATGACATCTTGCCGCTGCTTGGAGTAAAGATCAAAAGCAACGATGGGAAATTACCAATGACAGTTCAGGGGCCATTAGTTCCTGCAAATATTGAAGTTGATGGTTCTTTGAGTTCTCAATTTCTCACAGGGTTATTGATGGCTTATTCTGCTGCAGGAGCAAATGATGTTTCGATCAAAGTAAAAGATCTTAAAAGCAAGCCTTACATTGATCTGACTTTAGATGTAATGAAACATTTTGGGATGAATGTTCCTGAAAATAAAAATTATAAAGAATTTGTCTTTCACAATGAGCCCCTTCAAGACTCGCCACGCCAATATACCGTTGAAGGTGACTGGAGTGGTGGAGCATTTTTGCTCGTCGCGGGAACCATTGCTGGTTCAATAACTGTTCGTGGTCTTGATCTTTCATCAACACAAGCGGATAGAAAAATAATGGATGCATTGATGAATGCAAATGCAGCAATTGCTATGGAAGCAAAAGGGATACAGGCCCATCCGGGAGGGTTACGTGGTTTTGAATTTGATGCAACTGATTGCCCTGATCTTTTTCCTCCATTAGTTGCTTTGGCTTCTTATTGTGAAGGTGAAACAAAGATCCAAGGTGTAAGACGCTTGAAACATAAGGAAAGTAATCGAGCTGTTACATTGCAGGATGAATTTGATCTGATGGGAGTGAGGATAGTCATTGAAGATGATACAATGATAATTCATGGTGGTTTTGTAAAAGGTGCGGATGTTCATTCACATCATGATCATCGTATTGCTATGGCTTGTGCTGTTGCAGCATTAGGAGCAAATAGTGAAACGATAATTGAAGAGGCGTATGCTGTAAAAAAGTCTTATCCTGATTTTTATAATGATTTGAAAAGCTTAGGAGCAAATGTATCTTTACCTTTTCAGAATTTAAATTTATAAAGTGAATTCATTCGGCAGAATATTTAAAGTTTCCATCTTTGGTGAATCACATGGTGAATGTGTAGGAATAACTATTGATGGTTGTCCTGCAGGTTTATCATTATCACCAGAAGATTTACTTACTGATCTTGAAAGAAGAAAAGGCGGCAAACAAAAAGGAACTACGCCAAGACAGGAAGAAGATTTCCCAATTTTTAAAAGTGGATTGTTTAACGGGAAGACAACAGGATTCCCAATTACAATCCTATTTGAAAATAAAAATATCCGTAGCGAAGATTATACAAAACAAAGAAGCATTCCACGTCCCGGCCATGCGGATTGGGTAGCCCATCAAAAATTTGGTGGCAATGAAGATTATCGCGGCGGTGGCCATTTCAGTGCAAGGTTAACTGCGGGAATTGTTGCAGCAGCAGGCATTGCTAAAAGATTAATGAAAGAAGTAAATATCCATGCTGAGGTAATTGAAATAGGAGGGGAGAAAGACTTGGAAAAAGGCTTACAAAAAGCAATTGATGCAAAAGATTCTGTTGGCGGAATTCTTGAATGTAAAATAAATGGGTTGCCAATTGGTTTGGGCGAACCATGGTTTGATTCAGTAGAATCGTCCTTAGCTCATCTTGTTTTTGCCATACCTGCGGTAAGAGGGGTTGAATTCGGAACTGGTTTTACGGCGGCAAAAATGTTTGGCAGCCAACATAACGATGCCATTCTTGAAATGGGTGGCAAAACAAAAACAAATCATGCCGGTGGAGTAGTAGGAGGAATTACAAATGGGAATGAGTTAGTTTTTCGCTTAGCAATAAAACCAACTTCATCAACTCCAAAAGAACAGGAAAGTCTGAACTGGGATACAGAGCAAGTTGAAAAATTCTCCATTAAAGGTCGTCATGATCTTTGTGTTGCATTAAGAGCACCGGTTATTGTAGAAGCTGTTACTGCGTTGGTACTGGTTGATTTTATGATGCTGGAACAAAAAATACCACGGATAATATCTTAATCACTTATATATTTCCCATACGTTCTGTCTCCGAAATAGGTAAAGTTTTTTCTTCTATCGAATTTCGTATAAGTTAAAAGCGAAAAAATAAATCCATTCTTTTCTACCTGCACAGTATGATAGATCAATCCATTTGGATTCTGCTTTAAGACAAACCTGATCCTTCCATTCCAGGACGAATGATCAATAAAAGAAGTATCAACAGTTGTTTTAAAAGGAAAATCTTCAGCAAGTTTTCTTTGCATTAGCCTGCTCCTGTACCATGTGCCACCAGTCGGGCTTACTAATGGTTTTCCGTTATAAATAACAAGACTATCATTATAGGCAAGCACAACTAATTTGTGATTTTCATTTCTTAACCACTCTATAATTTTCTTTGTATGAAAATTATCTTCATAGCCATAATCGCTATCAAGAAAGGCGATACGATCAATATTGTCTGGAATCCTTGGAACGCCATCTAAATACCCAAATATGAAACTACCCCCACCGCTATGGCCATTTAAAACGATCTTAGGATGATATTCTTTTAATCGGTCAGCTAAGCTGTCAACAAAACTTCTTATTAGCTCAAACGAACCACGATGTGTTCTTTTCCATGCAGGCCAGCTTTTATTATCGGCCATTAAATATGCAACTATATAATTATTCTTTTTATCAAGTTTTCTGACATACCGGGTTTGTGCAGCTATATGCTGGATATCAAAATGCCAGTCATCGCCGGGTTTCATTTTCTTTCCCCTTGTCCATTCGATGCTGTTGCCATTGGGTAAAGCAAACAAAACCAAAAAAGTTTCTCCCTTTTTATTAAAATGCAACGGTGCGTTAATGTTTATCGTCACACTATCATGCCCGTTTTTAATCCATAACTCTTGTTCCTTAAAACTCCCTGTTTCAATAAAATCCTTTAAAATTTGTGAATGTGAGAGATTTACACAGCCTGTTAAAAAAATAACAAGGCAGATTACTTTATAACAGGAACGATTCATTACTTTGTCCGATTGCGAAAAGGGAAATTAGCATAAATTTATGAACCGTCTTACCAAAGCTTTTTTTGTTTGCAACGATCAAAGATTGATCACCATCTGCCTGATCATTTTTGTCCTATGCCTATCCTCATGTAAGGAAAAAAGTAAGCCGGAAGAAAAAGTGATAGTGAAGGCACCGGAAAAAATGGATGATAAGGTAAAAGAACTTATTAAAAGTTATATTGAATATTCTGTTTCGAAAAATGGAAGAATGGATGATTCTACAGTGCTTTATCAATTACCGATTCTTGCCAGCCTGTATAATCAAAAAACATTTGTTCCACAATGGAGCAGTTCGCAAAAATGGTTAGCCCAGGGTGATTCCCTTTTATTATTTATTGAAAATGCAAAATTGTACGGACTTTTTCCAACCGATTACCACTCTCATCAATTAACTAGCTTAAAAAAATTATTTGCGGCTGATGCATTTAAGGATAAAGAAACACAAGATGCTGCGAGCTGGGCCCGGGCCGATCTTATGCTAAGCGATGCACTGGTAAGCATTTTTCATGATATAAAATTGGGAAGATTGCCCAACGATAGTATTACATTGAGAAAAGACTCGGTATTGTCAGCGGAATTTACTTCCTCTAAATTCAATGCTGCTGCATCAGGCCTTTCGCTGAATGTTATCATGTCAACACTTGAGCCAAAATATAAGGGCTATCGTGAATTGAAAAAGGCGGTCAGGATTTTTCTTGATAGTGCTGATTTCAATCCGATCACCCCGATTGTTTTTCCAAATAAGAATAAAGTTGAGCTAAGAGCTGCAGTAGTGAAGAGGCTTTTTGAGACTGGCTACCTTGATTCACTAAATGCACAAATAGATTCATTGCAATTGGCAGGCGTTTTAAAAAAGTACCAAAAAAATAGCAGGTTAACTATTGATGGAAAGATCGGGGGTCAAACCGTCAGGATGCTAAATTTATCAGATGCAGAAAAATTTGATCGCATTGCAATTTCAATGGATAGGTATAAAATGTTACCGGACTCTTTGCCGCAAAAATATATATGGGTGAACATTCCTTCATATAGTTTGCGATTAATGAGTAACGATACTTTGGTATTGGGAAGTAAAGTAGTAGTCGGCAAACCAATTACAAGAACACCGGTACTTACCAGTGCTGTGTCTGAAATCATCACTTATCCCCAATGGACCATTCCGGAAAGTATTATAGAAAAAGAGATAATACCAGGCATGAAGAAAGACACTAGTTACCTTAGGAGGAAAGGTTATATGCTCCTGAACAGTAAAAATGAAGAAGTAAGTCCTGACTCGGTCAACTGGGCAAAATATGAAAAGAAAATACCTTATAGAGTTATACAGGGCAGTGGAGATGATAATGCATTGGGGGTTTTAAAATTTAATTTTCCGAATAAATACTCCGTTTATCTGCATGATACCAATCAGCGTTCTTTTTTTGGGCAGGATACAAGAGCTTTAAGCCATGGGTGTGTTCGGGTACAGGAGTGGGAAAAAATGGCTTATTACATCATGAACAACCAGTTTGACAGTAGTGTAAAAAAGAAAAAACCAAACGAGATCACTCTTGATTCAATGACGCATTGGTTAGCAATAAAAGAGAAGCACAGTATTCCATTACGTAAAAGGATCCCTGTTTATATCCGTTATTTTACCTGTGAAGCAAACGACGGCCGTATTAGTTTTTTTGAAGATATTTATGAGGAGGATAAGAAAATGATCGAACTGCTATTTGCTAACAAAAAGAATGGCGAATGAGATTATTTCTAATTATTTCTTCTTTATTGACAGGTATTTGTTTACTTGCCGGTGATACTATTGAAGCCCGTGGTGCAAAACCCAAACTTTTATATGGTACAGCGAGTTATTATTCCAATAGCTTTAATGGAAAGAAAACAGCCAACGGTGAAATTTATTCTCATAAAAAAATGACTGCTGCTTGCAATGTATTGCCCCTTGGCACATGGATAAAGGTTACAAACCTTCGAAATGGGAAGAGTGTTGTTGTAAAGACAAATGACAGGCTTCATACAAGAATGAAAAGAGTTGTTGATCTAAGTCGTGAGGCGGCAGATAAATTAGGATATGTGAAATCTGGTCTTACTAAAGTGCGGGTAGAAGTGATGGGTAAGAAAAAACCTGAAAAATAGGTGGAAATCAAACTAATATTAAATTTCAGGATATAGTATAGAGCCTTTATTTTTGTTAAAACCCAAACTACTTCTTTATGAAGCATTTAATTGTTTCACTGCTTGCCTCACTAATCATAGCACCCGTTGTTTATGGCCAGGAAGATGAGATAAGATCTCATGAGATAGGCGTGAGCTTTAATCTTTACGATTTTACAACCGCTGATTTAATAAGAGCCACTTCTTTTAATGCTGTTATCAGGGATAAGCAATTTGGTAAGGATATGTCCCCAGGTATAGGCTTGCATTATTTTAAAGGATTAAAAAAGCGTATTGACTTTGCCGGTTCTCTTGGTATCTCATATCTTAATCAAACTTTTCCCGATAACCAGGATCCAACTGAAAGATATATGTTTCAGTTAGAAGCGGCTGCACATTTCAAAATGGTTAGTGATAAATATTGGTTTCAACCATATTTGATCGGTGGTTTCGGAGTACAAAAATATTATGTATACTATGGTGCATATATACCGGTTGGAATAGGATTGAATATAAACTTTTTTAATGAGGGCAGATTGTTTTTCAACTCAACATATAGGGCACCGATCACTACAGGCACTGCTAATTATCATTTCGTGCATGCATTTGGAATTTCTGGACGTCTTACTAAGAAGAAAGAGCCTGTTGTAATTCCATCGCCGCCTCCTCCAGTAGTAGCACCGAAAGACAGCGATAATGATGGGATCATTGATGCGAATGACAAGTGTCCTAATGTAGCAGGGGTAGCAAAATATGAAGGTTGCCCTGTTCCGGATACTGATAAAGATGGCATTAATGATGAAAATGATAAGTGTCCATCTGTTGCAGGTCTTGCAAAATACCAGGGTTGCCCTGTGCCTGATACAGATAAAGATGGTATAAATGATGAAGAGGACAAATGTCCAAGTGTTGCCGGTGTTGCCCGTTACCAGGGTTGCCCTGTACCTGATACAGATGGTGATAAAGTAAATGATGAAGAAGACAAATGTCCAAAAGTTGCAGGACCAGCTGACAATTATGGATGTCCGGTAATTGGAATAAAATCTTATGAGATAGTATTTAAAACCGGCAGTGCTGTTTTACTTGCAAAGGGCAAACCAATATTAGATACCGTTGTTGCTTATTTAAAAAGAAATCCAGATGTAGAAGTAACGATTGACGGGCATACTGATAATACCGGTTCAGATAAGGTTAATAATCCATTATCAGTTAAACGGGCTGAGGCAACCAAAAAATACCTGGTAAGCAAAGGAATTAATGCTGATAGATTAGTGACAGCAGGATTCGGATCTACTCAACCGGTTGCCGATAATAATACTAAAGAAGGAAGAGAGAAGAATCGTCGCATAGAAATTAAGATAAAAGGATAGTTTGCAATTTGCTGAAAGCAGATTTACAGAAATAAAATGTTCCGCTAAAACCAACTGATCTGAAAAAAGAAAAGCGTTTCGAATAAGAAACGCTTTTCTTTTTTAACTACGTGCTTCATTTTTTTGTCGGCTCATAGTAAAGAATTACTGCACCACAACCAAAAGTTTTTGTTTTTAAGAGTTTAAGATCTACTCTATCTCTGATATTTTTAAACAATGGCAGGCCGCTTCCTACAACAGTTGGATGAACGCCAAGTTGGTATTCATCAATTAAGTCAAGTTGCGTTAAGGCTATTATTAAACGCGGGCTGCCAACTCCAATATTTTTACCCGCTTGTTTCTTGAGTTCTAAAATTTCTTCTTTAATGACTTCTTTTTTCAATGTTGTATTTTTCCATTCAACATCTTTCAGCGTTCGTGAGAAAACGATCTTTGAAATATTGTCTATTAATACTGCAAATTCATCCATTGGTTTGTTACCAGTAGGATTTTTTACTACGGATGGCCAATAACTTTCCATAAGTTGATATGTTATCCTTCCGTATATAAGGGTGCCTGTATTCCTTAATAGCTCATTATAATGTTCATGTATCTCATCATCTGCACTCATTGCTGTGTGGTCGCAAAATCCGTCAAGCGTCATGTTCATTGCTGCAATTAGTTTTCTCATATTTTAGGTTTTAGTTGTATTTTTTTTTCTGTTCGTTTTTTTTGCGAACGTTTCAATTTAGCAGTGTAACCAGGCATGAAGCACCAAACTCTAATTTATGATATAAAACGTCATTTGAAAAAAATCACCTTTGAAAGTCAGTTAAATCATAGAAGGCTTGCAAATAAAAAGAGCCCCGGTAAATGGGGCTCCTTCTGACAAACAAGTTAGTATGATTGCGACTCAGATCTTAAAGCCAACTGTAAGTATCACATTGCCGCCATTATCTTTCAGGTCGGCAAAAGTATTGGCTCTTGGCGGATTAACACGGTACGGAAAGCTAACATCCTTATTTAAACGTTGTACATAAGTAAGATCAATAAATACCCCTTTATTCCTATAACCAAGTCCGCCACTTGCAAACATCTTTCTTGCTTTTAGTTCTTCTTCTTTGTATGGACTTGTATAATAGGCAAAACCTGCACGGGCCATTATAGTATTAAATTTCAATTCGCCACCCAACCGAAAATTAAATGTTCCTTTATACACAGCATCGATGGCTTCATTGTAAGGCTCAAAAGGTGCTTTTGTAAATGAATTCACTTCGCCATCATATGGAGCATAGTTCATCCATTTGTAATTGGTGTATTCGATATCCAGGGTAATAAATCCTTTTTGTCTTCTTGTGTCTTCCACTTCTCTGAAAACATAAGAACCGCTGATCATGATCTTGGTTGGAGAATTCAATTGATACTGGCTCTCAACCTTGTCGCTTGCTCCTGTTATGGTTGCCATGCCTACGCTGTCGTAACCATGTCCTGCACCAAACAAATTTTCAAGGTCAGCAGCAAATCCTGAGCTGGTTGTCTCTTTTAATGGCATCCACGTAGGAGAGTGGACCGCTAATCCTAAACGTATGTATTCTTTTGGCCGGTAAATTAATCCTCCACGAAGATTCAAACCATATCCTTTTAAAGTAAATGTCTCGTCGTAAGTTAGAAAGTTAAAATCATTGTCTTCATTGCCTGTTGCATCTGATTCATGAAAATAAGTTCTCTTCTCCTGATTGATAATATTTATTCCAAAACTGATCCCTGCCATAAATTTTTTGCTGATCTCTGATCCCCATCCTAAATTAATTTCTGTAATACCTCCTCTTGATTCTACCATGTTTTCCTGGTTTCTTATTGAAGGATTTTCAGAACGAGCTATTACTTGCGGACTACCATTTATCGTGACTGTATCTACCAGGTAAGTGTATAGTGCCATCTTTGTAGGCATAGAAATAGTTGAGCTATATAATAGTGCCTGGTCTATTGTAAGACCGGAAGCAGCAAATTCATCAGCTAACGGTTCCCCATAACTGCTGTAATCATTTTCTCCTTTATAATAAGTGTTGTAATTAAAATTGGCTTGTTGTGTAACAGTTATCCCAAACGAATTTTTTGCTTTTTGACCAAAGCCGCCAAATACAAAACCAGAAGTTCCAAGATCAAACTTGGTTTTACCTTCTGCCGTACTATTTGTTTCCCTGAACATACTTTTAGTTTTTCCAAACTGAACACCGGGTGTAAGAAAAACATCTGAGGTTTTAAAAAATGCAAGACCTGCCGGGTTAATATGATTTGCTGTTGCATCGCCACCGAGCGAAACCATTGCACCTCCAATTGCCTGGTTCCGTGCCGTGCCTTTTAATTGATACCAGGATAATCGTAATGCGTCTTCAGGTGATTGAGAAAAAGATATGTATGAGGAAAGAAGAAAAATGGTAGTAAAGATTTTTCCTTTCATATAGAAGTTATAAAGTTTTAAATAATAGGAAACAGGAAACATTCAAAAAATGCTTCGATTGTTTAGCCTGTTTCATGTTTATGAGTTAGTTGCCACCCCTGGTTGGACGAGATGCGCCACCGCCACCACCACTGCTTCCAGATGAACTGGAACCGCTGCTACTACTTGATGAACTTGAACTTGGTATTGAGCTAGGTGTATAGCTTCTTGATGAAGGTGAAGATGAATTATTGCTGCTGGTATTAATATTAGTTCCGTTGTTAAAAATTTGTTTGAGCGTATTGCTAAAGCCGTTGTTTGAATTCCTGTTGTTGTAAACAGGTCTTCCCATACCGGTCTTATATGAATTCATTTTTACGCTGTTATTGGCATTATTATAAGTCGTGCCTGTATAACTGGCCAGGTTGAACGGTCTTGGCTTTGAAACATTTTGAACTACACTTGTTTGTCCTTTATAGCCGGGATTATAAGCGATCACATTGTTACGGCAGTAAGGATTGTAATAATAATTCCAGGAAGTATATGGGTTGTAATAAGTACCGTAATAACGATTCGCATTATAACCATAACGATCATATGCATACCAATCATCAAGAGAACTCCATTGAGAACGGTTTTGCACTTTCATGCGTAGGTAACGGTCATCATAATATTCATCATCATACTGATACTGATTATCTTCTTTTTCTTCTACACGTACATATTCATCTTGCGGACGGGTAGGAGAAAAATAAACATCATCCGGAGTTTGTCCGGTTTTGTATGCGGTTGTACAATTGCTTAACGCTGCTGCGGTAATTGCCAAAAGTAAAATTTGACGTTGCATGGCAGGGAGTTTAAGTGGTTTATAAAATTGAAGTTACTACATTTGCGCCGGATTTCCGACACACATCTTTGAGCATCAAATATTTTGCCGCTCAATGTAAAATTGCGAAATCCGTTGTTAATTAAAACGTAAGATTCAACCGTTCGTTATTTTGATAATGTTAAAGATTTCTATTGAGCCGGCATCGGTTCCTTGATTGATCTTTTGTTGGAATTTTAATATGAGCTTGTCGAAGAGCTCCATTCATCTATTGTTACGCCGGTTGATCTATTTCTAATAATTTAAAATCTCCGCAATAGCGGAATTGATTTATGTCAAAAGGAATCACAACAAGAGCCGAAGATTATTCTCAATGGTATAACGACCTTGTTTTAAAAGGTGGACTAGCTGATTATTCTGCAGTGCGGGGTTGTATGGTGATAAAACCCTACGGGTTTGCACTATGGGAAAACATGAGAGATGCTCTGGATAAAATGTTTAAAGAAACGGGTCATCAAAATGCTTATTTCCCTTTGTTTGTTCCAAAAAGTTTTTTGGAAAAAGAAGAAGGCCATGCTGAAGGTTTTGCAAAAGAATGTGCTGTCGTTACTCATTATCGTTTAAAAGCAAACCCTGATAAAAAGGGAACATTAATGGTTGATCCGGATTCAAAGCTGGAAGAAGAACTTATCATTCGTCCGACAAGTGAGGCCATTATCTGGAATACTTATAAAGATTGGATCCAATCATATCGTGATCTTCCATTGCTCATTAACCAATGGGCAAATGTGGTACGTTGGGAAATGAGAACAAGATTGTTTTTGCGTACGGCAGAATTTCTTTGGCAGGAAGGTCATACTGCGCATGCTACTTCTGAAGATGCGATAGAAGAAACAAAAAAGATGTTGGAAGTGTATGCAACTTTTGCAGAAGAGTTTATGGCATTACCGGTGATCAGGGGTGTAAAATCTGAAAGCGAAAGATTTGCCGGCGCTATCGATACATATTGCATTGAAGGATTGATGCAGGATGGAAAAGCGTTGCAATGTGGCACTTCGCATTTCCTTGGACAAAATTTTGCAAAAGCATTTGAAGTAAAATTTTTAAACAAAGAAAACCAGCAGGAATATGTTTGGGCTACGAGTTGGGGAGTAAGTACAAGATTGATCGGCGCATTGGTAATGGCGCATAGCGATGACCAGGGATTAGTGTTGCCTCCAAGGATCGCACCTTACCAGGTTGTGATCGTCCCGATCTACAAAGGCGAAGAATCAAAACCGGTGATCGATGCTAAGGCAAATGAAATAATGAAAGAACTCAAAGCCGCTGGTATCCGCGTAAAATATGATAATAATGATAACAACAGGCCTGGATGGAAGTTTGCAGAATATGAATTAAAAGGAGTGCCGGTAAGACTTGCAATGGGGCTTCGTGATATGGAAAATAATGTGGTTGAACTCGCAAGAAGAGATACAAAAGAAAAGCAGCAAATTCCTATTTCCCGATTGTCAGATCACATAACACAATTGCTTGATGAGATACAGCAAAATCTTTATAACAATGCTTTGAATTATCGTGAGCAACATATTACTTCAGTTGATAATTGGGATGAATTTGTAAAAACACTCAATGAAAAAGGTGGCTTTGTTTCTGCACATTGGGATGGCACAGCAGAAACTGAGGCTGAAATAAAAGATAAGACGAAAGCTACCATTCGTTGTATTCCTTTGAATAATCCCCGGGAGCAAGGAGTGTGCATTTTAAGTGGAAAGCCAAGCAAAGAAAGGGTTCTATTTGCTATTGCATATTAAAATTTGCTTATTATATTTATGTTTTAAAAATTCTAAAACCAAACTAACATCATGGAAAATTTAAACATGGCTCCTCCCGGACCAAAGGGACCATTTAGCGAAAACTGGCTCGTAGAAGCTATATTAGTAACCTTACTTTGCTGTCTTCCTTTTGGAGTCGTAGGTATTATATTCGCTGCACAGGTAAATACTAAGCAACAAGCTGGTGATATGGAAGGTGCAGAAAAAGCAAGAAGAGATGCTGCAAAATGGACAAAAATTGGTTTTTGGGTAGGCCTAGGAGTGATAATACTGTATCTCCTGTTTTGGCTGGTGTTTGGGGTAGCTATATTGGGCGGAGCAGCATCAATGAGTAACTAAGCGTTCGATGCAAAATCGATACATTAAATTTTCGATCTTTATAATAGCAGCAGGTGCCATCCTGCTGCTTTATTTTTTTGTTGAACCTGAGAATGGCATTTTGCCTAAATGCTTTTTTCATGAATTGACTGGGTTGTATTGTCCGGGTTGCGGTGTGCAACGTTCTTTTCATGCTTTATTAAATGGACATATTCTAACTGCTATTAATTATAACTTGTTGTTTATTTTATTTCTGCCGCTGATCATTTATTTTATTCTTGTTTTTGTATTGGGCAAAAAACATCCTGCTTCATCTTTTATTTACAAACCAGTTTTTTCATTTACAGTTGTAATTGTGGTTGTTTCATTTTGGGTATTTAGAAACATTCCTTACACTCCATTTTCATGGTTAGCACCGTGATATTCGTTGATTCAATTTTTTTTTGCAATTAATAAAAACACAAATATGGAACAAGATCAAAATACTTCTCTGTTTGGATTAGGGATCGACAATATTTCAAAAAGTCACTTATCTGAAGCGGCCAAATGGGCAAGATTTCTTGCTATTTGTGGTTTTGTTTTTCTTGGGCTAATGGTCATCTATGGAATTATTATGTCATTTGTTTTTGCAAATATGGCAGGGTCAATGACTCAGTATAATAACACGTATAGTACAAATAGCCTGAAGAATATTATGGGAATAGGCATGATCATTTTTTATATTGTTTGTGCAGTGATCGCTTTTTTTCCTTATTATTTTTTATTGCGATTTGCCAATAAGATGAAAGCCGCACTTGTTTCAAACGACCAGGATGCACTCAATGGCTCCTTTCAAAATTTAAAAATACTTTATCGCTACATGGGGATATTGATGATAATAAGTCTCGTCTTTATGATTTTTGCTATTCTATCAATGGCAGCAACTACAATAATGCTGGGTGGAAGTTGAGGTCGTTTATTTCGTCGAAATATAATTGTAATCCATCAGGACCTTTTCAAGAAAATCAAAGGGAGACATAGGACTTTGTATTTTCAAATGATTTTTTATTTTATCAGAAGCATTTGCAGCAAGTTGAAAATCTCCTTTCCGGGCTGCTACGTCAAGAATACTTTTTATTGTATTTATATCACGGTCGGTTAGCTTCATCACTTCAGGGAACTGAACAATATAATCCTTGTGTGAAATATCAAGGAAAACAGTTTCGTGTAAATAAGTTTTGATCCGTGTATCTACCACCACCGTTCCAGCTCCAAGATCGCCAAGCCGCTGGTTTGATTTTGAAACCGCAATAATGATCACAACAAACACTCCTAAAAAACCAACAAAGAATAATTGAAAGATCACCCAGAAATTAGGGAATACAAATCCGAAAACAAGCGGCCATTCAAAAAAACGAGTGGCCCAGCGAAGCAAATATTGGCTTACTGTCGGCTCGCCGCCTTCAAGACTCATCACTCGTATGCCAAGCAGTTTTTTTCCAAGCGATTGTCCGTGCATACTTAATTCACAAACGAAAGCATAAAGCAACATTGGGATTGAAACCAATAAAATATCAATCCCATACCTGTTATTTTCGATGAGGAGTATTTCGTCCAAAAATTTTTTCATACCCCACGCATAAATAACCAAAACAACTATATCAAGAAGGTAAGCAAGTATTCTTTTATGGAGGGCTGCCACTTCAAAATCCAGGGCAAGGTTAAAAGGAGTATTGATTTGAATTGCCGGCATACTATGGTCGCAAAATAGCAAAAACTTCAGGATAAAAAGGCCGCTGTGTGAAATAAAAACAAGAAATTACAAGACCGCTTTAAGAAATTACTTCTTAATATTGACGAACCATTTTAATATGTATGCGTGAAGCTTTGTTCATTAAAAAGAATGCTCAGAAATGGCAGGAATATGAGCATTTCGAAACCGAGGATCCGGATGAAATGGCAAACAGGTTTACTACTCTGGTTGACGACCTCGCTTATGCTAAGACATTCTACCCGCATAGCAAAGTAACAAGACTCATCAATGGGCTGGCAGTTTCTATTTACCAATCTATCTATCAAAATAAAAAGGAAAAGTATTCACGGCTTATAAGTTTTTGGAAAACCGAATTGCCGATGGTAATTCGAAAAAATCACAAAACCTTTCTTTTCACCTTTATCGTTTTTGCGGTTTGTTGTACCATGGGTATCATATCATCTATGCGTGATTATGAATTTGTAAAAGGAGTGCTTGGTGCAGATTATGTAGCAATGACAGAAGATAACATTGCTAATGGCGATCCTTTTGGGGTTTATAAAAACACTGCTGAAGGCGGTTATTTCTCAACTTTCATGTGGTTCTTTTATCACAATGTGAAGATTGATTTCCTCATGTTCATTTTTGGTTTGTTCTTTGGCGTCCTCACACTTCATTTGTTGTTTACTAATAGTGTAATGCTCGGTTGTTTTCAATATATGTTTTTTGCAAAAGGACTTGGTATTAAATCTGTATTGGTTATTTGGGTTCATGGTACATTGGAGATATCTGCAATGATCATTTCTGCAACTGCCGGATTTATAATTGCGAAAAGTATTTTATTCCCCGGTGCTTATTCACGGCTTAGCTCATTTAAAACAGGAATAAAGGATGCTGTCAAGATCATGATCATTTTTGTACCGATGACTCTTGGCGCTGCTTTTCTTGAAAGCTATATTACTCACCTTATGTCTGAAACTTTTGATAATGATGGAAAAGGCGGTATGCCGGTTTGGGCAAGTTTATTGATACTTGGCAGCTCATTTTGTTTTGTTGTATGGTATTTTATTATTTACCCAATCCTGGTGGAAAGAAAATTGAAGCGATTGAATCCATCCGTATCGAAGGCCCTTATTATTTGAAAAATAAATTATCATATCAGTTTCTAATACTATTTGCGGGATTATTGTTTTCTTTTAATATCCATGCACAGGTCAGTACAGATACTTCCACTGTAACTATTGATGAATACGAGTCAACTGATGATGAAGAGACAACATACTATCCCGATACTTTAAAAAGAGAATTCCGGGCTATTCAATTTGATAGTGTGAAGGCTGTTAGTTCTGACAAAGGGTTTTATTACAAAAGGTATATGGATAGTCTTTTGAGAGCTACACAATTTAAAGTGCAGAAGCCACGGCGCAGAGTTGATCTTAGTGGCTCTGATTTTTTTAGTTCGATATTTGGGATCATCTTCTGGATACTTGCAATAGGATTATTCGCTTATCTTGTTTACAGGTTATTTTTAAGCAACTCTTCATTTCTTTCACGAAGTCGGAAAAATATTGCATCAGACATAACGGTGGTTGAAGAGGAAAATGCAACCGATCCCGACTCGCTTCTTCGTAATGCAATAAGAAACCGCAATTACAGGCTTGCAGTCAGATACCTTTACTTGCAGTCGTTACAACGTTTATCAGAAAAAAAGTTTATAGAAATAAATACCAATAAAACTAATTATGAATATGTAATGGAAGTGAGGAAGCATAAGTTTGCAAATGAGTTTGCTTCTCTTACGTTGCAATACGAATATATATGGTACGGCGAATATTCGGTTGATGAAAGATTGTTTGAGCAGATACAGGGTAGCTTCACACAGTTTAATAAAAATAATTTAAGGTAATTGAATAGAATATCAACATATAAATTCTTTCTTGCGGGTTTTACATGTCTTGTATTATTCAGCGGCTGCTTTAAATCAAACCAGGGAGTACGAATTCCCAGACTGGATCCGAAATACGGATATAAGGACAAGGAACCAATGGGAGGTTATGTCGCTTATCACTATCTCAACTCACTTTTCAGTTATGGAGTTACTGATGTTATTGATAAACCTTTTTCTAAATTACGTTATGAGATCAATTATGATAAATCGCTTTACATTATTGTTGCGAAAGCGGTTTTCATGAATAAAGATGACCTCGTAAGTATGATGAATTATGTGAGTAATGGCAATACTCTTTTTATAAGCGCAGAATATATCGACGAAAAACTGGTTGATACCCTTGGTGCAAAAATTTCGTTTGATTTTTCTACTTTTTTTGCTCAAAGTGAATACAATATGGAAAAGAAAGACACCTGGCTTTCTTTAGCCCATGAAGCCAAAGCTGATAAGCAGAAGTATGGTTTCTTTTTTGTTCCTTTTAATAATAGAATAATTTCTTATGATACATTAGCTACACAAGAATTGGGGTATAATGAGAGTAGTGATGCCAATTTCATCGCTATCGATCATGGGCAGGGGAAATTTATTCTGCATATAGCCCCGGCAGCTTTCAGCAATTATTTCTTACTTACGGGAAATAACAAGGAGTACCTGGAAAAAACTTTTTCTTATTTCAAATCAGAGACCAGTTCGGTTTACTGGGATAATTATTACAGGTTAAGAAAAAGCTCTGACGAAGATTTCTCTATCGTCAAATTTTTTAAAAAGCAACCTCCTTTATATTATGCTTTTCTGCTGACACTTGCTGCGTTGTTAATTTTTATTGCTTTTGGCGGAAGAAGAAGACAGCGGTTTGTGCCTGAACGAATCCCTAATAATAATACTACGATATCTTATACAGAAACGATTGGCCGGCTTTATCTTCAGAAAAAAGATAACAGAAATATTGCGCTGAAGATGTTTACCTATTTCCTTGAACATGTAAAAAATAGTTATTACTTAAACACACAAAGTTTAAATAATGAATTTTCTGAAGCGTTATCAAGAAAAAGCGGCGTGCCGGAAACAAGAGTGAAACACTTGCTGCAATTAATGGGTGACACTGACCGGTCAGATAATATTAGCGATGTACGCTTACTGGAATTACACAATCTTATACAGGAGTATTTTAAAAAATAAATTATGGAAGAAACAGTTTTTCAGCAAAGAACGGATCTTACAAAATTGAACGAGGCTGTCAATGCAATTCGTGATACGATAGGCAAAGTAATAGTCGGACAACATAAGATGGTTGACCTGATGATCGCAGGCCTGTTATCTGATGGGCATATTTTGATTGAAGGTGTTCCGGGTGTTGCAAAAACATTAAGTGCAAAGCTGCTTGCAAAGATCATTGATGTAAATTTTTCAAGGATACAGTTTACACCAGACCTGATGCCATCTGATGTATTGGGCACTTCAGTTTTTAATCCCGGAGAAGGAGCTTTTCAATTTAAAGCCGGGCCTGTTTTCAGCAATATTGTTTTGATAGATGAGATAAACCGTGCCCCTGCAAAAACACAAGCTGCTTTATTTGAGGTAATGGAAGAAAGACAAGTGACAATTGATGGGCACACCTATTTTATGAAACCTCCATTTATTGTATTGGCTACCCAGAACCCGGTAGAGCAGGAGGGAACTTATCGCTTGCCTGAAGCGCAACTGGATCGCTTTCTTTTTAAGATCGATATAGGTTATCCCTCTTTGCAGGAAGAAGTAACGATACTTGAAAGGCAACATCATATAAATCAAAAAGACCTTCTGAAAGATATTCCGAAAGTATTATCGGCAGCAGACATAGATACTTACCGAAATATAATTATGCAAATAAATGTGGAGACTAAACTTCTTGAATTCATTGCTAAAATTGTAAATGAAACAAGGAACAACCCTTCGCTTTATTTGGGTGCATCACCAAGAGCATCTCTTAATATTTTAAAAGCTGCCAAATCAATGGGCGCCATCAAGGGTCGTGATTTTATTACACCAGAAGATATCATTGAAGTCGCACCTCATGTATTGAGGCATCGTATCATTCTATCTCCTGAAAAAGAAATGGAAGGAATTACAGCCGATGAATTGATCGAAAAAATTATTAAGTCAATTGAAATTCCGCGTTAGGCATGTTGCTTTTTCTTTTAATACTTGCGGGTGGGGCACTATGGCTTATTGCCAATTTTTGGCTAAAGACCGTATACTTTAATAACCGGTTTTTCTGGACATGCGGCATTATTGTAATCTCATTTCTTATTTCATTTTTTTACCCGGTATTTTTTGAACCAGTTAAAGTGATCTTTGCCGTTTTTTTATTGTTGCTTTTAACCGACGCCATGTTTCTGTTTGCTTTCAGGAGCAAACCGATTGCAAACAGGATCATTGCGGAACGATTGAGCAATGGAGATAAGAATCCTGTTGTATTACAATTAAAGAATACATATCCATTTACTGTTACGATGCGGGTCATTGATGAATTGCCCGACCAGTTCCAATCAAGAAATAATTTTTTTGAAACAACATTCAGAGCCGGGCAGGAAAAGAAATTTGATTTTTTCCTGAGACCGGTTGAAAGAGGGGAGTATCATTTTGGTGATCTGATCATTTATGCAAGTTCATTACTTGGTTTTCTCAGCAGGCGATTTGATTCAAAGGCTAAGCAAATGGTTCCCGTCTATCCTTCTTTTTTTCAAATGAGAAAATATGATCTTATTGCGAGAGATGCACAAACAAATGAAGCCGGAACAAAAAAATTAAGAAAACTAGGGCTGAGCCTGGAATTTGAACATGTAAAAGAATATACCCGGGGGGATGATATAAGAATTATTAACTGGAAAGCTACTGCAAGAAAAGGCGGTTTGATGGTGAATAATTATTTAGATGAAAGATCTCAACAGGTTTTTTGTATAGTAGATAAAGGGCGGCTGATGAAAATGCCTTTTGATAAACTTTCGTTGTTGGACTATGCCATTAATGCATCGTTGGTTATGTGTAATGTAAGCTTGCGCCGCCATGATCGTTTTGGACTTATCACTTTTGCAGAAAAGATCGGAACCATTCTTTCCGCTGATAAAAAGGCAACACAACTGCAAAATGTTTTACAGATACTTTATAATCAAACAACACGGTTTTTAGAAAGTGATTTTGAAATGTTGTATAAACAAGTGAGAGCAAATGTTCGCAATCGAAGCTTGCTGATCTTGTTTACAAATTTTGAATCTTTCGGTGGAATGCAACGTCAATTGCCCTACCTGCGAATGATTGCAAAACATCATCTCTTGTTAGTTGTCTTTTTTGAGAACACAGGATTAAAAGACCTTGCAGAAAAAAAGGCAAAAGATATTGAAGGGGTTTATGTAAAGACAGTGGCAGAAAAATTTATGCACGAAAAGAAAATGATCGTAAAGGAACTTCAAAATCACGGAATACTTTCTATTCTTACCACTCCGGAAAATCTTACGGTAAATACCGTGAATAAATACCTTGAGCTGAAAGCAAGACAGGCAATCTAGTACATTTGCTGAAATGAATAAACCGATAACTATTTTTGAAGAAGGACAAGTGTTATTAATTGACAAGCCAATTGAATGGACATCATTCGATGTGGTAAGAAAGATCAGGAATTTAATTCGTATAAAAAAAGTCGGGCATGCCGGCACACTCGACCCATTAGCCACAGGCCTGTTGATCGTATGTACAGGGAAATTCACCAAGAGAATAAATGAATTCATGTCGCAGGAAAAAGAATACACTGGCAGTTTTACTCTCGGTGCTACCACACCTACTTATGATCTTGAAAGTGAACCTGTCAATTTTAAAGAGATCAATTTGATCACAAATGAGGAAATATTAAACGCAACAGGACAGTTCACCGGTGAAATAATGCAGGTACCACCTGCGCATTCAGCAATAAAAATTGATGGCAAAAGAGTGTACGAATTGGCGAGACAAGGAAAGGAAGTTAAAATTGAGCCACGGAAAATTGTTATAAAAGAATTTGAAATAACTAAGATCGAAAAACCGATAATTTTTTTTCGTGTTGTGTGTACTACAGGTACTTATATCCGAAGTCTTGCAAATGATTTTGGAGCAGCACTTGGTTGCGGCGCATTCCTCAGCAGCTTATGCCGTACAAGAATTGGCGACTCAAAACTTGATGATGCAAAGACAATGAGTGAATGGGAAAATGAGATAAAAAATATCAGAATGCAAATGGATAGTTGATGCCGAGTTGAACAATTCCGCCAAAAGGGTTAAAATTATAAAACCATTTATTTTGACCTTCCGCATTATACGGTTCAGGAGATGGGTTCTTAATTTTTATTGCATAATCCAATCTTATTTTCAAAAAATCAAAATCCATACGAAGCCCTGTGCCAATACCAACGGCCATATCTTTAAAAAATTTACTGCCTGTAAGAGTGCCGTCTGGAAAGTCAGGATTTTTTCTTAGGAACCAAACATTTCCGATGTCGGTAAAAAGACAACTACTGAAATCATATCCCCACAATTTGACTAGTGGGAAACGATATTCTAAGTTTGTTTCAAATTGAAAATCACCAAATCTAATAGGCACTGTGTCTCTTGTTTCTAATGTGGAGCCAGGACCCAATAATTGTAAGCCCCATGCCCGCATACTGTAGGGGCCACCGGCAGTGAATTGTTTAAAGTAGGGCATTTGTGGATTCGTCGGTCTTTCTTTTGTTGTCATAGCATAACCTGCTCCCATGTAACCGCGAATTACAAAAGATTTTTTCCTGGTTAGCTGCACATTCCTGATGAATTCCACATCAATTTTTACAAACTTGAAAAGGCTATCAAGCACTTTTATGTTGATATGTTCAGCAAGCAAACCAGATTCTTCGAAATTAACTCTGAATATTTGTGAAGCATTTCTCCTGCCTCCACGAATAGCAAAACCAGTTTGTAAAGAAAATACGAGTCCATTATCAGGGAAAACAGTTTTAAGAGACGGATTGTCATTCAAAAATTCATTGAGACTGTCTCTTTTTATTATATGTGCATATTCGATATTGGGAAATTTTACATAAGCTGATTTATTTTTCCATTGAGTATTATATCCCCATGCTGCATTCAATGCAGTAAGATTAAAAAAATCTTTTCGTTCAGTGTTTGATAATGCAAATGAAAGATTGGTCCTGAAATTATCTTTGAATTTCTGGGGTATCCATTTTGCATTGGGAATAGCTTTTGGAAAAACGATCGTATGACTAATACTGGTTTGAATTGTTTTTACAAATTCTCCTTTGGTATCTAATTCGGTGGTATATCGTGCAATCGTGGAAGATCTGTTAGCAGACTTTCCAAAATTATTATTTGTTAACTGTACATTTGCGCCAAGTCCCAAAAGGTTTTCCTGCACATTATCCTGCAAATTCAGCGAACTACTGTTATTGAAACTTCCTTCGATATTTGCTGTAAAAGAATATTTATTACCCGGAGTCAGGTATAACTCAACATCAACAGTGTCGCCGACAACTCTCGGTATTTGTTCGATATTCACAATACGCCACGCTCCTAAGCTATTAAAACGATTAATTGTTTTTACAAGTCTCCTTTCATTATAAAGATCACCTTGTTTAAAGTATATGTTTTGAGCAACAAAATTTTTCCTGAATAAATTTCTGTAAGTGATAAAAGTATAATTGCTGTCATATACAAATCTTACTGGCGTTTTGCCTGCCGTATCGAGAATATTAAAATCAGGGTATATAGTTGTCTTGCCAACGAAATACTTTTTCAGTTTGTCAACATTATAACCAGGTCTTAGTCTTATTTCAATATCTGTAGTTGGTGAATCACGTCTTCTTCTCAATTCTTCGAGCATTTGTATATCAAAAGGATCAATAGTTGGACGAAGTATTGAAAGGTTAAGCGTATCCCAAACCCCTGAGAGTTCTTCAAAACTAAATTTGAGATACCCGTTTTCGCGGTAGAGTTCAACAAGCCTGTTCAACTCTTCAGAGATCAATTGCTGCGCAAATGGGTCACCTTTTTTTAAAACCATTTTTGATTTCGCTGCATCCGTCAAAGCCTGCAATTCAGAATTGTTGATCACATGACTAAGCGAATCAATTCTAAAAAGTTGATTGGGTGTTATATTAAAATTTACAGTGGTTCGAAGTTGAGGATGTGTTGAATCGGATCTTACTGGTACAGTGTCAATAATTGTATTATAGGAAATGGAATTGCGCAAATACCCAAACTTATTAAGCAATGCCTTCATAAAAATGGTTGAGCGATCGGCGCTTGTACTATCAAAAACAGGCGGGTTTTGCAAAACTGGGGCATTGATCCTTCCCCTGTAAAAAAGTTTGTAAGCCGTCCTTGTCCTCATACTATCATCCAGCTGGTTTTTTAACTGGGAGGTCAATGCATCTTTTTCTTCTTTGGTAAAATTGCCTTCAAGCTTGATATTTGTTTCAAAAACAAAGGGTCTACCAACGGGATAATCTTTAGGAATAACCTTGCAGGAAGCCAGTACAAGAATAACAAGAGATATGAAGATGGCGGCAGTAAGAGAACTTTGGGGCTTAGCTTCTAACATGTTAAATTTAAAGAAATTATGATTACTAAAAATCAGGTCAAATATATTCAAAGTTTAGGCCAGAAAAAATCAAGAGATATTGAGAACCGCTTTATTGCCGAAGGCCCCAAATTAGTAAATGAATTATTAAAAGCAGAGAATTGCAGCATAGTTCAGCTTTTTGCTTTGAAAGGATGGATAGATGAAAATCCAGGTGCAGGTAAACATACAGAGGTTGTAGAAATATCAGACGCTGAATTAGAAAAAATTTCACAACTAACTACTCCAAACCAGGTATTGGCTGTTGTTGAAAAAATACAATGGAAGGACGATCTGCAAATTAAAGGAAACATATCATTGGCATTAGATTCAATACAAGACCCGGGAAATATGGGAACGATCATCAGGCTTGCTGATTGGTTTGGGATAAGAAATATTTTTTGCACTACTGATTGTGCTGATGTTTATAGTCCGAAAGTAGTACAGGCCTCCATGGGAAGCATTAGCCGGGCAAGAGTGGAATACACGGATATTCTATCGTTGATAAAGAATAATGAGGTACGAACATACGCAGCTGTATTGGATGGAGGGGATATAACTAAAATGGAAAAAATAAACGAAGGAATAATTGTTATTGGCAATGAATCAAAAGGTATCAATGCAGAAATGCTAAAACTTGCCAATGTTCAGATCACAATACCGGGAAAAGGGAAAGCTGAATCATTGAATGCAGCAGTTGCGACTGGAATTATATTGTCTCATCTTACCTAAACTGTATCGCTTTCACTGGTTTCACTTTCTTTACAATGTAGGTTGGTATCATTAGTATAAGTAAACTTACCAGGAAAGTAAGAACACAAACCAACAATACCTGCCACCAAATAATTTTTACAGCGGCTTCGCTCATATAATAGGCTTCTTCCTTCAGTTTTATAAAACCAGTAAATTTCTGAAGATACAATAATCCAAGCCCTAAGATGGCGCCAAAGAATATTCCAACCGATGTGATGATAAGAGAATGACGAAGAAAAATTTTCTGTACCACCCAGTCCGTTGCGCCCAATGCTTTTAATACTCCAACCATTCGGATTCTTTCAAGCACTAAAATGATAAGACAGGTGATAAGGTTTATAACCGCCACGAGAACCATAAATCCAATTAATACATTGCGGGTAAGGTTTTGCAAATTCAACCAATCAAAAATATTAGGATAAATGCTTCTTATAGGTTGTGTGTCCCACGTTGCTGGAAAATCAGGCATTGCATAAAGATCTTCGCTTGCTTTTTCCATTTTCTCAAAATCATGAAGAAAAACTTCATAGCCCCCAATTTCATTTTCTTTCCAGTCATTTAGCCTTCTTATCAATCTAAGATCACCAATGGAAATTTGTTTATCATAGTCATCGATCCCTGTTTTGTAAATGCCAACTACTTTGATCTTTTCTCCTCGTAGTGACCTGTCTGGTCGTATAAAATATATTCTTATGCTATCATTTACTTTTAGCTGGAGTCGTTTTGAAGTGTGTTCCGAAACAAGGATCTCACGGGCATAGCTGCTGTCATTGAAATTTATCCAACGACCTACTTTTAAAAAAGGTTTCAAAAGATCAACATCAAATTCTTTATTAAGACCTTTTAATAATACACCTTCCATTGCATCACCACCTTTCAGCATTGCATAACGGGTAGCATAGGGGTGCATATTCCTGACACGGCTATCATTTTTAATGGCTGCCTCTGCATTTGGATCTCTTTCAATTGGGATTTCCTCTGTAACCGGCCCGCTTAATGCTTGTTTATATTGAACCCTTATATGCCCTGAAAAGCTAAATACTTTATTACTTACTGTTTCCTGGAACCCATTTACAAGAGCAAGTGTTACGATCATTACGGCCACACTTACGATAGTGGCGCCAACAGAAAGACGGATGATGAACCGTGAAAATGAATTTTGACGGTTAAATGCTATTCTATTTGCTATAAAGCTTGCAACGTCCAATGTCTGAATTTTGTCTGTCAAAAGTAACCGTTGAAAAAGATTTATCCTCTTTTTCATCATAATTTCACAATATTGTATACAATATCTGGTTTATTTATTTACCCCAAATGAAACGATCTCTTTTATTTTTCTTTCTATCTGTAACACTGGCCGCCAATAGCCAAATACCTGACCATGTCTATAAATCAAATATTCGGTCGATCAGGTTGCATAAAGCAGGTGATCCATATAGTTATCCCATCATCAGGTTGAATAGTGCTGATGATCTTGATCTTTATTTTGATGATCTTGATGGAGGCATAAAATATTATTATTACTCTTTCCAGCTTTGCAATGCCGATTGGTCAATCAACACTGAGCTTCGGCCTTTTGATTATCTAAAAGGATTTCTATCAAACAGGATCGCCACTTACCGGAATTCATCGATCGCTTTTGTAAAGTATACCAATTATTATGCAAGGCTCCCCGACAGAAATTGTTTGCCTACCAGGTCGGGTAATTATTTATTGAAAGTTTTTTTGGATAGTGATACATCAAAAGTAGTTTTTACAAAGAGATTACTTGTCCTTGATATCAGATCGGCAATTAGCGGAACAGTGATGCAGCCATATAGCGGAACACTTTTCAGAACTCATCAGAAGATCCAGACATCTGTTAATCTCAATCCGGAATTAAATGTATTCAACCAAAATGATGTAAAGGTTGCGTTATTGCAAAACTATGTATGGCCAAAAGCTGTTTACCTGGACAGACCCAACATTTTTCGTGGAAATTATTTTGAATATACTGATGAGAGAACCAATTCATTTCCTGCTGGCAAGGAATGGCGCTGGATCGATCTTAGAAGTATTCGGCTGATGAGTGATCGAATGCAGCGCATAGACAAGCAACCGACACGGACTGATGTTTATGTTAAGCCGGATAATGAAAGAAAGCAACAGAATTATTATTATTACCGCGACATGAATGGCTTTTACTCCATTGAAACAACGGATAATGTAAATCCATTTTGGCAATCAGATTATGTATATACGCATTTCACTTTTTTCCCTCCGGGAAATCAGCAATATCCTGAACGTGATATTTATTTATTCGGCGAGTTTACCAATTATGCTACTAATGAAAATTCCAGGATGGAATTTAATACTGAGAAAGGAGCTTATGAAAAAACGCTTTTGTTGAAGCAGGGAGTTTATGATTATTCATACGTCACAGTTCCTCTAAAAAAATCTGGCGAGCAACCAAGTTTTGAAAACACAGAAGGAAATTATCCAAGTACCGAGAACGTTTATGTTGTTTTGGTTTATTATCGTCCTTTTGGCGGCAGGTCCGATGAATTGATCGGGTTTGCAAAGTTCAATTCATTACTTGCAAAATAATTTTTACTTAACCGGCTTTATCGCTTCGATTAAAAGTCCCTTGCGTCGCACTCTTGTACAGCAGCAATTCTATTCATCCATTAATGAACGATCAATATTTAGAAAAATTACTTCTGGCTCCTGACTTCAGACTATAGCCTACATCTTTTTTGCATCTTCCAAAAACTTGGCAAGACCAATATCAGTAAGCGGATGTTTTAGTAAGCCAAGAATAGATTCAAGAGGGCAGGTGCAAACATCAGCGCCTGCTTGTGCACACTGAACAATATGATTTGGATTGCGGATAGAAGCAGCCAACACTTCTGTTTTGTAACCTTGTATAGAATAGATCTGAACAATTTGCTCTATCAATTGAACGCCTTCCCAACCACTATCATCAATGCGGCCAATAAATGGAGAGATATAAGCTGCGCCTGCTTTCGCTGCAAGAATTGCCTGGCCGGCAGAAAAACAAAGTGTACAATTTGTACGAATGCCATTATCAGTAAACCATTTAATAGCTTTTACACCATCTTTTATCATGGGGACCTTGACAACAATATTCTTATGTATTGCTGCCAGTTTTTTCCCTTCTTCCACGATACCGTTAAAATCAGTAGAAATAACTTCTGCACTAATGTCTCCATTTACCATTTCACAAATGGTTTTGTAATGTGCCATCACTGCATCAATACCTTTTATTCCCTCCTTCGCCATCAGTGAAGGATTGGTGGTCACACCATCAAGGATTCCAAGTTCATTTGCTTCTTTTATTTGTGCAAGGTTGGCTGTGTCAATAAAGAATTTCATTGTTTATATTTTAATTTTCAAATTTTGGCTCTGTGTTTTCAATTGGCGGTGTATAGTTGTCAGAAAAAATGCTGTCAGTTGGAGTTTGCGAAAATTCCAACAGCTCTCTTTCAAAATTACTTGTACGTTGTACCACCCGAATTGTAATGATAATTGCAGCGATCGATATTATTTCGCCAACAAATTCAACTTTGGTTGCTGTCAACAGCTCATCGATTCCCGCTGGGTCCCTGATTGCAAAAGCACTATACCCGAAAAAATTATTTACTAGATATATTGCCCACCACCACCCAATAATGGCGGCAGACTGCGGCTCTCCAAATCTTTCTTTTATCGCATTTTGAGTTCCTCTCCATATATCTTGCATGATCTGGTAGGGCCAGAATAAACTTAATATTGGAATAAACCAGCTACCTGCAGCCCAACCTTCCGTGTGCCTGGCATTATGCCATGGCAGAGTATGCAAATTGTAATAAGCTCTTCGAAACCACAATATGAAGAAGATCATCGAAAGAACAAGCATAATAAAGTTAACCACAGTAACCACAGTTCTGAGAGTATCGCTGGTTTGCAGCCTCTCCATATCAATACTTTCAGGATTGGCCTGGGCATCTATTAATAAATAATACTGCCATCCTAAAGAGAATATATTTAAAATTGTGACGCCGAGCATTATCCAGAAAATAGAAATGGCCTGTTTGGCCCTTGCAGTGTTGTCCCTAAGTAAAATCATTAAAAAACTTTGGATGGGGAGAATAAAAAAATGGCAGGCTCCTCACATCGCACCGCTACAACCATCTATCCTTGCTGCCTTCCGGCCCTGGGGAGGTTCAACAGGAGCTGGTCGTGTAAGACCTGCCGCCGCAAAGATAAGGGGATGAAGGCAGTCGTGTTACTTGAATTTGTAAGATTAAAAATTTTAATTGTCGCGTTTTGATTTACCATTTTTTTGCGACTTATTCTTCAGGATCTCATCTGTTGTAGGTAACAATTCATCATCCGATTTTTTCTTTATCCAGATCGTTACTTCCTTCCATAATGCAGGGTTAGATTTTAAAACTGCTTTAATGGTGAGTTTTTCAACAGTCGGTTCAGCTTGAAGAATTAATTCATTGCCTTCAAATGTTCCATAGCTGGTCGTAAACGTAATATCCTTTGCCGTGAGTGGCTTCCATTTACCATCTGAAGTTTTGCCATCAACATTTATGTAGTTATGCGTCCCTTTTTTCAAACTATCGGTATAGAGGTGAAAAGAGATGCTGTCAATTTTCTGGGAATTGCTCAAAAAAGCGGATAAGATCAGAATTACAGAAAGAGAAATTTGCTTCATGGTATTATTAAGTTGCAAAATTGATGCAAAGGGTTGGACGCCGGTGTTAAAATTTTAGTTAGCATTTATTTTTCTCCACTCACCCGGAGATAACTGTTTTATTTTCTTAAATATCCGGTTAAAATTAGAAAGATTCATAAAACCGCAATCGTAGCAGATATCGGCAATGGTTTTGTCTTCTGTCAGCAAGCGGCAGGCATGATTAACCCTTATCTCATTCAAAAAATTGATATAAGTTTTTCTTGTTCTTGTTTTAAAATATTTGCAAAATGCTTCGGGTGTAAGATTGGCCAGGCTAGATACTTCTTTCAAGGTAATTGGTCGCTGAAATTCTTTAAATGTAAACTCGATCACCTTATTTAATCTGTTGCCATCATAAGATTTAATGTTTCGCTGAATAACAGGCTTGGCGAGAGGGTGCATTTCTTTGCGACTGCCAAGTGCTTTTAATATTTCAAGGAAAATGATCAGTCTGTCAATTCCTTTGGCATTTGTAATTGACAATAATTTTTCTGCCAATAACTTTTTCTTTCTGCCAGTTATTCGAAAACCACCTGAACTGTTTTTTAAGAATAGTTGTAGCGGTTTCATTTCTTCCAGCATCCAAAAATTTCCCCCAAAAGTGGTTTCGTCAAAAAAAATTGTAATGGCAATCGCTTTTGATCTTCTACTGAAAAACTTTTCATCATTTCTAAAAACATGGGCTTGGTTTCCGCCAATCACAAACACATCACCTGTGTGAAATGGGCCAACATAATCACCGGCTATCAATGTGCCATTACTTTCTTTTATTAATGTCAGTTGAATTTCCGGATGCTGATGAAGATGATTGTAAAGATGTGGCACATCATCGATTTGCACCCTAAATGCTTCTTCTGTGTCCTTAGGTATTTGGAACGGTACGACCTTCATTGTACTAAATTAGTTTAAAAGGGGCAATCATGTCCATAAACTGGTTAAAATAGTATCAGTTTGGGTTAAAAGATGAGCGGTGTTTTTTGTATGTCATCAGTAGATTTGTACAAAACCAAATAATATGTCATTTGAATGGAAGGGAGTTTTCCCCGCACTACTCACACCTTTTAAGAAAGACGAAACACTCGATCTTGATATGTTTGAAAAAAATCTTGCTGCCCAGGTGGCGGCAGGCATTCATGGGATCATTATCGGTGGTTCGCTGGGAGAAGCCAGTACAATAACAGAAAAAGAAAAAGAAGAACTGACTGAATTCTCAGTTGAGTATCTTAATGAAGATATTCCTGTGATCGTGAATATCGCTGAAGCCACAACCGCTGATGCCGTTAAGCAAGCAGCAAATGCAAAAAAATGGGGAGCCGATGGTATAATGTTATTGCCACCGATGCGCTATAAAACTGATGACAGGGAAACGGTCACTTATTTTAAAGCTGTGGCTAAGTCAACTGATCTTCCGATCATGATCTATAATAATCCACCCGATTATAAAATTGATACAAGACCAGATATGTTTGATGAATTGGTGGAATGTGAAAACATTACTGCATTAAAAGAAAGTTCCCGTGATGTTACAAATTTGACAAGAATGAAGAACAGGTTTGGCGATAGATTTCAAGTACTTTGCGGTGTAGATACATTGGCAATGGAAGAACTTTGTTTGGGTGCAGATGGATGGGTGGCGGGATTAGTAGATGCTTTCCCAAAAGAAACAACAACGATCTATAATTTGGTCAAGGCGGGTAAGATAGAAGAAGCAACCAAAATTTATCGCTGGTTCATGCCATTGTTGGAGTTAGATATACATCCTAAATTGGTTCAGTATATAAAACTAGCAGCAAAGCAAACTGGCATTGGAAGCGAATATGTAAGAGCTCCGCGATTAATTTTGGCAGGAGAAGAAAGGGAACGCATTTTGAAGATCATCAATGATGGGATCGCAAAAAGGCCAACTATTAATTGATCATTGCTCTCATTGTCTTTTTTCTAACCCGGAAAATAAATTACGATGTTTAAAGACGCGACAGTAAATGAAATTGATGAAGTGATGCAGCATTCATGGACTGCATTTCATGTGTACAGGAAAATGAGTTTGAAACAAAGAGCAGATTTCATGCGAACTATAGCAATTGAATTGGAAGCATGTGGTGATGAGTTGATTCAAACTGCGATGAGAGAAACAAATCTTCCTGAAGCAAGAATGAGAAATGAAAGAGGTAGAACAATTTTTCAATTAAACTCTTATGCTGATGCATGTGAAAAAGGAGAGTGGTTGGAAACAAGAATTGATACGGCTATTCCTGACAAGAGTCCACCAAAACCTGATATAAGAAAAATGTTAGTGCCCCTCGGACCTGTTGTTGTTTTTGGGTCATCCAATTTTCCTTTTGCATATTCTACTGCAGGTGGTGATACAGCTTGTGCATTTGCAGCGGGTTGTCCTGTTATCATCAAAGCACATCCTGCACATCCGCATACATCCGAAACTGTTGCCAACGCAATTTTAAAAGCAGCCGATAAATGCAAAATGCCAAAAGGGATTTTTGCTCATGTTCATGGTGCTTCTTTTGAAGTTGGAAAAACATTGGTGATGCACCAGCATACAAAAGCTGTTGGCTTTACAGGGTCATATATTGGTGGCAAACAATTATTCGATTGGGCCAATCAACGCAAAGAGCCTATTCCTGTTTTTTCAGAAATGGGAAGCATCAATCCTGTTTTTCTTTTACCGGAAAAATTAAAGCAATCGCCTGCTGAGATTGCAAAAATGTATGCCGGGTCCATTACATTGGGCGTAGGACAATTTTGTACAAACCCGGGATTGATCATCGGTATTGATAGTGATGAACTGAAAACTTTTGTTCATGATCTGGGAAATGTAATTCAACAGACTGCTACTGGTTTAATGTTGCATCCGGGAATTGCAAAAGCTTACAAAGAGAAAAGAGGAACTGCTTTAATACAGAAAGATGTGCAACTCGTTGCCGAATCTGAAATATCGGTAAAGGAAAATGAAGGGTTGCCAACAATAGCGACTGCATCAGGTCAGGCGTTCTTAAATAATCCTGTTCTTCACCAGGAAGTATTCGGTCCTTATTCATTGGTCATTCGTTGCAAAGACATGAAAGAAATGACCGAAGTGGCAAAACGTCTCGAGGGGCAATTGACTTCAACATTAATGGCAACAGAGAGTGATATTATAAACAATGATGAATTAGTTGAAGCAGTAAAAAACATTTGTGGTCGTTTTATTTTAAATGGCGTGCCCACTGGTGTTGAAGTTTGTTTAAGTATGCATCATGGCGGACCTTTTCCTGCAACAACTGATTCGAGATTTACTTCTGTTGGAGCAGATGGAATAAAAAGATTTGCAAGACCAATTGCACTTCAAAATTGGCCCAATGATCTATTGCCGGATGAATTAAAGGATGAAAATCCTTTGGGAATTTGGAGAACTGTAAACAATGAATTGAAAAAATAATACATGAGAAAACTTGCCTTACTACTGCTGCCAATTTCTTTATTAGCTCAGCAAAACAAACCAACCGCCGGCGCAGAAAAACTTGCTGCATTTGAAAAGCAAAAGCAAATGATGCAATCATCTCCGCATAAAAATTTGCAATGGAGATTGGTCGGTCCTGATATTCGCAGTGGCCGCAGTACAGATGTAGAAGGAATTACTGGTGACCCCAATATTATTTATGCTGCGTTTGCAACTGGTGGTTTGTGGAAAACAGAAGATGCGGGTAATACATGGAAACCAATTTTTGATAAAGAAGCCACGCAATCGATAGGAGATATTGCTTTAGCCCCATCTGATAAAAATATTTTGTATGTAGGAACAGGCGAGGCAAATATCTTCCGTGCTTCATTACCGGGTATCGGTATGTACAGATCAAATGATGCAGGAAAGACTTTCAAACATATTGGTTTGGAGAATTCAGGAACGATCGCAAGAATTATTGTTCATCCAAAAGATCCAAACATCGTTTATGTAGCAGCAAGTGGCAATGAGTGGACTTCTAATAAAGATCGCGGTCTTTATCAAACAACAGATGGCGGCAAAACCTGGAAGAATATTTTATTTGAAAGTGAAAAAAGTGGTTGTATTGATCTGGTGATCGATCCGACTGATCCCAATACTTTATACGCTTCATTCTGGAGTAGAACAAGAAAAAGATGGAGTGATCCATTGCCCGAAGATGGTGATTATGTCTATAAAACAACTGATGGTGGCAAGACATGGAAAAAAATTGTAAACGGATTGCCTGATACAAAGAATACAGGAAGGATCGGTATTGCGATTTCACATTCTAACCCAAATGTTCTTTACGCTTTTGTGGATGATCATAATAAAAAAAGAGACCCCAAACCAAATGAAACAGATAGCTATGAAAGAAAAGTGCAGAAGGTGGTTATCGGCGGAGCTATTTACAGAAGCAATGACAAAGGTGAAACGTGGCAGAAACAAACTGAGATACATGATTTTTTTACGCCATTCTCCGGCACTTATGGTTGGGTGTTTAGTCAAATACGTGTCGATCCTAAGGATGAAAATGAAGTGTATGCTTTTGGTGTATCAAAAGGAGTTAGTCGTGATGGAGGAAAAACGTGGAAAATTTGGGATCCGACAGATACAACCAGCGATTGGACACATGGCGATAATCATGCAATGTGGATCGATGAAAAAAATACTGATCGTATGATCGTTGGCAATGATGGGGGAGTTACGCTTACTTACAATGGCGGTGTAAAATGGAAAAACTTTTTTGATAAGATACCAACCACGCAATTCTATACAGTTGCATATGATATGAAAACACCATTTAATATTTTTGGTTCCGTGCAGGATGAAGGAACAATGAGTGGGAATATCATGAACACATTTGGAAAAGATCCTGATACAACTCTTCGACCCTGGCGAATGGCTCCTGGTGGTGAAGGAACGCAAATTCAAATTGATCCAACGAATGCTGATATCGTTTACTCATCTACTTATTATGGCAGATTAATGAAGACAGATATGAGTAAATCACGTCGTGAAGGCGTAAAGAGAATGGTATCATTTGATGTTGGCCGTATTGATTCATTGCGTGGCGAATGGCTTGCCGGAACACTCATGAGTAAATTTGATAACATAACGATCTACCATGGCCTGCAGCATTTATATAGAACAACAGATGGGGGTGAAACATGGAAAATGATAAGTCCGGATCTTTCTCATAATAGTGAAACTGCTAAAGGGACCTATCCTTATCTTATATATCACCAGGCGATCACTGCGATTGCCGAAGGAGATAAAAAAGGAATTATTTATGCCGGAACTGATGATGGTCGTGTATGGCTTACAAAAGATGATGGTTCAAATTGGAAAGAGATCACAAAAGGGCTTCCTGTCAATAAACATGTTGCAAAGATCACGACCTCTATTTATGACCCTGCCCGGGTTTATGTTGTATTGAATGATCGTCGCCAGGATAATCATACACCATATGCATATCGTTCCGATGATTTTGGTTCAACATGGATCCCAATCGCTGGTAATTTACCCGCATCACCGGTGAATGTAATTGTTGAACACTCTGACAGACCTAATATAATTTTTTGCGGAACTGATATGGGAGTTTATATAAGTTCACATCGTGGTAAAACATGGGTAGCAATGAATGCAAATATTCCTGTTGCAGTTTCAGTAAATGATATGTTCGTTCATCCGAGAGATAAAAAATTAGTCATCGGTACCTATGGAAGAGGTGTATATGTGCTTGATAATATATCAAATTTCAGGTAAGTTTATTTTGTTACCAGCATTAGTAATTCTATAAAGCTTCCGTTGCGTCGCACTCTTGTACTTTCTGTAACTCTATTCGGCAAAAATGAAGAGCAAACCAATAACAAAAAAATATCCAAACTCATCACTCAATCGTTTTGGCGGCTGGACATTTCATTGTATCGATGCACATACTTGTGGCAACCCCGTTCGTCTTGTTGCAGAAGGTGGGCCAGAGCTTGAAGGAAAGAACATGAGTGAAAAGCGGCAACATTTTTTAAAAGAGTATGATTGGATAAGAAAAGGATTGATGTTCGAGCCCCGTGGACATGACATGATGAGTGGAAGTATTTTGTATCCACCACATGATCCGCAAAATGATTTTGCAGTTTTATTTATTGAAACCAGCGGTTGTCTCCCAATGTGCGGTCATGGAACTATCGGCACAATTACAATTGCCATTGAAGAAGGATTGATCACTCCAAAAAAACCGGGTAACATAAAGATGGAAGCACCGGCTGGCCTTGTTAATATTACTTACAAACAGGAAGGAAAAAAAGTAAGTTCCGTAAAACTTACTAATGTGCCGGCTTTTCTGGATAAAGAGGGAATCACAGCAGAATGTCCTGAACTTGGGGAATTAGTAATTGATGTTTCATACGGTGGAAATTTTTATGCGATCGTTGATGTTCAGAAAAATTTTAAAGGATTAGAACATTATCCCGCAGATAAATTAATTGCATGGGCAAGAGAGTTACGAAAAAATATAAATAACAAATATGAATTTGTTCATCCCGAAGACGCGACGATCAATGGTTGCTCACATATTCTTTGGGCTGGCGCAGTGATCGACAAAACATCGACGGCTCGCAATGCAGTATTTTATGGAGATAAAGCAATAGATCGAAGCCCTTGCGGTACAGGGACGAGTGCAAGAATGGCGCAGTGGTATACAAAAGGAAAATTAAAAAAAGGAGATGTATTTATTCATGAAAGTATAATTGGCAGTAAATTCAACGGCACAATTGAGGAAGAGCTAACAGTGAATGGAAAACCTGCCATAAGACCGGGAATTGAAGGTTGGGCCAAGATCTATGGATACAATACAATTTCGATAGATAAAGATGATGATCCTTATGCTTATGGGTTCCAGGTAGTGTGATGCAAGAAGTAAAAGTGAAAAGCCAAAATTGAAAACTGTGAAACAATATTTGATCATAGCTCAAGATGGAAAAGATGAGGATGCTTTGAATAGAAGAAAAGAAGTGAGACCACTTCATCTTGCAGGTGCGAAAATGCTTAAAGGAAATGGCAACTTCATTATAGGTGGGGCAATGCTCGATGAAGAGAACAATATGCAAGGTTCAATTATGATCGTTCAGTTTGAAACACAGGAGGATTTTCAAAGGTGGTATGATAATGAGCCTTATATTACGCAAGGAGTTTGGAAGACGATCGAAGTGAAGCCGTTTCGGGTAGCGGAGGTATAGCCCAAACCCTGAAGTGGCTCTCAGGCACAAAACTACTTATTTGAAATGTTTAATAATCCCGTAGGGATTAAATATTAATAGCCCCGGATTTTAATCCGGGGATGAATGAAAAAGAAAAGGGTAAGAACCCCGCAGGGGTTCAACCAAATGGCTGAATAGAATTGTTATAGTACAAGAGAGCGACGCAACAAAAGTTTAATAGTAATTCAAAAGCTGGCTACATGAAAAAAATAAAATTCATTTTGATCGCAGGTTTATTTTCTGTAAATGGTTTTTCGCAAGCATCGTTACAGAAGATCGAGCCGGTGAGTTTTTCGGATGTGAATATTACAGATCAATTCTGGAAGCCAAAGATCGATAAAGTAGCAACAAAAACTTTAACGGCTTGTATCTATCAGACAGAAGTAGCAACACCCCGCATTAAAAATTTTGAAAGGGTTGCAAGAAAGCAAGGAGAAAAGCATGAAGGAATTTTTTATGATGACAGCGATGTCTTTAAAGCACTGGAGGCAATGGCCTATTCATTAAAAACACATCCGAGTGCAGAGATGGAAAAGAAATGCGATGAATGGATCGATAAAATTGGAGCAGCACAACAGCCAGATGGTTATTTGAATACATGGTACACCTTGAAAGGGTTGCAGGATCGCTATACAGATATGAGTATGCATGAGGATTATAATGCAGGGCATATGATAGAAGCTGGTGTAGCATATTTTAATGCAACAGGTAAAAGAAAACTATTGGATGTATGTATCAAATGGGCTGATCATTTTGATGCACTGTTTGGCCCGGGAAAAGGTCATTGGGTGACTGGTCACCAGGAATTGGAATTGGCATTAGTGAAATTGTATAAAGTAACAAAGAATGAAAAATATTTGAAGCTGGCTGATTGGCTATTGAGTGAACGCGGAAAAAAATTAGCAAAGGGTTATACATGGACAGATTGGAAAGACACTGCTTATGCACAGGATGTTTTACCTCTAAAGCAACAAACACAAATTACTGGTCATGCGGTTCGTGCAATGTACATGTACACTGGCGCTGCTGATGTAGCTGCGCAAACTGGCGATGCGGATTATATAAAAGCAATGCGAACTGTTTGGGAAGATGTGGTGTATCGTAATATGTATATCACAGGTGGTATTGGTTCCGCAGGAAGTAATGAAGGCTTTAGTGTTGATTATGATCTGCCGAATGAGCAGGCATATTGTGAGACCTGTGCAAGTGTTGGAATGGTTTTCTGGAATCAGCGAATGAATTCGTTAACCGGAAATGCCGAGTATATTGATGTATTGGAAAGAAGTTTATACAATGGCGCATTGGATGGCTTGAGTTTGAGCGGTGACAGATTTTTTTATGGTAATCCGCTTGCAAGTCGCGGTCAGCACCAGAGAAGAGAGTGGTTTGGTACAGCTTGTTGTCCTGCTAACATTGCAAGGTTAGTGGCTTCGTTAGGGAATTATATTTATGCAAAAAGTAATGATGCTATCTATGTGAATTTGTTTGTTGGAAGCAATACGACAATTCCATTGAAGAGCGGAAACGTGGGAGTGAAAATGGAAACGAACTATCCCTGGGAAGGTAAAGTGAAGTTGATGGTAGATCCGGCTAAAAATTCAAAATTCAGTTTGTATCTCCGTGTTCCCGGCTGGGCACAAGGACAAACATCTACCAACGATCTTTATGATATATCTGATTTCGGCTCTGCTATCATTTATTTAAAAATAAACGGTAAAGATGAAGCAATAAGAATGGAGAATGGGTATATGATCATTAGTCGTGAATGGAAAAAAGGTGATATTGTAATGTATGAGTTACCCATGCAGACAAACAAAGTAATCGCAAGAGAAGAGTTGAAACAAGATAAAGGTCGGCTTGCGATTCAGCGTGGCCCGGTTGTATATTGCATTGAAGGAGCAGATAATAATGGCAAAGCATGGAATGTGATCGTTCCCGAAAACACAAAGTTTGAAACAATAGACCATAAAGTGCTTGACGAGTCTGTAAAAGCATTAACAGCTGAAGTTCCGGTTATAACAGTTGGTGAAGATGGACTATCCTTAAAGACAGAAAAGAAAAAAATTATTGCTATACCATATTATACATGGGCAAACAGGGGAAAGAATGAAATGCAGGTTTGGTTACCGACTAAAATTACTGATGTTAAATTGAATTATTAAAAACCAAAATTCAAAAATGAAAAAAGCTATTTTTTTAATCGCCATTGGCACAATTGTTTTTAGTTGTAAGCTTATGAACAAAGAAGAAAAAAAAGAAGACAAACCAGAGGTTGGATTGCCGTACTCAAAATTTTCAGTAGCTGAAGATGGTTATGGAGAGGTAGACGGAGAGAAAATAACTCAATACACATTGACCAATCCTTCAGGAATGATCGTTAAGATCATCAATTACGGTGGAACAGTTACGGATATCATCGTTCCTGATAAAGATGGTAAGATGGGAAATGTTGTCCTTGGTTATGATTCATTGGCTGGTTTTTTGCAAACAGGGAATCCTTATTTTGGTTGTTTGGTTGGTCGCTATGGAAATAGAATAGCGAATGCAAAGTTCACTCTTGATGGAAAAGAATATGCACTTGCAGCAAATAATGATGGAAATACGTTGCATGGAGGGTTAAAAGGATTTGATAAAAGAGTTTGGAAAGCAAGTGATATAAATACTGATAGTATTTCATCGATAAAATTTACCTATGACAGCAAGGACATGGAAGAAGGTTATCCGGGAAATCTTCATACAGAAGTTGTATACTCACTCACAAAAGATAATGAGCTGAAGATCGAATATGCAGCGATAACAGACAAAGCGACACCTGTTAATCTTACCAATCACTGCTATTTTAATTTGTCAGCTGGCACTGATTCCACAATTCTTGATCATGAGCTGATGTTGAAAGCAGGTAAGTTTACACCTGTAAATGCTCAATTAATACCGACTGGTAAAATTGATACCGTAAAAGGCACTGCCATGGATTTTACATCTGCAAAAAAGATTGGAAAAGATATCGCACAAGTTCCAGGAGGCTATGATCATAACTGGGTGTTTCAAAAACCGGAGAACAGGTTTGACATGATTGCTTCTTTATATCATCAGCCAAGCGGAAGATATATGGAAGTTCGTACAACTGAGCCTGCCATACAGTTTTACAGCGGAAACTTTTTAGATGGTACATTAAAGAATACAAGAGGTGGTGTTAAGTATGTAAAACATGCCGGTCTATGTTTAGAAACTCAACATTTTCCTGATTCACCAAACCAACCAGCATTTCCTAATACTATATTAAAACCAGGCGAGACTTACCAGCAGGTTACGGTTTATAAATTTGGAACAAAATAGAACCGTGATTAAACTGATTCAAAAAGATTAGTAGGAAAATGAGAAGATACTTTATACAAATTGCTTTTTGCTTCATTTCAATTGCTTCATTCTGTCAAGTAAATCAAGCACCAGCTTATCCGCTTGTAGTGCATGACCCATATTTCAGTATCTGGAGCTTTAGCGACAACTTAAATGAAAGGACTACCAAACACTGGACAGGAAAGGATCATTCATTGATGGGTTTATTAAGTGTAGATGGTAAACTCTATAAGTTTCTTGGAGAAGCTGCAAGAGAATTAAAGCCGATCTTACCTATTGCGGAAACTCAGCCTTATAATTGTCAATTCACAGAAACAAAGCCTGCAGGTGATTGGACAGCAGTTGATTTTGATGATACAAAATGGCTGACAGGCAAAGGAATGTTTGGTACAAAAGATGTCGATCCTCAGTCTGAATGGAAAAGCAGGGAAATATGGATAAGAAGATCATTCGACTTTCAACAGGCAAAGATCAATGAGCTTTTGTTGAAGATAAAATATGATGACAATGTAGAGATATATTTGAATGGTAAAAAAATATTCAATGCAGGTTGTTGTTCTGCAAATAAAGAAATACTGCTTTCAAAAGCTATCGAACAAAAACTACGCAAAGGAAAGAATGTGCTGGCAATGTATTGTGAGAACACCGGCGGACAAGCTTATATTGATGCAGGACTGTATGATCGTTTGCCACCAGAACCAATTCAGAATGCGAGTCAGAGGAAAGTGGAGTTGACCGCAACACAAACAAAGTATGGATTTTATTGTGGGCCTGTTTTTCTTAATGTCGATTTTCTTTCTCCATTATTGATGAATGATCTTGATCTGTATTCACGGCCTATTACTTATGTTACATTCAATGTAACGTCAGCAGACGATAATCAACATGATGTGAAATTGTTTTTCGGTAGCTCCGAAGACATTGCGAGGAATAGACGATCCCAGGATGTAAAAACGGACTTTTATAAAAAAGAGGGGATAGCATTTCAAAAATCAGGAACAGCGGAGCAACCAATTCTAAAAAGGAAAGGTGATGATGTGAGGATCGATTGGGGATACTCTTATCTTGCCGCTGCAGATGTGTCTTCAATTAAACTTTCTCCAAATAGAAGATCCGATCTTACAGGTCTTTGTAATCTGGAAATTAATTACGGTAAAATAAGAAATGTACCTATTGAGAAAACGATCATACTTGCTTATGATGATCTCTATTCAATTCAATACTTTGGTCAAAACCTCCAGGCATGGTGGAAGAAAAATTTTTCTTCAGCAGAGCAAATGATAAAAAGCTCATTGGATGAATTTAAATCTATAGAAGAACGCTGCAACAATTTTGATAAACAACTTTATGAAGATGCAACTAAAGCAGGAGGTAATACCTATGCTGATCTTTGCGTATTGGCTTATCGTCAATCTTTAGCTGCCCATAAATTAGTGAGAGGGTCAAACAATGAAGTATTGTTTCCCCAAAAAGAAAATTTCAGCAATGGTTCTATATGGACGGTTGACGTAACATATCCATCTGCACCACTTACACTAGTTTATAATCCTGCTTTGTTAAAGGGAATGGTTGAGCCGCTGATATATTACAGTGAAAGTGGTAAATGGACGAAGCCTTTTCCTGCGCATGATCTTGGAACTTATCCGTTGGCGAATGGTCAAACTTATCCGGAAGATATGCCGGTTGAAGAAGCGGGTAATATGATCATTCTTACAGCAGCGATTTGCAGAGCAGAAGGGAAATTTGATTTTGCTAAAAAGCATTGGGATGTGTTAAGCAAATGGGTTGAGTTTTTAGTGAATGATGGTTTTGATCCGGCCAATCAATTATGCACAGATGATTTTGCAGGACATCTTGCACGGAATGTGAACTTATCAATGAAAGCAATTGTTGGCATTGCTGCCTATGCACAAATGGCAAAAGGTCTTGGTAAAAGAGGTGAGGCCGGCAAGTATCACAACATTGCTACTGATTATGCAGCACGATGGATGCAAATGGCTGATGACGGGGATCACTACTCACTTACATTTGATAAAAAAGGAACATGGAGCCAAAAATATAATTTGGTTTGGGATAAATTGCTTGGGTTAAAACTTTTTCCACAATCGGTTTACGATAAAGAGATCAAATATTATCTCACTAAACAAAATGCATTTGGTTTGCCATTGGATAGTCGAAGAACATATACAAAAAATGATTGGATCATCTGGACGGCAACTATGGCGAATGATCCTAAAGATTTTGAAGCATTGATCAAACCGGTTTATAAATTTGCGACTGAAACACCAACAAGAGTTCCACTGAGCGACTGGCATGAAACAACAGATGGTAAACAAGTCGGATTCCAGGCAAGAAGTGTTGTAGGAGGATATTTTATAAAAATGCTGGAAAATAAATGGAAAAAATAAAAATACTATGAAGCATACACTCTATCTGATCATATTTTTTCTTTTTCTGAATACTTCTTTTGCGCAGCAAAAAAAATGGACTGCTGGCGAAGCAAATAATTGGTATGGAAAGCAGGGATGGTTAGTTGGTGCGGATTTTCTACCAAGCACTGCAATTAATCAACTGGAGATGTGGCAGGCAGAAACTTATGACTCGGCTACGATCAATAAAGAATTGGGCTGGGCTGCTGGTATCGGAATGAATGTGATGAGAGTTTACTTGCATGATCTTGCGTGGCAGGCGGATGCTGATGGATTTAAGAAACGTATGAATAATTTTTTGTCTATTGCAGCCAAGCATAAGATCAAAACTCTTTTTTGCTTTTTTGATGATTGCTGGAATCCGGATGCAAAAACGGGGATACAGCCACCGCCTAAACCCGGTGTTCATAACAGTGGTTGGGTAAGAAGCCCGAATAAATCAACTCATGATGATCCTTCTCAATGGAAATATCTTGAAGAATATGTAAAAGATATTCTGACAACATTTAAAGGCGATGAAAGAATTCTTATGTGGGATCTGTATAACGAGCCAGCCAACAGTGGCTATGGAATGACATCAATGCCGTTGTTGAAAAAAGTTTTTGAATGGGCATGGTCTGTAAGACCATCGCAACCACTAACAGTAGGGGTGTGGTTCATGGATTTTCCAGAGATCAATAGCTATCAATTGGAAAATTCTGATGTGATCACTTATCACAATTATTCTGATACAAACTCGATGAAGAAGGCTATAGATAGCTTGCAAAAATTTGGGCGGCCAATTATTTGTACTGAGTATATGGCAAGATCAAATAACAGCCGATTTGAAACTCATCTTTCGATCTTAAAAAGATATAATGTTGGGGCTATTAACTGGGGATTAGTTAGCGGTAGAAGCAACACTATTTTCCCATGGGGAAGTAAAGAAGGCAGTCCTGAGCCCAATCCATGGTTTCATGATGTTTTCAGAAAAGACGGAACAGCTTATGATGTAAAAGAAGTTGAATTAATAAAAAAATTAACTGGTAAGAAATGAAAAGAACCTTTCTTCCCTTATTCATGTTTGTTTCCATATTCTCCAATGCACAATCTTATGTGCCGGAGAAAACCAACAACAAATTAAAGGTTAAGCCTGTTGTTCCTATTAAGGCATATAGCTTTAACCTCAATGAAGTAAGTCTATTGAATAGCCCGTTTCGTCATGCTATGACAAAAGACAGTGGTTATTTGTTAGAGATAAAACCTGACAGGTTATTGTATCGCTTTCATAAACATGCAGGCTTGCCGGTAAAGGATTCAATTTATGGTGGATGGGAAAAAGATGGAATATCAGGACATACATTGGGTCATTACTTGTCTGCCTGCGCCATGATGTATGCGAGTACGGGTGAGAAAGAATTTAAAAACAGGGTTGATTATATCATTGATGAATTACGAAAATGCCAGGTAGCAAGAAAGACAGGTTATATCGGCGCTGTTCCTAATGAGGATACAGTTTTTGCACAGGTGAAACGTGGTGATATTCGATCCGCTGGTTTTGATCTGAATGGTTCGTGGGTTCCCTGGTATACTCTTCACAAAGTCCTCGCCGGGTTGCTTGATGCTTATTTGTATTGCGATAATAATACTGCATTGACAATAGCCGTGGCTGCTGCAGACTGGACGGGAACAATTGTGAATGGATTGAATGAAGAACAGCGACTGAAAATGCTTAATTGCGAATATGGGGGCATGAATGAAGTGCTTGCAAATATTTATGCAATTACCGGGAATGAAAAATATTTAGCGTTGTCAAGAAAGTTTCATGATGAATTTGTGCTGGGACAACTCGCCAATCGTATTGACCCAATGCCCGGTAAACACAGCAATACAAATGTGCCTAAAGCGATCGGTTGTTCACGCCGATATGAGATCACCGGTGATGAAAGAGATAAGACAATAGCTTCCTTCTTTTGGGAGTCCATGGTAAAGCATCATACTTATGTTATTGGCGGCAATAGCAATTATGAATATTGCGGCAAACAGGATTCATTGAATGATCGTTTGAGTGATAATACAGCCGAAACCTGCAACACATATAACATGCTCAAATTGACAAGGCATTTATTTGCATGGCAACCTTCCGGTGAATTGATGGACTATTATGAAAGGGCTTTGTATAACCATATTCTTGCATCGCAAAATCCAGAAAATGGAATGATGACTTATTTTGTTCCATTGAGAATGGGAACAAAGAAAGAGTTTAGCAGACCTTTTACAACTTTTACCTGTTGTGTTGGGAGCGGGATCGAGAATCATTCAAAGTATGCAGAACAAATATATAGTCATGGTGATCATGGAGAATTGTATGTGAATTTATTTATTCCATCAGTTGTTAGGTGGAAAGAACAAGGATTAATTCTTAAACAGGAAACAAATTTTCCTGAATCAAACACTTCTGTTTTTACTTATTTAGGTGATGCATCAAAAACATTCACTCTTTTGATAAGGAAACCATTTTGGTCAACCGGTAGAACAAGATTTTTCATGAATGGACGGGAAAATCAGAACATAAAATCTTACGACAATAATTTTGAGTTTGACAGGATCGATGGATATATACCATTGAGGGTGACGATGAAAAAGAATGATAAACTCGAGGTGAGATTTAACATGCATCTGTATACAGAAGCGATGCCTGATAATCCAAATCGTATCGCATTTAAGTATGGGCCTATAGTGTTAGCAGGGCAATTAGGAAAAGATATGCCTGATCCGGTTTATGGAACTCCTGTTTTACTTACTGATAATAAAAACATCAATGATTGGATCAGGCCTGCAGGTCAACCTTTGCAATTTGAAATGAAAGAAGTTGGAAAACCATTTGATGTGAAACTGATCCCATTTTATAAAACCTATGATCAGTATTATAGTGTGTACTGGGATTATTTTACAAATGCTGATTGGGCGGTAAGACAGGCAGAATATGAAGCCGAAAAGAAAAGAGCAAAAGAAATTGAAGACAAAACGATTGATAATTTCAGAATAGGAGAGATGCAACCTGAAAGAGATCATAACTTGAAGGCAAGTGAAAGGAGTTATGTAAGTGATGCAATAGGAAGAATGGGAAGAGAAGCGAGAAGAGACAATTATTTTTCTTTTGAAATGAAAACAAATCAACTAACAAGTTGTAACCTCTTATTGACTTATATTGGCGACGATAAAGACCGGAAGTTTGATATCCTTATTGAAGGGATAAAGATCGCAACAGAAGATTGGAAAGGCGGGAAGACTGGAAAGTTTTATGATGTTGAATATAAAATTCCTGAAGATATTTTGAAGGGTAAAGAAAAAATTACAGTAAGGATTGAAGCAAATTATGGTAAAACTGCCGGAAGAGTTTTTGGAGCAAGATTAATTAATGCAATAAAAATGAATGATCCTAATCCGGGACATGGTGAATGATGAATAAATTATCTCACAGATTACACAGATGCTCACGGAAAATTGATCTATGTTAATCGGTGCAATCAGTGAGAGAAAAAAGTTGAATAGAATTATTGCAGCACAAGAGTGCGACGCAACAGAAGTTAATCAAGGGATAGATGCTGAGTACAAGAAAAATTTTCTAACTATAAAACAAAAATTCCCCTTTAGGGGTTAGGGGCATGAACGTAACAATTATTGGAGGCGGGGTTATAGGATTGAACTGCGCTTATTTTTTACAAAAGGAAGGACATAAAGTAACAGTTATTGAACGTGGCGATATTACCGATGGCTGCTCATTTGGTAATATGGGCTATGTTTCGCCATCGCATTTTGTTCCATTGGCAACACCGGGTATTGTGTCAAAAGGATTAAAATGGATGATGAGCTCTTCATCGCCATTTTATGTAAAGCCAAGGTTGAATCTTGATCTTATTCGCTGGGGAATGACATTTTGGAAAAGCGCTTCTGCAAAAAAAGTGGAAGAGAATGCGCCACACATGAATAACCTTTTGCAACTGACAAGGCATTTGATGAATGATGTGAAGAATGAATTGCCCGAGCCATTTGACATGACAGAAAAAGGCTGCTGGATGCTTTGGAAAAATGAGAAGACTGCTGATCATGAAAAGCATTTGGCTGACCAGGCAAATGCATATGGACTGAAAACGATCATGTGTACACCTCAACAAGTGCAGGAGTACGAACCGCAGGTAGAAACAAATGTTGCAGGTGGTGTACTATATCTTGACGATTGCCATGTGAACCCGGGAAAGTTTATGCGTTCACTTTATTCTTATTTAAAAAGTAAAGGAGTGAAGTTTTGGTTGAACTCGGAAGTGAAAAGTTTTGAAACTACGAACGGAAAAATAACCGGGGTTATTACTGATAAAGCAAAATTAGATTGTGAAGAATTGATATTGGCAAATGGCTCATGGCTGCAGAATATTTCTAAGCAGCTTGGCATTTATACTCCCATGCAACCGGGTAAAGGTTATAGCATGGTCTATGATGGATTAGAAAAGAATTTACAATATCCTTCGATATTAGTTGATGATCGTACAGCAACAACGCCAATTGGTAAATGGCTGAGGATTGGTGGCACAATGGAATTGAGTGGTCACAGCGATAATATTCTGCCGAAACGTGTAACTGCGATCTATAATGCGTTTAAAAAATATTATCCAACAATGAACCTGCCGCAACCTGATATTAGCAAAGCATGGTTTGGTTACCGCCCTGTAAGCCCTGATGGGATGCCGTATATTGGAAGGCATACTAAATATTCAAATCTTACTTATGCTGGCGGGCATGCAATGTTAGGGGTTACAGCCGCAGCGGGAACAGGGAGATTGATTGAAGAAATTATTTCTGGTAAAAAGCCCTCATTTGGGCTTGAAGCTTTTAACCCGGCCCGGTTTGGATAAGACTTTCTCTACGTAACTTAGCTAAGCTAAAATTTACATCATGAAAAAGATCTTGTCAAGAACAGCATTTCTAACAGTAATTCTTTTTTCTTCTTTTTTATTATTTGCACAACACAAGCTGGAAAAAATTTGGGAAACAGATTCTGTTTTAAAAGTTCCTGAATCTGTTTTGTTTGATGGTGATAATAAAGTTTTGTATGCTACAAATATTGATGGCACAGATCCATGGGGAAAGGATGGAAAAGGATCTGTTGCAAAAGTTGGTCTTGATGGAAAAGTGATAGCAACAGAATGGGTGAGTGGTTTAAATGCTCCAAAAGGAATGGGACTTTACATGGGGAAATTATATGTGGCAGATCTGAATGAACTGATAGTAATTGATATTGCCGGCGGCAAAATTGAAAAAAGGATCGTTGTTACTGATGCAGTAGGCTTAAATGATGTAAGTATTAGTAAAAGCGGTATTGTGTATGTATCAGATTCAAAATCGAAAAAAGTGTTTATGGTAAAAGATGGAGTATCGCAATTATTTCTTGATACACTGAAGGGGCCAAATGGCGTACTGATGCGTGGCGATGACTTTTATTTGTTGGATGCCGGCGGTATGTTTAAAATGAACAAGGATAAAACCCTTACCAAAATAACCGATGGGATGGAGGGAGGCACTGATGGGATCGAGAATATTTCGGGCAATGATTTTATAGTTTCCTGCTGGCAGGGTGTTGTATGGTATGTGAATGCAGATGGCAGTAAGGAGCAATTGCTGGATTCAAGGCCGGATAAAAAGAATACTGCAGATATCGGGATGGATGCAAAGAACAAAATTATTTATGTGCCGACGTTTTGGCGCAATACCATTGTTGCCTATCGGGTAAAGTAAAGTTAATTTTACAGCCGGTATTTTAAGGCCGGTCAACTCTTTCTATTTTTAATACACTTATGGATTGTATCTCTACACGAATACCTTACAGGCAAACGGGAAGTTTTAGTAAAACGGTGGTTGATTATATTGACCAGCATATTTCATTAAAAGAATTCTTTAATTACCCGCCGACGATCCAGGGAATAAAAAAAGCAATTGAAGATAGAAAACAGTTTAACTATGATCGCAATGTATTGGTGCAGGAACTAAGAAAGCAATATTCTGCTGTTGCAATATCTGAAAAGACAAAAAATAATATTGAAGCATTAGCATCGAAAAATACTTTCACATTTACTACAGCTCATCAAAATAATATTTTCACCGGACCACTTTATTTTATTTACAAAATATTGCATACAATAAAGCTGGCAGAATATTGCAAGGCTAATTTGCCAGACTACAATTTTGTTCCTGTTTTTTATATAGGCAGTGAAGATGCTGACCTTGATGAACTAAATCATGTATATGTTGGAGGCGAAAACCTTACATGGAATACAAAACAAACAGGTGCGGTTGGAAGAATGAAGGTCGACAAGGAGTTGATCAAGCTAATTGGATTGATGGAAGGTCAGCTTTCTGTTTTGCCATTTGGAAAAGAGATTGTAGGTCTAATGAAGGAATGTTATAAAGAAGGAGATACAATTCAATCTTCAACTTTTAAAATAGTTAATGAGTTATTTGGCGAATACGGGCTAGTTGTATTATTACCTGATAATGCTGAGTTGAAGAAACAAATGATCCCGATCTTCAAAGATGATCTGGTGAATCAAACCGCCTCAAGTATCGTTGAAAAAACTGCAGATAAATTAAGTAATGCTGGATATAAAGTACAGGCAAATCCACGAGAAATCAATTTGTTTTATTTAAAAGATAATATTCGTGAAAGGATTGAAATAAAGAATGGTGAATGGATAGTAGTGAATGGAAAAGAAAAGTTTTCAGAAACTGAACTCCTTAAAGAGTTGAATGAATTCCCTGATCGCTTTAGTCCAAATGTTATTCTTCGCGGACTTTACCAGGAAATGATCCTCCCTAATCTCGCTTTTATTGGCGGTGGCGGTGAAACAGCGTATTGGTTACAATTGAAAGATCTGTTCACCCATTATAAAGTTCCTTTCCCGATGCTGGTGTTGCGTAATTCTTTTTTAGTTATTGAAAAAAATTGGCAGGAAAAGATCGCAAAACTTGGATTTTCGATCGAAGATACCTTTTTATCTCAGCAAGAATTATTGAACCGGATCGTAATAAATGAAAGCAAGAATGAAGTAAAATTGAACGGAGCATTATCTGAACTTGAGCAACTATATGAAAGTTTTAAAAAACAAGCTTCAGCAGTCGATGTGACTTTAGAAAAACATGTGGAAGCTTTGAAACTAAGAACGGTGCAAAGATTGGAGGAGCTTGAAAAGAAAATGTTGCGGGCAGAGAAAAGAAAATTTACTGATCAGCAAAGGCAGATCCATACAATTAAAGAGCATTTATTCCCAAAGAATGGTTTGCAGGAAAGAATAGAGAATATCAGTTATTACTACGCAAAATGGGGCAGAGACTTCATTGGTAAATTGTATGAACACTCACTGAATCTTGAGCAAGAATTTGTAATACTAAGCGAGAGGTAACCTTTTTATTTTCTTCTTAAATAAATACTGAGTACAAAAGTTTGTTTTTTCAATGAAGACAAAGTGTTTGTATATAAATTATGGGCATCTTCATTTATATCGGTAAACGAAGCAGAAAATTTTAATTCGGGTGATAAAATTACTTTTAGCAAATTAATATCAACTCCCAGTCCAGCATCCCCAAATAATGTAAAAGATTTGACCGGCAGCTTTGAAGAGCTTGATTCGTCTTGTGACAGCATAAAACTGAAAGAAGGCCCTGCAGAAAAATATGGGGCAACTTTTTTCTGTGAGAATTTAAAGATAAGAGGCAAGGATGCGTTCAATGAAGAAGTTTCTATTTTTACAGTTTCAATGCTTCGTTCACCAGTTGGCGTTTTCTTGTCATATATGATATTCCCACTTTCAAATGCAAGACCTAAAAAGGGCCGCCATGCAACTGTTTCACTGAAATTTATTTGGCAAATAAGTCCAAGATCAAATTTAACTCCGTTGCTTGTTGTAATACCATTCAGGCTGTCGCTATAATTTATATTTCCCTGCTTCCAGTTAGAAAAATTTAATTTGAAATTGTTAATGCCGCCGCCTATTTCGATCCCGAGCTGTGTTTTTCTGACTTGCTCCTTTTTGGTTGGTATATTAACGACATTTGCAGGATTGGCGGATTTAGATATCTGCTGATATTTTGAAACTGAATCTGGAATATTTAATGTCCTGTATGCAGAGGTCAATGTATTATATCCACATTGCCAGTTTGGAGCCGATCCAACAGCTTTGTTTGCATAATAGACGGCGCTGTCAGGCCGATTGTTTTCAAGATGTAATAGGGCGAGTTGATTATTAATATAGGCGGCATCAGGTGAAAGTGCCCGTGCAGCATAAGCATTTTGAAAACGTATATTGCCATCGCTTGCTTTTAATAAATACATATTGCTTTTTAAACTTGCAGCATAATCAGGATCATATTCATTGATGATGTTAATTGCCTTTTCAAGCCGATTGCCTGCTTCAGCAAAATCCTTTTTTTCTAATGGAGAAACTGCATTGCCACAAGTGATAAAAAGATTGATCTTGCTTTGTGCATCTTTAATGTACTCTACAGCCAGTGTTGATCTTGCATCAAGTGTATATGAATTGCCGGTGAACTTTTTTTCTAATTGTTCATAATAATATTCGGCAGAATTTTGGCCAATAATTTTTTTACTCTTAATCGTTTTGTAAAAAAGATCATATAGCTCTGTCAGTGACGTGTCAGCTTTTGCGAGTATCCTATCGTTGTGATAAAAACCATGAAACGAATTGCCCGGACCCTTCTGTTGAAGTCTTTTTGTTTTTAGCCAGTTATTTAAATAGTTCGTATCAACAATGCCAATTGTTTTTTGACTGAATTCATTACAACAGAAATATGGTTGCTGATCTCTTTTAAATCTTTGTTGAGCAACTGAAGGAACATTGGCTGAAACATAGCGCTGTATCTCGTCAAAACTTATTTTATTGTCAATAGTGCCAGAATCTGCTGTGCCTGCGAGCCCATCAACAAGATAATACGTAAACAGGCCGTGTCCGGTTCCTATTGATACATCTTCCAATGATTCTTGTCCTGCACCGGTGGCAAGCATAATAATTTCACCCACTCTTTTTTCTGTGATGGCAGTGTTGAGAAAATTCAAACCTGGCAGTCCGCCGGGTAATTCGCTTGTACGACATGCATCCATTATAAAAAATACTTCCACGCCTTTCGATGTCTCAGTCGCTATCTTTTTTTTAAGATTAAAAAGTTGAATGGCGCCGCCAGCGAGATAATTGTTCTTGTCACCGGCAGGATTACAATCATAACCCAGAAAAAAGAATTGGTCTTCGTCAATTGCATCGCCATGACCGGCGAGGTAAATAAAAAGGCGATCGCCTGATCGTAATTTTTTTGCTTTTAGCCATTGAAATCCCTTTGTCCAAAAATTGCTGCAAAGTGCTTCTTCATTCAACAGGCAAAAAAGATTATCATTCTTTACTGATCCCCCAGCAGGTGACTTTAAATAATCCCTGAACATTTCAGCATCTTTATCGGCAAAAGAAAGTGGTCTTATATATTTATATTTTGAAACGCCAACGATGAGGGCAAAGGTTTGAGATCCTTTTACTGTAGTGTCCCTTTCTTTTAAGGGCGTCTGAGCAATAATAGGAGAGCCTGTTAATAAATAAATAATGACAAATAGCAATGTCCTCATAAAGTAGTTTTGGTGGGCAGGCTGATTGTAAAGTAAAGTACAGTTTTTTTTAAACTTATTTAAGACTACTTTTTACCAGGCTAAATCTAAAGATGGTACTACTACCATCGTCATTGTCTGCAACTAAGACAAGATTGATGAGCTCATTTGTTTCACTGATGACTATTGCTGATTCTATTTTTTGCTTTTTAAAACGAGGGTCTATTTCTTCAAGATCAATTATTTTATCAGTACTTATGGTTTTACTATCCAGCTTATTCGAAATGTTATTAATGATCCATAAATAGCTTTTACCGATCGCACCATCTTCATAACTGTTTCTTGTGTCTTCAGTAGATACGGTCATTATCAATTGATCACTTTCTTTTGCATAACATAATCCTGAAATGCCTTTGAATGTAGCCGTGTCTTTTTGAGCTTCAAAAGGAATAATAGATATTTGAAAACTACTATCATTAGTCCAGGATCTTTCATCTGTGATGATAAAATGATTGTAAGGGTAACCTTTATTCCCTCTGTTTACAAGAATTAGTTTTCCGGATAAAAAACAAGCACCCTCAATATTTATTTCTTCAATACCCAGTTCTTTTATTTTTAGAAATAGTGGTTCAAGGTTGATACTGTCGTTGTCTTTTGTTTTTAAATTATGTATCCATCCCAAATTTCTATAAGGAGATAAAGAACCTGAGCCAAAGAGAAATAAATTATCATCATTCAATGCAGAGGCTTCCAGATCGGGTTTGATATCTTTTGGAATTCTTTTTTCAGGATATGAAATGAGAGGTATGGAATCAATCATATTCAAATTAGTATCTAACACAAGTATATCTGTAGCATCGTCTCCTATTAAATATAATTTGTCATTAAAATATTCAATAGAAGATGCGGACGGATAAGCGTTTAATTTTTTGATTTGGATCTCTGATATTTTATCATTTCTGGCACAAGATAAAATTGAGAATAGAACGATAAGATATTTAAATGCTCTCATTTTAAGAGTAGTAAATACTAAGTCAAATATTATACGAGATTGATCGAAGTTAAATGTTTAAAATTCGTATTTATAAATCCAAGTATAAAGTCACAAGAATGACTATTTTCCTTAATTTCATTGGCTTCAATTAAAGCATTCGCTTTATGCCTAATTCGACAATTAAGCAGCAAACTTTTTCTTTTCTTAAGGGTGGCGGGGAAATGGGAAGATTGATGCGAGACAAAGAGTGGACTGAATCTACTGTTGGAACACCGGACTCGTGGCCGCAAAGTTTGCGAACCACTTTAGGAATTATCTTAAATTCCAAGTTTCCAATGTTCTTATGGTGGGGGTCAGAACTAATTTGTTTTTATAATGATGCCTACCGGCCAAGTCTTGGTCAAAACGGGAAACACCCTTCTATTTTGGGTATGCCGGCAAAAGAAGCATGGCCAGAGATCTGGGATATTATAAAACCATTAATAGACCAGGTGCTATCAGGAGGGGAAGCGACCTGGATGGAAGATCAGTTGATCCCAATATTCCGCAATGGCAAAATTGAAGATGTTTACTGGACATTTAGTTATAGCCCGGTAAATGATGAATCAGGTAATGTATCGGGTGTTTTAGTAACATGTACTGAAACAACTGAGAATGTAGGGATTCGTAATAAGTTGGAAGAAAGTAAAAACCAACTGGAGTTTGCTATAGAAGCAGCAAGACTTGGAACATGGGATTATAATCCGGCTAACAATAAATTCACTTCCAATAATCGTTTAAAAGAATGGTTTGGCTTGCCTCACGAAGCAGAGGTCGAACTTCACCATGCAATTAATGCTATTGCAGAAAAGGACAGGCAAAGAGTTAGTGACGCAATTCAAAAAGCACTCGACTACTCTTCCGGCGGTCACTATGAAACAGAATACACAATTATTCATCCCCTTACCAAAAAGGAAACAATTGTAAGAACGAAAGGGAGGGCCTGGTTTAATGAAGATAGGATCGCTTATCGTTTTAATGGAACATTAGAGGATGTAACTGATGAAGTAATATCAAGAAAAAAAATTGCTGAAAGCGAAGAAAAATTTCGACGCATGGTTCTTCATTCCCCGGTAGCAAAAGCAATTCTAAGGGGTAAAGAACATATTATTGAAGTGGCTAACAAAACATTGCTGGAAAAAATTTGGCGAAAAAAAGAAGATGCAGTTCTTGGTAAAAGCATCTTAGATGTATTCCCTGAATTAAAGGATCAAAAAAATGCCGAGTTCCTTGACAAAGTATTTGCTACTGGCGAAGCGCATACAGAATTGGAGTTCCCTTTAAATCTTCATGACGAAAATGGGCCAACAAAATTTTATGTAGATTTTCAGTATGCGCCTATGCGTGAAATAGATGGAAGTATTATTGGCATAATGATCACCGCAAATGATGTAACAGCACAAGTAAAAGCAAGACAAACTGTAGAGGAAAAGGAACAACAACTTCGTTCTTTTGTACAAGAAGCCTCTTTTCCAATTGGGATTTATATAGGTAAGGAAATGCGTATCCAATTAGTTAACCAGGCAATTTTAGATGTATGGGGAAAAGGAAATGATGTTATTGGGAAAACTTTTTATGAAGTATTACCTGAATTATCAGGCACTGGTATTTATGAAGAGTTGGATAAAGTATTTACAACCG
>Ga0193738_1000050_pt1 | contig 77351 bp, 80 predicted proteins | sample L2a1metaG_FD_144927 | JGI IMG/M metagenome (GOLD analysis project Ga0193738, IMG submission 144927) | Soil microbial communities from a riparian zone of the East river system, Colorado, United States - L2a1 | ecosystem: Environmental > Terrestrial > Soil > Riparian zone | place: USA: East River... | reverse complement strand
TCACCCGTTCTTCCATCAATAGCAATGCGCTTTACATCGTTACTTAATAAAGGGCTATTTGTTTCTGTAAAACGATAGATCACTTTATCACCTTCAGCGCTAACGAGCCATGCACCATTCTTTGTTGCCACCCATTTTCTATCAGCACCATCTACAGCGATGCTTCTTACTTCTTCACCTTTGAAAAGATATTGATTAAATCCTCCCTGCGTCACAACCGGTAACACTGCATCGCAACCCTGTGATGAAAAAACATTTTGCGGGCATTGAACAACCGCAACTCCATCATTTGTGCCGATCCAAATAAATCCATTTTTATCTTTTGCGATACTCAATACATTATTCGTTGGCAAATTTCCAATGCCTGCGCCGCTTCTGTATAATTTCCAATTATCATCAGTTGTATTGTCGATCGTTTTTTTATCATTAAAAACGATCAATCCATTTCCTTTTGGCGAAACGATCCATTTCTGACCTTCATCATCAACCACGATCTGTGACACCGCATTTTCAGAAAGTGCAAATGGCGGAGCTAATGTTTTCCAGTTACCATCATTCTTTCTTACAACAATATTTTGTGAAGCGCCATAATTAGATATCCATAAATTATTTTCTTTATCAAATGCAAGACCAGATACACGATAGCTGCCGGGATCAAATGTTGCTTGTCCTATTGGAGAATTCTGTTTAAAGACCTCAAAACTATTACCGGCTTTTATGTGTAACAACCCCCCACCATATGAGCCTGTCCAAGTCGTTTCATCTCTTGGATCGATCGCAACTGAGATCAGATCAGGCAAAGAATCAAGTTGAGCAAAATGCTTATTATTATAATTTGTCCATTGTCCTTCGGAAAATTTATAAATACCGTCCTTATTATTTTGCTTTTGCCAGTTTTCATTTACACTACCGGCTGTTGCATAAAATGTATTGTTTACAAAAACTATTTCTCCTGTCGCAATTGATTGTGGCGAATTGAGATCATAATTTTCAAAACCGACTGACATAAATTTTGTTAGCCCCCCGCTGCTATCAGCCACCCAATGATCATTATTTATCAAAATTCCTTTCCTTGGCTGAGCGATCAAACCAGGTTGTTGAATAGTTCGGGCAATTGTTCCGTCTGTATTTAGTGAAGTGACCTTTGCACTGCCATCATTCTTTTTTTGACAAACAATTATTTTCCCTGACGAAGAGTTGATGTTTAGAACTTTCCATCCTGGTTCTGTAAAAAGTAAATTCCAGTTGAATCCATTAAGCACAAACACAGAATCATTTTTTGAAACAAATATTTTACTCTGCGCATTGATAACATTATTACAAACACCAGCAGCCAAACCATTTATACCACTTATATTTTGCCAGTTCAAATAATTAGCAGGATCAACCGTATTAACAGAAGTGATCTTTAATCCTTCATCCGTAGCGGCATAAAAAAAAGAATTATCAGCAGTAAAGCCATTTGTTTTTACCTGGCCACCGTTGTTTCCAATAAACCATGAATCTTTCACTTCATATTTATCTGCATCAATAACAACTATACCAAGCCCGGTTGAGACATAAAAATATTTTCCTGAAGAAAAAACATTGTAAATGGTTTTATCGCCAACAATATTATCAAGTTTGATCTCTGGCACATTAAAAATATCGTTGCGGTAAATAATATCAATATTGCTGTTGCGATAACCGATGAATAATTTATCGCTTAGTTCATTATAATTAATTGCTGAAACGCCGGTTTCGTGTAAACCGTTTATTCTGCTCATTCGTGAGACTGAATTTTCAGACAGGTCGATACTAAAAACACTGTAAGGTGTAGCGCAAAAAATTTTATTATTTCCTGCCGAAACATCGATGGCAGAATGATAAGGCAAATGATCTCTCCATTGACCGATCGGCGGGATCGAATCCTGGGAAATGCCCTTGGAAAGAAAAGCAAATAAAATATATAAAGTAATTATGGATTGGCGTAAACTCACTTTTCAAAAATATCACTCTTAATCTAAATCGATATTATGGTTTCACGGGTCGTTCAGTCATTTTTCTGTTTCTTTGCGCAGTTTTTGACTTCAACAAACAATTATGTGGAATACTCTCGGCCGGTTCATACTAAAATATAGAATACTATTATTAGTTCTTTTGCTGGGAGCTACCGCTTTCATGGTTTATAAAGCAAAACAGCTTCAATTGGGCTATGAATTTGCGAATGCCATTCCTACCGATCATCCCAAGTTTAAAGCTTACCAGGAGTTCAGAAAAAAATTTGGCGAAGATGGCAACATGCTTGTCATAGGTATACAAACTGATAAACTGTTTGAAGAAAAAATTTTTAATGATTATACGCGTCTTGTAAATGATATTAAAGGTGTAAAAGGTGTAGAAGATGTGATCTCAATAATTACTGCCGTTAATCTTATCAAAGATTCAGCAACAGAAAAACTCGGCCCACAGGCGATATTTGAAAAAGGGCCACTTTCGCAAGCCGAGATAGACAGTTCCAAAAAAGTTTTTTATTCTCTTCCATTTTACCGCGGCTTGTTATACAATCCTGATTCAAATGCATGGTTGCTTGGCGTGCATATAAATAAAGCTGTACTGGCATCGAAGGCAAGAGAGAAAACAGTGGCAGAAATAACATCTTTAACTGATGCGTTCAGCAAAAAAAATTCATTAGAAACTCATTTAAGTGGTTTGCCGCTTATTCGCACGGTATTGGCAAAAAGAATTGCCGACGAAATGCAATGGTTCCTCTTGATATCTGTTGTTCTTTCCGCAGTTATCTTATTGCTTTTTTTCAAATCGTTTAGCAGCATGTTGCTATCTATTGTGGTGGTTGGCATTGGCGTAGTGTGGAGCCTGGGCACAATGGTATTGCTGGGTTATAAGATCACTTTGCTTACTGCTCTTATTCCACCATTAATAGTAGTGATCGGTATTCCCAATTGTATTTATTTCCTGAATAAATTTCACGTTTCATACAATGAAACAGGTGATAAATCAAAAGCACTTGTAAAAATGGTGGATCGTATGGGGATCGTTACACTGTTTTGCAACATCTCTGCTGCAATTGGTTTTGCTGTTTTCTTTTTAACACGTAGCCAGGTATTAAAAGAGTTTGGCGCTGTTGCGGGTCTTAATATTATGGCATTGTTTTTTATCTCTCTTATATTGATCCCGGCTGCATTAAGTTTTTTTCCTCCTCCCAAATCACGGCATACAAAATATTTGGACAATCCAAGGTTGAGAAGATGGCTTGACCGGCTGGAACGCTGGTCCCTCAATCACAGGAAGTTTATTTACACAATGACTGGCGCTATTTTAGTTGTTGCCATAATAGGAATATTAAGATTAGAAAGTAATGGCTACATCGTAGATGATCTTCCAAAGACGGATAAGATATATACTGACCTGAAATTTTTTGAAAGGAATTTCAAGGGAGTAATGCCGCTTGAAATTGTTATTGATACAAAAAAGAAAAGAGGTGTGACACGGAACCTTTCTACTCTTTTAAAGATCGATTCTCTTTCACAATTTTTGGCAGCAATGCCCGAAATAGGAAGACCGCTTAATATCACTGAAGGTTTAAAATTTGCGAAGCAAGCATTTTATGAAGGTGATACCGCAAGTTATTCAGCTCCGACAGAGTTCGATATGGTTCCGCTGAAATCTTACCTGGAGTTCAAACCTGATTCAGGAAAGAAAGAAAATTCTTTTGGAAAACTTCTTTCTTCTTTTATCGATAGCAATAAACAAGAAGCAAGAATAAGTGTAAGCATGCGTGATGTAGGCAGTTATCGTCTACCCCAGATACTTGATACAATACAACAAAAAGCCAATCAAATTTTTGATACAACGAATTATCACGTACAGCTAACCGGCGCCAGTGTTACTTTTCTTACCGGAAGTAATTTTATCATCAATGGCTTAAAAGAAAGTATTATGTGGGCATTTGGATTAATAGCCATTTGCATGGTATACCTGTTTCGTTCTTTCAGAATTTTAGTATGTTCATTGATACCGAATATCATTCCATTAGTGATCACAGCTGGAGTAATGGGATGGCTTGGGGTAAGAATAAAACCTTCTACTGTTTTAATTTTCAGTGTTGCGCTTGGTATTGCCATCGATGTCACTATCCGGTTTCTTATAAATTATAAGCAAGAATTACCGCGACACAATTATGATATGAAGCGTACAGTGATCCAGACAATTCATAGTACCGGCATCAGCATTATTTATACTTCGCTTGTACTTATCGCAGGGTTTATTATTTTTTGTTTCAGCAGTTTCGGTGGCACGCAATCACTCGGTTGGCTTACTTCGCTTACCCTTGTCACTGCCACTATTACCAACCTTGTATTATTACCTTCATTGCTGATCACATTTATAAAGAAAAAAAAATAAGCATTAATAAATGAATAAGAAAAGGGTTGCCGTTTGACAACCCTTTTTATTGAAAGATGATACAATTCAATTCAATACTTCCTGTAGCTTTTGCCCCAATGCATTGCCCCGAAGATTTTCAGCAACGATTTTTCCATCAGGATCAACTAAAACATTAAAAGGAATACCGCCAACACGGTACACAGCCACCACTTCACTTTGCCAAAACTTAAGATCACTAATATGTGTCCATGTTAAATTATCCTCCTTTATCGCCTTTATCCAATTCTCTTTTTGGCCAGGACGATCAAGTGAAACACCAAGTATTGTAAAATTTTTATTCTTGAATTGATTAAACGCTTGTACAACATTAGGGTTTTCTCTTCTGCATGGACCGCACCAGCTTGCCCAAAAATCAACAAGCACATATTTACCACGAAATGAACTTAGCTTAACAGTTTTGCCATCAGTATCCGGCAAAGAAATTTCTGGTGCAGTTTTTCCTACCCATAATGATTTTGGAATTGAAGCTTCCACCGAATTTCGAATACCTGCTATATCCGTACGTTCAGGAAATTTATTAAGCACATCAGTTAGTAAGGCAACAACCTCTGCATCAGTAAACCCATTTATTCTGAAATTCGGATCACGAGCCATTCCCTGGTAAGTAGAGAGAATAAATAATGCCAGTGAAGAATTAGTGGCTTGCTGAATGGTTTGCTGAGTGAAAGTTTTTTCGTCTTTTGAAATTTGTTTCTCCTGTATGTTGAGATTTTGTGCCAATGCCGAATCACTATTATTTCTTTGGATACTATCGATCTGAAAATAAATATTAAACCGATCCTTTTGCATCCCGCTTATTTTAGCAAGATATTCTTGTATCGATTTACTGGCTTTTGACCCGGTCACATTATAAAAATCAGTTCTGTTAGTAAAGTCTACATCCACATTGATCTTCGATGCGTCGTTTACAAGGGTTACAAACTGTGATACATCATTTTGTAAAACAAGATTGTAGACAGCATCCTTGGATGCATTCAAACCTATAGAGAACTTACCATCGACGGCAATAGCAGAAGAATCTTTTAATGTTTTTTTTCCTGTTGTAATATCCGATTCTTCGATATAAACAACTTTCGACGGAGCATTACGCAAAACACCCGAAACAGTTAATGTTTTACTTTCTTTATCCTTACACGATGCCAACAATGAGATCACTAACACTGATAAAACGATCTTTCGCATACACATTATTTTAACTATTCAGTTTTTGATTTAAAATTTCATTTACAACTTTCGGGTCTGCCTTTCCTTTTGATCTTTTTATTACTTCGCCCACAAACAATGCCAATAAGCCCTTTTTCCCTTTCCTGTATTCTTTCACTTTATCTTCAAACTGTAAAAGTACGGCATCGGCAATTGGCAGAATATAATCCGAATTACTATCCATTAACAAATTCATTTTAGATGCCTGCTGCAAGGGGTCTGCTTCAGGATCTGTTATCAGCACAGGAAATATTTTTGATGAAGCCGCCGAAAAACTAAGCTTGTTTTCCTCTATCATTTTTATAAGCAAACAAAATTTCACAGGGGATACCGGGAATTCTTCAATGCTTTTATTTTCATCATTTAGCCATGTCCTTACGGGCCCGAGCATCCAGTTAGCAGCCGATTTTGGTTTTATGCTGGTATTACTTCCATTTGCATTGTTTAACTGAATAAGTTGCTCAAAATAATTTGAGAAATCTTTTTCTTCTGTTAATGCAGTTGCATCATATTCGCTTAGCTGGTATGTCGAAATATATTTTTTTATTCTTTCTTGTTGTAATACAGGTAAGCTTTCTTTTATTGTTTCAATGAGATCATCCGTAAGATCGAATGGAGTAAGATCAGGTTCAGGAAAATAACGATAGTCTTCAGCATCTTCTTTATCACGAATGGCAAAGGTTGTTCCGTTAGCCGCATCAAAACTTCTTGTTTGTTGCTGTATTGTTTTTCCATTTTCTAATAATGTGATCAAACGGCCAGCTTCATACTCAATAGCGATCTTTACATTTCGCATTGAATTAAGATTTTTTACTTCTACTCTTGTACCGAGTTTAGTATCTCCTATTTTTCTTACAGAAATATTTGCATCGCAACGAAGACTTCCTTCTTCCATATTCCCATCACAAATTTCCAGGTAGCGAACAAGTTTGCGAAGCTCCGTTAAATATGCATAAGCTTCATCTCCGCTTCTCAGATCAGGTTCGGTAACGATCTCCAACAATGGAACTCCTGCCCGATTATAATCAAGTGCGGTTTCATCAGCGTATACATCGTGCAGGCTTTTACCGGCATCTTCCTCCATGTGAATCCTGGTCAGTTGTACATTCTTTTCTCCTGTGGCTGTTTTAATTGTTACATATCCCCCTTTGCAAATAGGAGTTGTATGTTGTGATACCTGGTAACCTTTGGGAAGATCAGGATAGAAATAATTTTTGCGAGCAAAATAATTTTGTTTCTCAATTTCAGAATGACAGGCAAGGCCAAGTTTTACCGCAAAGCCGATCGCTTCTTTATTCATCTTTGGTAATGTACCAGGATGAGCAAGTGTGATCGAGCTGATATTTGTGTTTGGCTCGTCACCAAAAAACGAATTATCTCCACAAAATAATTTGCTTTGGGTAAGAAGCCTTGCATGAACTTCAAGCCCTATCACTATTTCGTATGCCTGTTTTGCTTCCATTTTTAATAAGACGGCAAAAATACACATCAAATTTTTAAGGTCTTTGAAATATGGAAACAAAAAAGCCGTCCCGATAAATCGGGACGGCTTAAAAGATAAATATGTTGATCTTAAAGGTCTGCAGTTTTCAACTTGCGGGGCATTTTTACTTCAACAGTTTGCACTTTACCATCTCTTTTTATTTTCAAACTAATAGTTGGCTTGTCTTTATTTTCTCTCACCAGTTTAGCCACTTCATCGGCGCTGTTCACTTCGGTACCATTGAAACTAGTAATGAGATCATTTTCTTTCAATCCTGCTTTTGCAGCATTGCTTTCATTATCAACGTCAATCACTTTTACACCTTTACCATCATCAGTATCCTGAACTGACAACCCTAATTTTGGAGCACCACCAGAATATGCCCATACCTGTCCATTACGTGTACGTGGCACGGCCTGGATCTTTGGAGCAAACATCTGATTATAATCCATATCCATTTTGAAGTCCTGACCTGGCGTATAACTAAATGACCTAACCCCTTTCCATTTACCCAATTCTGCCGTTACTTTCTGTTCCTTTTTATCTCTTAATAAGGTTACAGCTACTTTATCGCCTGGTTTCTGTTTACGTATTGCTTCCGATAATTGATCCGGTTCGCTAATTTTTGTATCGCCAATTTTTGTAATGATATCGCCTTCTTTGATACCGGCCTTCTTGGCTGCGCTTTCATCAGTTATCTCAGTAACTTTCACACCGCCTTCTACTTCTTCAGTCACAACACCCAGCATTGCACGGTCTTCTTCCACATGATACATATTAAGGCCATCACTATTGCCCCAATTAAAACTTTGACTACCTGTCCTTGTTCTTGGAGTACTGTAATAATTTAACCCTTCCATGGTCTTGTATTTACCACGACGAACTGTAACGTCACCATCTTTCAGGTCTTCGATAGGTTTTCCATTAACTGTAATTTTATCGCCATTGATCTCAACAACAGTTTTTGTTTTATCATCACTTTTCCTGATGATAGTGATCTCTTCAACTTCTTTTTTCGTATCCTTGGTTTCCTTCGTCTTGTCTTTTGCATCCTGTGCAAAAGAAGGAATAGCCATTGTTACGAGTAAAGCTGGGATCGCAAATCTTAGAGCAAATCGTTTCATAAAATGTATTTTTTTATTTCCTACGTTTTTTTTCGTAGACCAAATATAAAGACATTTTTTGGATTACGAAATGTTTCGGAAGTGTTAAATAGCCAATCGCTGTTCGGGCGGTTATTTTATCTGACAAACGGATTCCAGATCTCATAAGTTTTAACTGGGTAACCATCCACTTCTCCATCCCCGATATAGGTCATCCCGCATTTTTCAAGCACTTTCCAGGAGCCGATATTATCTATTTCAGCTCTCGCCACTATGCGCTGCAAACCAATTTTTTCGAAGCCGTATTGAATTGAAGCATAAGCAGCTTCAGTCGCATATCCTTTTCCCCAGCCTTCCTTTCTGAAACGATAACCAAGATCGATCTCATTTAACTCAGCACGGTATTTTAATCCGCACCAACCTAAAAACCCGATAGCTATCGGGTCAAGTGTAGCTTTTACATGTACAGCCCAGCGGCCATGATTATAAAGAGCATATTGAGGTAAAATAACTTTTTCAAGAACTTCTGATGCATGAGCCAGATCTTTTATTGGATCGTGAGTATAACGGATCACATCGGGATCAAGATTTAATTCATAGATCAACGCTGCATCATCTTCTGTAAAAGTGCGAAGTAAAAGCCGATTGGTTTCAATGATGATATTCATTGTCAGTAAAATTACCAATCAGGAAGTTTAGTAGTTCTTCTTACCCTAAAATGGTATTGTTCAAAAGTATTGATTTCTGAAATTTGAAAATATAATTCTATGAGTGTATTGATAGCAATACTTGCTTTGGTTCTTTGCATAGTCGTTATTACTATTGCTATGCGCATTTATAAAGAAAGCCCGAAGCCCGGGAAGAATGCAAAAGATGATTTGTAGAATTTCAATTCGCCCCTTTTATTCTAGATGGAGTATCCTTTCCTGTTATTAAGCCCGTAGTACCAACTGCAATTGCACGAATCACTTTCTTCATAAGGTTAAAATCCAGCGTTTCTGTTTCATCATTCAAATTATGATAAAATTTATCACTTGCTGATGTAACCATTATAGTGTGTGCAGGAACACCTTTCACTGCGAAAGAGTAGTTATCTGAACGTCTAAAAAGAAATTCATTTGTATAAATATCTACTTTAAAAAACTCTTTTTCCGATTTTTTTCCAGATACTGAACGATAGTTGCGGTTTAGAATATCAATAAGATCTGATTTTTCATTGCCAGTAACGAATGGATGAGAATTTGAAAATGGTCCTCGTCCGATCATCTCAATATTGATCACTGCAATTATAGAATCCGGTTCACAATCCGCAACAAAATATTTTGAACCCAATAGTCCAAGTTCTTCACCAGTAAAAGCTACAAAAAGCAAGGTCCTTTCATTATTATTTAAAGCCTTAAAATATTTTGCAAGACTGATCACAGCACTTACGCCTGAAGCATCATCATTAGCACCATTGTAAATTGTATCTCCCTTTTCTGCCCCTGCCCGGCTGCCTGCTTCGGGATATGGGTTTGTACTTATTGAACCAACATGATCATAATGCGCTGAAAAAATTATTAGCTGACCTGGTTTTGATTTTCCCTTAATTGCGCCAATAACATTGAACCATGTTGGTTTTACTTTCTGGAAAAACCCATTATTGCCAGCTACAGAACTTAAACCTGCTTTTTTAAATTCATCAGCAATGAATACGGCTGCCTTAAGATTCTCTTTTGTACCAGTAAATCTTCCTTTTAAACTATCCGAAGCCAATACTTCAACAATGTGGCGAATAGAATCAGTATGGAACAAAGAATCAATTAAAGATGATTGTCCCTTCGCCAGTGAAAATGAAAAAAGAAATTGAAATAAAAGAAATGATCTTATAAAAAACTTCATTTTATCAGATTCTTAATTTTCGATGCGTCTTATGTTTTACTCTGAGACATATACAAATATAAAAATGCTAATGGCGGGGCTATTATTATGAAGCCATCTGCATTGCTACTATTGAGCTTCTCTTGCGTCGCACTCTTGTACCTTCTGTTCTCTACTCATCTTACTATTCAATTGTCACCCTGAACTCAGGCGAAGGGCGGTTCAACACTGGACAATAATAACAGTTTCTTTTTATCTTCTGTTCAAAAAATATGAAAAGATCATTCCCACAACTTTTATTATTAGAACAGCTCAATCAATTCATCAAAGCTTCCGCTTCAGGGAGAAGGCTGACTCCATCAGCCAAAAGAATTACTAATTATTTGCATGCTTATCGTTTAATTGAAAAATTCGAAGCCAAGTCAGAAAATAAACTCAGAATTCAATTGCTTCATAGGGCTTCCATGAAAAAAATAAAAACCTTTTTTAATTATCTACAAAAAGAAACGGATTTATTGCGGCAATTATCATAAGTCTTTTCGTATCCCTCTACAAAAGGCAACCCTTGTTGTTATATTATCTCCACAACTAAATTTTCTTATAACAAACAAAAAATTGAAACATCATTGGGTCCTTACTTAAAATTAAAAAACCATCAGGGCTTAGTAGGTTATAACTATACTGGGTTTATTTACTCAATAATGGATATTTATAGCTATTCATTTCTACAGAGGCAGTTAATATCTTAAAATCTTTAGATTGTTTTTCAAATGCTTGCTCCTGCACATAATAAGCAGATTCCTCACACAAGAGAGAAACAGATTTATAGACGGCAAATTCAATCTGCAGATTATATTTTCCTTTCAACTTCCCTGCAGTGCAAAATTTCTGTGGTAATCCCTTACTGTATTTATGTAAAGTCTTTACATCGTAATCCATTGATACATTTTTCGCAGAGCCTTTTCTTTTAAAAAGGTTGTCGTATGACATCTTAATTTCTTGGCTTGTGCTTGGCAGAAGCTTAAAAAAATCATATACAATCTGATGGTTTCCGACAATTGGTTCGTCTGTTATAACATCTGAGTATTTTGTAAACATATAAGGAACCAAGGGCAAGAATGATATTTTGTATAACTTATCTTTTGAGTTAATCCGATGTAGATATTTTGAACTTAAAAGAGACGGCTGTAGATAACTATTAAAAACATATAAGGTGTCTTTTGTTGTATTGATAATAGTAACTACAAGACCTGTTACCTCCTCACTATACATGGTATATAAACTATCAGGATAGACCTTGCTGTTACTTGATATTTTGTCGCTTTCGCTGCATATACAATAACCAGTTCTGTTAATTTGAGTAAAAGCAAAAGAGGTAGTCGTACATAATAAACCGCAAATGAATATTCTTAAATTACACATGGCAAATAATTTAGTATTAATTTTTTTTATCACTTAATGAACCCGAACCTTTAATTACCGTTCTATTATGTGTTTCATCATACTTTCTAGGTGTTAAGGGGCTGGGTGTAAATGTACCGTCCGCATTCTTAATCTTGTTTATTGCTCTGGTAGCATTATCAAAATCTAAAACTCTATCCTGTCTTTTTCCTGCATGTATTGCATGTCCTATTCCGTGCAGTGTTAAATTCCCAAGTGAGGTTGTTACTCCGTTATTGATATGAAAGTTAGGTGGGTCTGTTGAGCTAGGATACGTGCCATTCCTTTTGTGTTTATAGTACCCATCATTTACTTCATAAACTCCTGTAAGATTTGTTGCTGCTTTAGGATCAATGACTATGTAATTTTGCGTAATAGAGTTTTCCTTTGCTAATATGCTTCCCTCACCTCCGGATTTGCTAGGGTCAACTGTAATTGAGTTGCCGTCTTTGTCTTTTACCGTATAGCTACTTTCATAAATAACGTTAGTAATAGTTTTTTCACCCATTACACCATTTATCTGATTGAATACAGCTAACTCGTCTTTACTGAAAGATTTTGTATCTCCATTATAAACTAGATTACCAGAAGCATTATAACTAAAGTTTTTTGCGTTTGCACCAAACGCACTTTCAAGGGCTTGATTAAATTGGTCTCTATATTTGTCAGCCACATTTATGCTATCACCATTTACATCAATGAACATTATCGGATTATTGGCAGCATAGCTATAAGGACTGCCTGCATAATATTTTTCTGCATATCTATCAATATTGAAAAACCGTCCTATCTGAGCATTATAGTTCCTTGCCCCATAATCATACCACTCCAATCCACTTTCATCACTAAATTCTTTTTCCTGCTTCTCCTTACCATTATATTCAAATTTATTTTCAGGGTTTCCAAAACTCAAAGCCTTTGAACTAAGTCCCGCCATTGCTAACCCAAATGGATAATAATGGGTCTCTTCAAGTACTGGTCCTCTTGTATGAGTTACCTGCAAATTGTCAAAGAACACATCAATATTGGGTGTTTCATTACTTACATAAATGTACAAATAACCGCTTTTTGACAGTGTTAAATTTGGTTTCGTGTGAGTTGTGAACGTATTACTATTTCCTACTTGTTCAAACCCGCTGCTACTACTAACATATTTAAATTGCTGATCAAATAATATCCAATTGATAAATGCTTTTGGCTTACTGGTAATATATCCACTCTGAGTGTTCAAAAAACCCGTAACATTAGGATATAAAACTCCACTGCTAGATATTTCCGATACTGCTTCATGTACCCCACCAAGACTTCCAGCACTTCCAGATATAGCACTCAAAAGATCATTTAATGGGCTAATAGGAGTCCCTGGTGTATTCGTACTTTTCCACCAACTATTTACCCGCAAGGTAAACTTATCGCCAGCCATTACTTTAAGTACAATGCTGGATCCAATCTTAGGACCATCCCCATTTAACTTTTGTATAAAGTCATTTGGACTAGTATACGCGTCACTTGGATATCCAGAAACTGTATTCTTGTTTACTCTTCCTGTATCCAACCTAGCATACAATACACTTTCACTGGCCAATGGTGTTGATTCAAGTGATGCAACAGGATATGCATCCGTTTGCTGCTGTTCGGTCAGGATCATCCGTACATTTCCTAAATGATCCTTAATAAAATAATCATATTGCAAACTATTGTCTGAAACATTGAATCTTATCCTCCCTTCCTCCTGAGGCAAAAATTGCAAAGTATCATTGACATAGTTTCCGAATAGATAGAGAGTGGCAGTTGTCGTACTACCTTCTGTTGTGATCTTCTTTAACTTACTTCCTAAAGCATCATACACATATTTTATATTTCCTTTATTGGCAACTGTAATACTGTCCGGTAGGTTCAGAAAATTGTAATGAATATTACTAATATCCTTATTAATATCCGCATACATATTTCCGTTGCCGTCATATGTATAATCAGTTGCACTGGTTGTTTTACTATTGCTCAGTGCGGTCATATAAGCTTTGGAGCTTCGGAAATCTCCCAGCCTTGTTGCCGTATCATTTTTGCGGTCAAGAACATTAAGTAGTTTATTACTATTGCTTATATAAGTATATAGCAAAGAATCAATGGTCTCACTTCCTCCGACTTTCCATCCACTCTGATTCATGTTTAAGATATTTCCATTTGCATCATAGTTCAATCCGCTGACACTAAAATCTATGCCAGCTGTTTTTGAAAAACTGTTACTGTTTAATTGATTAAAATCAGCTCCAGTTAATCTATTAATAGCATCATAAGTAAAATCATACTTTCTTAACATATCGTCACCGGTACTTCGCCACATCATTCCATTAATATTTCCGTTATACTGTGCACTGCTATAACTGTGGTTTGTTCCATTTATGGTAAAGCTTGTTTTGTCATAACCTAAATCAAAGCCAAACCAGTTAGCTGTATTAGTGGTATCTTTTGCATAAGCACGGTTCATCCCCAGCATCCAACCAAGTATATTATATTCATAAGTTAATGAATCCAATGGCGTAGGGCCAAGTTTCTTTTTCCTTAGTTGTCCCAATGCATCATATTCATTTTGTACCACAGTTTTCCAACTTCCTGGCATACTGCCACTGTTCACTTTTGTATTGCTCGTTTTCTTTTCCATTTTAACCATACGACCCAAGCTATCGTAGTTCATTTGGGTAAGCTGAATAGAAGTTTGAGGATTTGATCCTGCTTTTTCGTTTTTTATACTATTGAATATTGGTTGCCCCACCCAGCTATATTGAGTTGTTGTAATGTCGGTACCAGTACTGATATTCTGAGATTGAATTTGTATCACTCTAGCTTTCTCATCATAAAAATTAATTGTGTATAAATAGTTGGATGTGCCAAGTATTTTTGTTTTTGTCCCGGTTAACAATCCCTTAAGCTGACTGCTTTGCGTTGTTGCATCCTGCGGGTAAGGCCAACTGGAGTTAGAAACCGTTTGAAGATAGCTATCATATGAAGCATTTCTTGTTGCACTCAATGGATTGCCTTGTCCTCCACGCCAGCTGTAATCATCATAAAAAGTCTTTGTCAGTGTATCTACTGTGTATATTCCTGCAACTGGATATATAATACTCGTGTCAGCCCGGGTACTATGATAGGCTAAATTGTTAAAGTTACTGTTATCAGTGAGTAAACCTGTAGCCGATGGCCTGTTAAGTTCATCATATTGTGTATAAAGCCATTGATGAGCTGCACGCGTAAGACTGTCTTGGGATAACACAAGCCTGTCTCTTGCATCGTAAACCATCCACACAGTCCCTGTACCCGGAATTTTTTTCATAATCATCCTGTTTCTCATATCAAATTCGTAGCGAAAACATTGTTCATTTAAAATAACTCCGCTTGAGTAAGAAAGGTCCCAACCATTATTGGCCAGCAATTCAACACCTCTTGGCTGAATAACACAACGAAGATTATTGAAATCATCATACATATAATAAGTACAAAGCCAACCATTGTGTCCTTTACCCGTACCGGTATCAGCAAATGCCGTAAGTTGTACTTTTTTCAGTATTATTTTTCCTTCTTTATTCTTAAATTCTATAACTTGATTGTTGATCTCATCAACAGTAACGGTCTTGTATAAAGTGCCCGAGTTATACATACTATCTGAAGTATAATTTCCAAAATTATTGGTTACTTCTGCTACATTCCAAATTCTCACTGAATCTGAAATTGTATTTGTCCAATACTTCATTTTTACAGAACGTCGATTGCTTTCATTGCTTTGCCCTGATGAGCCACTCCAACTATTACCTGGAGCAAAAGCTTCCATTACCCGGTTTAATGGTGATGCTTCAAAATTGGTTTGTGAATAATACCAGCTTTCATCATTGAACATTCCTTTATTGAATGTAGAATCCTGTTGAAAAGGATTTAGTTTGAAAAGACCATCACTGATATGCGTATTGCTACCAGTATTGTTCGCGGCAAAAGGAAGATATTTATAAGTTTCCCTCCCATACTCGTCATAAACATTCGCACTTACCATGTCAACAGGTGATGCGCCGGATGACATTGATCCTTTCATCATCACTGTCTGTAAAGGTCTTCCTAATCCATCAATGTATTGAGTAGTGATATTACTATGACTGAGAGCAGGGTTTGTATGAAAACTGCTGTTTGCTGTGTCAGGTTTTACTGCATTCCAGGTACGTACATAGTTTATTTTTATTGATGATGCGTAGGGGGTGGGTGCGATTTGCTGACCAATCAAATTTGGACAAGTGCAGAAAATGCAACAAACAACGAATATTGTAAGTAATATTTTATATCTCATGTCTTAAATATTTGATATACATTTTTGTTATATAAGCAAATCGCATCTCAGTAAATGACAGTTGAAATTGAGTCCGCTTGAATATTATAGTTTTTCTACATCCCCTCTCGATTAATTTGAATTTATTGTGAACCGCTATGTACAATCTTATCGATTACAGGTGTATTTAATGACGCTTGTCCTGGTAGTACGGCAAACAATCTTCCGGATTCGTTTACAAAGAACTTGTGCCCAATCCCTCCGGCATCCATGTCAAAATGTGAATTTTTTGTTTTATTGGTCAGCCATTTCATAAGCGCAGATTGATTGGCACCTGATACTTTCTTCGTTTTCATCCCCTCAGAAATTATGATCCCCATACCTTTATACATTGTCTGTATGTTGCTTGCTGAAGAAGCTTCAAAGCCATCTTCTATTGAAAGAATACCAATAATCCGAATCGAATCCTGATAACGATTTTTAAATGCTTGCAGTTGAGTAAAAACTGTATCGGTTTGACTCAAAGGCAGTATGATATACATTGTCTTCTTTCCTCCATAACTATTTACGTTTTCCGTATCTCCATTCAATTTTTTGAAAGACAATTGAAAATAATCTTGGCTGAACGAGTTCACCGACATAAAAAATGCGATAAGAATGATAAAGTATTTTTTCATAATTCAATAATTTTTACCAGTTAGGAGAAATTGTAATGTAATGGCATGAGACACTTAATGAAACATTATAAAGACTACCACCATAACCGGCGGTATAATTAGAGCAGCCGGCTTGGTAATTATAAAAGTTATACCCGGGAGACCATATTGTTATGTCATAGTTACCTGGCGGGACATAACCAAGGTTACCTGATGAGTTAGCACTTGCGTAAAAAGAAAAGAATTCTGATGTGCTGACATTTGTGAGCATGATGTATTGCTCTTCATCTGTATTGTTAACATAATCAAGAGTAATGTCTGGGTTCGAACAGTAACCATGCGAGTTTGCATAATTCTGACCGTTTGCAGCCAAGTCATTTTGAGCTAACTGGTTGGCAGCTGCTGGTGATACTGCTGAAGTATATGCTCCCTGCGGTACAGTATATGTTACGGGACTACCCGTCATACCGGGGCCACAATCGTTTTTAGTAAAGTCGTCGCTTTTTTCTAAACTATAATAGATTATACCGCAATCTTCGAGCTGACCCGCATAGTTATAGCAGAATTTCTTCATAATATTTTTATCCTGATCACGTATTAATGATAACCTGTTAACATTATCATACTCATAATAGGTTATCCGGTTATTCGCATCACATTGGCTTGTCATTCCTACTAAAGGAGTATAGACATATGTTGTAATGAGGGCATTTGAAGGATAAAACCTCAATTCATCAATTTTGTTACTACCACTAATTGTTATTGAGGTTTGACCCGTAATGCGATGTTCAAAATGTTTCCAACCATGTAAAACTCTTCCTTGTATTGGATAGCCGGTAATTGTTCCTGTAATAGAAAAAGCCGAAGAGCTATTTGTCCAATAAGACAAAATATATGTTACTGAACTGTTCAGTCCTGATTTAGTAATATTTCCTCCTGAAAGAACATACGCCTTTTTTCCAGTGGGAGCCGTGGCTTCGCTTGTGGTTGCGCCTGAAAATGTCCATCCTCCTTTACCACCTGCTTCAAAAGAAGTATACGCGACACTAGTTACATCAGCATTCATAACTTCTGCGATTGGATACGCATTGTTATAATCCCAGATATAACTTTGCTTCACATCACCAGCTTTTTGTTGCTCGAGAAGATTACCGTTGGCATCATACTGACTAAAAAGCACCCGTATTTCAGGAGTAGAAGCACCTTTGGCTGTTTTGATCTTATCCTTTACAATTAAATTACCACTCCTTTTATAAGCTGTTTGTATGGTAGAAAGCAAAATTTCAGTTCCCCACACTGATTTGTATTGCTTTTCCTCAATCACCTGCGCCAGCATATTCCGCGCAGTCATCTGTTCAGATATCGTATCGGTGAAATCATTGGAATATTTATACTTAACTAAAAGCTCTTGTCCGGTAATGCTTTTTCCTTTTTCCCTTTTAATAAGTTGTCGATACTCGTTGTAAACCAAATTTTCATTTGTAGTTATAGACTGTCCATTGTCATATAAAGTCGTTAATGTCTTATATAACCCATAAAATTGCACGGCGATAGTGTAAGGGAATTTCTGGTAATCAAAATCGCCTGGAAAACCAAATGAGTTGCACGTTGGATAGATACCGCTGGGATAATTACCTGAAGGCGCATACAGATCAACACCAGTCAGGCTTTGGTGAAAAAACAACCCTTTTCTATCTATGATTACATTAGAAATATTTTCACCACTCTTTTGAAACAGCGCATACTCATTGATAGTTCGTTGAACAGGGGTATAACTTGCTCCTGTTTTTTTGAAATTTATACTACTGTCCAATTTTGGACCCGTATTAAACAAATTATCATATCGAAATGCATATGCGCTTTTAACTGCATATAAACTTACCTCTCGAGATACGCTGTAGGTTTCACTAAATGAAAAGTTGTATTCGGTCTTCTGCTCGTTGTTTACATATTCAGTTACTTTACTATACCAAATAGGATTTTTGTTTATTATGAATTTAGAATAATTGGACAATGCATTTATGGTCATTTGACGATAAGATCTCCAATTCGTACCCATAGCTGTACAGTTTGCAGAAGAAGCTTCTTGATAAGCGCAACCCACTTCATCTATAAATGTCTCTAATGTTGGTACAATCGGGGAATTTGCTAAACCATCCTCGTTGGCGCCATATTTGAATGTTTTAATTATTGGGGTGCTGGTCCCTGAAGAGTATGTCTTTATTTTTGAAACCCGTAAACCACCGCCTGCCCTTATTGAGTCGGGATCCAAGTAAAATAGTTGTCCAGTAGTATGAGCAGCCTGCCCGGGAAACTGATGAGGCTCGTATTCATAGTCGGAATAGCCACCGGTTGGAAAGTTAATTCGTGTCAACATGAATGCTTTCATATGTTCTGCGCTTACAGATCTGTCAGCATATCCAATCTCTTCATAAATTGCTGAAAAAGGGAAATTTATTCCTGTAAATATCTTTAGTTTCATTCGGGGAATTAGTGTGTAGTTGGTTGTTTTCCCATTGTAAAAACCCCAATAATCTAATGCGGTAGTCTGCCGATAGAAATAATTACCATCATATTGAAAACGGTATTTCTCGTCATTAATAGCTAACGAGTCTAACAGACAATTGGAGGCATTTACATTAGAGTCCCCATAAAATAAATGTATGTTCTTAACAATGTAATTGTCCTTATTCTTGAGTGTAATTGTTTGCAGAAATGGGTCTTGGGAAGATTTATAAGTTAAATCAATCACTCCGTCAGGATATTCAATTTTCTTCAACATTAATGAGTTGGAGCTACCAGAGCTTCCATAATCAATAATTCCCCCGGGATCTTCGATGTAAGGAGGCGGTGAATTTGCAGGACAATCTGCGTCTCTACGATCTTTAATTACAATTGGAGTGTTTACTCTTGGCGCATAACCATTGGTATTTACTTTTTGCCATGAAAAGTTGATCGTATCGTTATTAACCAATGTAATTTTTCTAAGCATCCAGGCCGTGAATCCGCCAACAGAAGATGGTTCTGTATAATCCTCAAACGAACTGGTATTGTCATAACCAAATTGATAAATAATACCATTATTATCTGTAACAATAAATCCAGTTAAGCCCCCGCCGGTGACTGCTTCAGGCTCAATTCTAATTTGGTGACCTATAGAAATAATTTGATAAGATGTACCCGCTTTTTTGATAAAAAAATTAAAACTCCCTTCCGGCATATGCAGAGTAAAAATGTCTTTCTGTGTATCAAATAGGTCGCTGTCATCCAATTGGTGAAGGTTTGCAATCCCTTCGTCAACTATACCAGGCCTTAAGGTATCATAACTTTCACCTGCATGTGATTGCCTGAATCGAAAGCGATCGTCTGGCCGCCCTAATATTACACGTGTAATCCTAAACCCGGGTGAAAACGTCCAACCATACCCTGCAGGATAGGGAACATCTGAAACATTGATCCCAGAAGTTTGATAAATCAAGGAGATCGGCAGGTTTAAATCTTTTGCTTGAACATTGACCAGTGATATGGGAATATTTACTGTTCCCGTTTGTAGAGAAGGCTGATCATTGCCATATCTCAAAAAAACAGCGGATGTGGGCACCGGTTGTATCACAGGTGTCAAAAAGTTATTTTGACAAAAAGCAATTGAACCTCCGCCAAGAAGGATGAATAGCAGGCTTACGCGAATGACAGTTTTATTAACTATTGCCTTTGTTTGCTTCGATAAACTCCTTTTCATATTTGAATTTGATATATAGTGATATTACAGATAGTAGTGCCAATGATTAAATAAATTCTCTTACCCAACACTTTTTATTTTCTTAATAAAAATGATCATCAAAAATTGTATCCAATTCTAAAAACCAATGGTTGCGCTCTTGGCACCTGTTGATAACTCAAGAAGTCCCATAATAACTGCAGTTTAGTTTTCTTAAACACCTTACTTTTCACTGATACAACTTTACTTACTCCAATCAATCCACTTTTTTGCCATGCTGATATATCTCTTATCTGATCCATCCTGGTTATTAATGTTTTGAGATTTTGTTCGTATCCGCCAGAAATCCATAAACTACCCTTTAGCTTCCAATCAATAAAACTTCTGAAAGACAATCCTTGTTGAGTGATTTGAATATTGTTCCAACCAGTTCCCCACCCTACTTTAAAAGATGTTCCTAACCCGATAATTGATTTATCATTTAGTTTATAACCGAGCGATAACCCTATGTCACTGATTGTGGGAAAAAAATTCGTTGATTTTTGTGTTTGTATATTGGTTCCAAATTCAAGTCGCTGAAAGAAGCTTTTTGTTTTTTGATCATTTGGTTTGAATCCCTCTGGCATTATATCGTCACTGTTGCCACCTCCCAACTTGTTTATTTTATCTTTTAATTGTTTAAGTTGTGATTGTGCCCCTTGCAAATTTTGACTGAACTGTTGTTGGGCACCTGGACCACCGGCCGCAATTTGATTTTGAATGAGTGAGTTAACCTGTGCCCTTGTTTGTAAGCCAGCTAAACTCGCTTGAAATGGTGGATCATTTGGATCGGTAGGTATTCTAAACAAAGAAGCAAGCATACTGTTCTTCTTCATAAAATCCTGAAAGAGTTTTGTCTTACTTAATAACTCAATTGCTTTTCGTTCAGCTTTTGCTGGGTCCTTAAATATCTCTTTATACTCCTTGATCTGTTGAGAATAGTAATAAACTTCTTTATTGATCTTCTTCAGCTCTTTAGCAAATCCGAATTTCACTAATTGTTCTTTTAAGTATTGTTTTCTTTCTTTCAGAAACTGTTTGATGTCTTCTGCACTTTTTAATTTATCCTTAAATTCATTCAGCTTTTCGCTAGCATCAGCAAGCTTTTCCTTCGCATCCTTTACATTATTTAAGAACTCAGGGTGTTGATCCAGAAATTTAAATGATGTAGCTAGCGTATCCAGCTTTGGTATATACTGTGAAAATTTTCCAGTGCTTTTTAATTTTTCTTTTAGCTGGTTATATTTATCGGCTGAGTTTGAAAAAATATTATGAGTAGCGAGAGAATCAATTTTTGCAAGCTTGTTTTGAAGCTTTGTTTCTTGCTTTTGCATTCTATCCAATACGTTTTGAGATTTCTTATCTAACTTTTCCTGAAGTGTATTTGCTTTTTTTGAAACGGCATCAAAATATTTTGAAGGAATTTGTGAAATACCAGGATGCCCCGTGCTGTCCTGCGAATTCGCGGAATTTGAAATAAGAAAGGCCAATAAGAGTATGAGCAGCCTCACTCTTCGCATAAGCTGGGCAGTTTTGTTATAGTTATTTAAATAAGATGCCTTATTTGTTTTTACATAAGTCAATGTAAAAATCAAAAGCGATCAGCCAATTGTTCCTAAAATTTTATAAAGTGAAAAACACAACAAGAATGAATGTGTTTTATGCCCGGCATTTCACCAGGTGAAATTCTTTTGCTAATTCAGAAAAATCAAAGAAGAATTTTCAAATAAGGTTGATTTGATAAACCTAAAGCAAAAACAAATTCAAAGAAATTTTTTTACACGCTTTTTTTAAAATCTTGACTTTCGACAATGATTTTATTTTTTGATCACCAAGATGTAATTATTTTATTTTCTACAATACCACTTTCGGGGTATGCATACAACATATAACTTTATAGGAGAGTAATAACTTGTCACCGATTTCGAAAGTTCGATGCGAATTAATATGCAACATCTAAATGGTGGTACTTAAAGCTATTCAGCCCATTTGATTTCAAGTTATCAAAGGCGAAAGGTTAGCATACTTGCTTTTTGAATTTAATTGATAGTGCAAAGAGGAGTCTTGCTGGGTGCAAATTGGACAAGTCGGTCTACGAGCAAAGAAAGAATTTACAAAATCTGCTGAGACAGATGCTTTCATTGAAAACTCAGAAAAGTTTTTTGTCAGATTTACCGATTCCATATTGAGCTTAATTAATTCTGCAAAAATCAATACAGCTGTAGCCGGAGATAAAAAAGGCAGAACGCCAAGCTTTTCTTCACTGATTTCGTTTTGCTTTTCAACAACAGCACTACCACAGATTGGAACATAATTATTACTGTTAATTCCAAAACGACAAACAATACATCCATCATATAACGGAAAATGTCTTCCCACATTTAATCCCCAGGAGGCGGTTGTTGTTCCATGTAGCACTGTCGGGGGATAGTTGTGTTGGATTGAAGACCATATATTTCTCTCGTTTGCCAAACAAAGGATTAAGTCGGGATATTGATTGTAATAATTAATGGCGTCTATATAGCTGGAATAGTCTCCTTCATGCTTATAAATATTTAGTTTACTCTCTTTTAAGATCCTTTCACAGGCATCAATTTTTAAAGCTTGTTTTTTAGCATCGTTTTCTAAAAATGTTAAAGAGCTTATTAAATTTTCAATAGAAACATGGTCGAAATCAATCAAATCAAGTTTGCCTGTGATATTTGTTAGTGATAAAATAAAATCAAAAGAAGAGCCAACAGCGCCACATCCTATTTGGACAATATTTCCAATGTTTAATTTATCTGGAAATGGTATATCGGCATAAGATGAAGTACTTGCGATTTTCTTATTCGAATGTAAATCAAACATATTCCAAAATGTTTCCTCCTGCTCAATGGACATAAGCTCCTTAAACAGAGCTGCATTGCCAAGACACGCTGAAAATGAAGCGCCAATTGGATTCAAGTCCTCCGTTTTGCCAATCACTTCAAAACTATTTTTTCCATACCCTGCTATCCATCCATTTGAATTAATATAAATTACAGGTATAGCTGAATTGAATTCAAGTCTTCCAATTGATAATATACAATCTGGCTTAAAGTTGGAGTCATTAAACCCGATATTGTTGAACGTATCATTATCTTCGACAATTCTTTTTAGAACTGCACTGAGTAACTGACCCTTATTGTGTGTATGCGTGAAAAGTAGTTTATCGGAAACATTTACAGAAATATTATTACACCATTTAGATAGAATTGTAACAGCAACGATTGTCATCACTTGATTAGAATAATAAGAGAAAGCCTCCTCATTTATATAGACACATATCTTTTTATCGACTAATTTTTCTGATGAGACACCTGTAATGCGATTTAGTCGATCAAATTTTAATTCTGTCCATTCGTTTTGGGTCATATGTCAACTATATTTTCTTAAATCAAGTATTAATTTGGCACCTGTCTTTAACACTTGAAAATGTTTATTCACATATTTATTTGTTAAGCGAATAAATTTTCCTTTTTCGTATCGGTGTACGCCACTTTTCTTAAAATCCATAAATCCATTTACTCCATAATTGGGGACAACAACTGATATTAAGCCATTAACCTTACCTCCAGCTAATTCATCATCGCCGTCTGAGTGATCAACCCAATCACCAGGATGACTATGAACTTGTCCGATTTGGATCAAACTGTTTGCAGCTAATACTTTAATAAATTGGAAATTGTCTTCGTGAGATACCATTACTTTAAAAGGCTCTGAGAACGTATTCGGAGCGATAGCAGAATTAATATAAATGCTATCTCCCTCTTTAGTTCCAGCCCAATATACAAACCCCTCGCAGGGTTGTTTCTTATTGCCATAATCCTTCAAAATAGATTCTGAAAATAAAATTACTTCCTGCTCTAAATAATATTTAAAGTCATCCTTTGGCGTCACCCTTCTTTTTTTAAACCATTCTGCCGACATAATGTTGAGGATTATTTATCCTGAAATAAATTGCCTGAAGTATAGCTCTAAGGTTTTTTAAACTCCCGATCTGTGGATTTGTTTCCCATCCAGTGAATTTCCAATCGCCATGAGGAGCAGTACGATTGTATTGCTGGTATGATTTCCTGGAGCACGGATTGCATATGCATGGATAGTCATGGAAAAAACTATCCTTCGCCTTAGGATAAGCACTCTTGATTCCATTTTCTTTGGTTTCAGGATGGACAAATTCTAATAGCAATGGTATTTCACGATAATTGTCAAATATTATATCAATAATATATTTTTCATTATCTATTAATGAGCTCATCTCTACTGAAAACTGCTGAGCAGATTCATTAATCTCTGAAAATATCCATCCATAGTTCCGGGTATCTTGGTCACATTCAGAAATTTCCTTCCTGATTTGAAATAACGATATGGTTTTGTCAACACTCATACAGCAACTCCCAAATCTGTGAATATTAAAACATCTCCATCTTTTATTCCATAACTTACTAATGGTCTTTCCGGGCTAAGAGCTAAGGATGTAGTCCCCTGGTCCAAACGCAATTGATAATTGCCTTGTTGAGAAAATTGAAAATGGTTAATAGTAGCCTGAATTACTTCCTGAACCTTTGTGGTTTTTAAAAATGTGGATATCCAAGTACCTTGGGTTGTCTGGATCGTAACAGTTAACTCTTTGTCGTTTGCCACTTCGGGGCGTGTGTTTTGTATATTCATAGTGAATTTTTGTCCAAATATAGGCTTTTTTTCACTTTCAAAGTGATTTTGTTACTTTTTAAAAAAATATTTTCACTCTCAAAGTGATTTTAACTACTTTAGGCATTATTTTGTATATATGATATATGGCCAGAAAAGAAGAAGTAGACGAGTTCCTGAGGGATTTTCAGCAAAAAAAGAAAATTTATGGAATACGTTTCCGGGACGACAGAGACAAAAATTTACAGACACTTTTGAATCTGGAAATTTCATCCAATTTCAGAGAAACAATTATTGACACACTATCACACCTTGACTACATTGAAGGCCCACTCACAGATTCACTGAACTGTGGGGCACCGCTTTGGGTATTTGGTAAACATGTCAAAAAGAAAGAAATATATATTAAGATATCGATCGGTACGCCAAATAGAAATGTTATTTGTATTTCGTTCCATGAAGCCGCCCACAAATTTAGCTACCCCTTTAAATAAGGATTGTTATGAAAAAAAATGAAAGCACCGACGCCACTCTCAGTATAGAGCCTAAAACTGTTAAATTTCGGGGAGAAGAGTTTACAATTCAACATCATCACTATGTAGACAATGAGACAAATGAAATTTATACGACTAGTCAAATAGATGAACTTAACATAACACAAGTCCATAATAAATATCGTTCTAAATATGGGATTCCGTTTGTGGAAGAAATTATTGACATTCGGGAACAGTATGGTTTATCGGCAGCTAAAATGAGTGAACTATTAGGATTTGGTCCCAACGGATATAAAAATTATGAAAATGGTGAAATTCCAAGCATTCCACATGGAAGGTATATTCAGTTAATTAAGGATCCGAAAGAGTTTAAGAAATTAATTGAATTAAATAAAAATGAGTTTGAGCCTCAAGTATTGGAAAAGATAAATCAAAAAGTTACGAGTACTCTTCCAGAAAAAAATCAAATGGATTTTTTTGAAGAAATATTTTTATTTAATAATCTAATTCAAGACGAATTCAATGGATATAAAAAGCCTTCTCTAGAGAAAGTTGGTTATTTGACATGTTATTTTGCTAAGATCCTGAATCCCTATAAAACTAAAATGAATAAATTACTTTTCTATTGCGATTTTCTACATTTTAAAAGGACAGGTTTTGGTATAAGTGGGCTCAATTATATTGCTATAACACATGGACCTGTGCCAAATAAATATGGCTCTATTTATAGTTCATTATTTGACAAAGGCTTTATTGACATAAAGATGGAAGTATTTGGAGATGGAATTGAAGGAGAAAAATTATCATGTAAAAAACAGGATGTTGAATTAGATAAATTCACTGAATCGGAAGCCGAAGTCATTAAAGAAGTAATTTCATCTATAGGAACAAAAAAGACAAAAGTCGTTGTCGAAATTAGCCATGAAGAAATTGCCTGGTTAGACAACTATCAGGATAAAAAGCTAATAAGTTATGAATATGGATTCTCATTAAAACACCCTTGACACTTTCAATCTTGACAAGGTGGTCTACCAATTATTAAATCATTATAGACCAATTCCTCCAGCACCAGCAAATAAATCAATAATCATAAAATTTTAGATTTAATAAAAGCTGAAATTTGAGAACCTATGAATTCTTTTATAGAAGCAAACCCCAGGAACGGCAATGCATAAATTTTAAGAAGAAAGATAAATCCAAATAAGAAAGCAACTAATATCCCTACTATTATAAGTATTTGGCTAAAACTCCAATCTTCACATTTCAATTTGATCAACCCCAGAATATTTAATTCAAAAGGTTTGCTTTTAGTAGATTTCATCTTAATTATATTTAGAGGAAAGAGTTGTACCAATATTGTTTCAAATTCTATGCAAATAGAATAAAATTTAGAAATTTTCAAAACGACTTATTCTCTAAAGAGTTTTTATGCATTAATTTAAAATAATTGAATAATTACAAATAAAATATCTATGAGTAATATTGGTACATTTCTAACAACATTAATCGGCATTGGTTTTGGTTGGATTTTGAATGAATTAGGTCAATGGTTTAGAGCTAGAAGAGAAGATAGAAAAGTTAAAAGGAAAATGCTTTATCTGCTTTTAGAAACATACTATACTTTCAATAAATTAGATACCGCACCGATAATTACTGAAATATCTAAAATTATAGCTGAAAAATTACCACACGAAATACAAACAGAAGAATTGAGACTAGAAATAAATAAGATTTATCATAATGCCATTGATCAAACTATGGAAGATAATGTTGCAGATGAAATTCTTGATTTAGAAGAGAGTTATAAAAAAGGGATTGAAGATTTAGCCTTAGTTGACCCAATAACAGCATATCGGTTAAAAGGTAAAAATGATATTTTCGAAACTTTTGATCAAATGGCTGAAGCCATAGAGTCGATCAAAAAACAACTGCCAGAAGAAGAAAAGGAAAGAATTCCAGACTCTATCTTTAACATGATAAAACCAGAATTGCTAAAAACCACTTTCACGGATTTAGAAGAAGAGATCAAGAAGATTTCTCTCAATATTGGTCCTATAACATACTATCGTTCAAAAAAAGTCACAAGAAATCTAAAAAGTTCCGTGGATGAAAATAAAAGAAAAGAAATGCAAAAGTTCTTCGATAAATTTTTGCCTATGTAGCACATTGTTACGTTCGATTTTTCCAGTGATGCAATTAATGTTAATTATATAGAATCTTTGTAAGTGATTTCTTTACCAGCATATCCTTTTGATTTCAGCTTATCCCATACAAACACTCTCCAAAGTACAGTGTCTTTATCAGAATATTTCATAATATTAATTTTTTTAGTATCGGTGTCAAACAAAGCATATACCTTAATATTAAATTGTTCTGACGGATTTAGTATCACTAACGGCATACCATATATGGGAATGGTTGCATGAAACACCAAGATGTATCTGTTTGTGTTCAATAGTAAAAGGACCTCATTCACTACATATTCTATTTCACTTGTGTTAAGTTTATCATTCTTTGCAAGAGAAAGCCACGTATCTGTTTTAATTGTAAACTTCGAGTGAAGTGATTCTAATAATTTAGCTGACCAATTTTTAGTAATGAAATTGTGTAATATTCTTTTTAGTCCCCTCCAGAAAAGATGCCCATAAGTATCCATAGGAAAATTAAATCTATAATATTTTAAATCCTTTCCTGGATCATTTAATCTTTCTAATAGATCTGTAAACAAGAAATGTCTCAAAGAAAATTCTTCTGAAGATGATTCCATTTCGATTTCCAATGGTCTAGAAGTAATAACAGCAATATAAGATGCAGTTATAAGATCGCTATAGAATTGCTCGGTTACAGAGTTCCTTACTTCAGCCTTAGTAATTCTTGAATTCTTATCTTTTAGATCTTCTATTATCAAATTGACAACCCCTTCGCTATTATGGCCTGTACCTTTCAACTTTTTAGATAAAAGAGCATTCAACCCCTTTTTAAAATCTTCTGTAATACTACGTGCAACAGTTGTTGATAGAATTTGTGAGATATATGTTTTAAGACGGTTTTGAGCTTTTGAATACTGATCTACATTTTGTTGATCAACAAAATAAGGGGTATTCTCATCCATCAAGAGCTGGGTGACAAGATCTAGTTGATTTCGAAAAAGTGGTTGATTATCAAATATTTGTTCAAATAGGATTTTATCTGCAGATGTCATAAATCAAAAATATCAACAGAAGTTGAATAATTATGCTTAATTAAATTTTTTTATGTCATTTTTTTAGTTTTACCTTCGTATCTGAATAATTAATAACAGAAATTTGTGAAATTAGAGAAAATTGAAGGAAAAGAAGTGTTTATTAGGGTTAGAACAATGAACGGAAAAGATGGTCTGAAATCCTATGCCAAAGCTGCTATGTTTTCCGAAACCTAATGTAGGATGTAATCGAATAAATTAAGTGTGCATCATTTAATATAAGTCGTACTCAATTCTGCGATAATAAGAACAATCTCTCCCTCTTTTAAGGCTTCTGCGATTTTTTATTTTAGGCTAGTTTTTTATGCGTTGTTAAGGTATAACACGCAAAGAATTTAGAATACCATTATTATGTTCAAAAAAATAATTATGATATATTATAATAGCAGCTAAAAAACAAAAACCCCGGATAAAAGAGTCTAGGCTTTTATTCAGGGTTATCAAATCGGGAAGTATGCTTCTGGGCACGTTGTGGGGTCGCGAGACCTCACTTTCCGTGATTTGTTAATGAACTTACCTCAAAAATAAGGTAGTCCGCTTTATAAAGCGCAAAGTTTATACCGGTATTGCACCGTTTAACAATTCACATCTTGCTAGTAGGTTGTTCCCATCATTGAAACACTTTACTTAATTCTTAACAATTTAATTTAATACAATGGAACATTATAGAAACTTAGGTAGAACCTCAGGAGTTTCAGCTTACGAAATTGGATCAGATTATATACGGATAAGATTTTCAACAGGATCTGTTTATACCTACAGTTACCGAAAGGCAGGGAGTGGTCACGTAGAACAAATGAAATTGCTGGCACTGAGCGGCTCAGGTCTTAATAGTTATATAAACCGTTATGCGAAATTCCTATACGACTAATAGAAAAGAGTACTTTATTATCAACTAAAAATAAAACAATGAAAAAAAATCAACACGTCGTACCAGGTAAAGACGGCGGATGGAATGTAAAAGGAGCAGGCAACTCAAAAAGCACTGCACATACAGAAACCAAAAAAGAAGCGGAGAAAATAGCCCGTGATATTGCCAAAAACCAAAAAAGTGAAGTTGTCATTCATGGTAAAGATGGGAAGATACAAGATAAGGATAGCTATGGAAATGATCCACATCCACCAAAAGATACTAAACATTAAAATTCAACTTTATGGCTACAATAGTAACTTATGATGTTCCAACTAAACATGTTGAATTAAAAAAAACATTGTTTCAGCTTGGATACAAAGATCAAATTCCAGATAGTACTTGTAAAATAATATACCTCCCAAATACTACTTTATATCATGAAACTAAAACAAGCGAACAAGTTCGTAATGATGTAAAGAATGCATGTACAGTTCTCCATATTGAGCTTGAACGATGTATAGCTACAGCGTGGACTAATTGGGCAGCTATGTGCGGAAAACCTTTTAATTAAAATCAAAAATAATACTTATGAAGAAAGATTACATTTCGTATTACAACCTCAAACCAGGTGACGTGATCATCGTCCCAAAAAGTGCATTTAATCTTATACAGCATCATGCACTTTATATAGGCTATGACAATCATGGCATTCATTGGATTATTCATAATACTATTGGAGTCGGTGTAAGTCTTATAACAACAGAAGAGTTTTTCACACGCTGTTCACATATAAATAAAATTAAAAGATTTGCAGGAACGAATGAGAAAAGACGAAGCATTGTAGAAAATGCTCTTGAAAAGAGAGGCAAGCCTTACAATTTTATTAATTACAACTGTGAACATTTTATTTCAGAAATAAAAACAGGGAAAGCTAGAAGTACGCAAATTGAAAATATGACTGCTGGAATTTTATTGATTTTAATTATCGGTGCTTTTGTATCCGATTAACAAAAAAACTTACTATGTCAATTGTTCATTTTTTGAATGTTTTGGAAGGTGATTGCAATATCATACAACACGATTCTGATCGAATAACTGTTATCGATGTCAGCAATGCCTCCAATGAAATCGAGACATTATCTGAAAGGGCCGTAAGAACTTCGGCGCAACGCCAAAAAATGCTTCTTCGCACCCAAGTACCAACAGGAAAATCCGACTATCGACAAAAACTTCAACCTGACAATCCGATCGAGTATTTAAAGAATCATATTAAAACAGATTCTTTCTTTCGGTTTATAATAACACATCCGGACATGGATCATTTAGATGGTATTAAGGATTTATTTGAATCTTTTAATATTGCATGTTTTTGGGATACTGACAACAACAAAGAGATCGATAACTTCAATGGTGGTGGCTATAACAAAGATGATTGGGACTTTTACTTAAAACTTAGAGACGGCGAATATAGAGCAGATGTGAGGAGGGCTTTCAATTCCGGTAACTCTTGGAATTTCTTTCAACAAGACAATATTCATATCCTCTCTCCAACTCCCGAACTGATTGAGCAAGCAAATGATTGTGAGGATTACAATGACTCTTCTTATGTTTTACTTTATACGCCTCCAAAAACAAACGGCCAGAATTGGAAATTATTATTTGCTGGAGATAGTCATGATAAAACTTGGCAGCACATCTTGGAAAATCATAAAGAACTAGTGTCTAATGTGGATATTTTATTTGCACCCCATCATGGAAGAGATTCGGAAAGAAGCTATGATTTTCTATCTACAGTTAATCCAACTATCACATTATTTGGAAACGCAAGCGCTGAACATTTAGCTTATGATTGTTATCCGGAAATAAGGATAACTAACAATCAGGCGGGATATGTAATAATGGATATTAATGAAACACGAATTGCCCTTTATGTAAAACATCAGGAGTTCGCAAACGATTTTAGAAATAATCCAAAACGTCAATGGGGAAATGCAGGTTATAATTCCATATTAAAGGCATACGAGCTTGGACAAATTACTTAATAAAATAAAAACAATGAAATCAATTACATCTCTCATTATTGCCATTTTATACTTGATTGCAGTAATAATAACTTTATCCTTATTAAGCTACAAGTTTTTTCTTGCTGTTGAGAACAAGGTTAGCGGTTCCAATCTCCTTCTTGCATGCATATTGATTGCCGGTTTCGGTGGATCTCTTTATTGTCTAAGAGGTGTTTATTTGAACTTTTGTGTAAAGAATCAGTGGTCAACGCAATGGTTGCCGTGGTACATAATTAGACCCATTGTAAGCATGATATGTGGCGGGGTAAGTTACACTTTCCTAAAAGCTGGATTATTAATCTTAGAGGCGAAAAATGAACCAGATTCAACTAACCTTGGATTTTATGCTTTAGCATTTATCGCAGGAATGAATGTTGATAAATTCATATCTAAAATTGAAGACCTCGCACAAGCGGCTTGGGGGATTGAAAAATCTAGAACTTCAAAAAGTGAAAATTAAGTCTATTTTGAAATGATTATTAATACCAAAAATTAATGTCAAAGAAAAAAAATAAGAAGGATATTACTGGTTCTCCTATGAATACAGATGATTTGATATTGGTGAAATGCATTGATCCTTGGAAGCGTTACAGAGATGATATTATCAACCAAAAGCTAGATCTTGAGAAACAAATTGATAAAACTGTTTTTGCTATATCTTCTGGTGCTTTGGGCATATCATTAGCATTTCTTGACAAGTTTTCGCCGCCAATCGAATTCAAGTATCTATATTTTTTGCTAGGCTTTGGTTGGCTATGCCTTGTAGTAACCTTAATAATTCAGTTATTTTCTTTTGTGAGTACTGCGGAAAAAATCAAAGACAGTATTTCTAAAGCCGAAGATATAATAACTAGTGATACTGTAACCTCCTTTGAAGCAAATGAAAATGGGTTTTATGAATCTTGGAAAGCAAAAAATAGGAAAATAGACATGCTCGATAAAAGCTCTTTTTGGTCGATGATTATAGGAATTGTCGTTATTTTGCTTTTTGCTTTTATTAGTCTTTTTCTAAAAGAAAAGCCAGCAAAAACGATTTCTGAACTAAACAATAAAGCTTTAATCAATAAAATTTTCAACGATGTCAGAAGAAAATAAAAAACAACAAGACAATAAAGGTTCAAACAATACTACACCTTCATCGAAAGAAAGAGTAAAAGATCGGTTTGATTCAGCTGAGGGAAAATCGCAGCAGAGAAATCAAATGGATGAAGGAAAACAACACCAACAGATTAAGAATCCTCCAATTACAACGAAACCCAAAGACAAATAAATTCTTTTTTGCCTATTATTATTGGTGAGTTCGAAAATGCCAAATCTATTCTTTTTTTATCTTTTACTATGAGCCTATTTTGGTATCACTGAAGATGCATACCTTAATGATCGACTTTCCTACACATGATAAAGAACTGCTTTTTACTTTTTTGTTTTATCGTCAGCTCAAGTGCACTGATCAGCCAAGACACTTGTGCACTCAATATTGTCAAAGACCAATTTGATGGCAAAAGAAAAATTAGCACCGGGTTCATAATTCTAAGGGATGGATATTTTGATAAAATTTTTACTTATGCTGAAAAGGTAGGATCGCGTATTGAGTTTTATATTTCGGTAACTCCTGCCGAAGATGCTGGTAGCGGCCCCCATTGTTTTCAACCAGGATCAAAAGCAATTTTTCTATTTTCTGATGATGATAAGGCAACTATCGTAAGCAGCAGAGTGTTGAACTGTGATGGCTCTTTATCCTTTTACTGTTCATTGAGCGCAGGTAAAACGAACAGCCAAGCGTTCAATAAAATGGCAAAGAAAACCATTAAGTCAATCAGGTTCTATTCCACTGATGGATACTTTGATGTACATATTGACGGTGAAGATGTAAAACAAGCTGAACAACTACAAAAAGCGGTACAGTGTATAATTCAAACCAAATAATTTTAATCGGTTACAATATGCAAGTTGCCTATTGAAAAGACCATCCTTCCCCGGCGAAAAATTCGATAAGTCTTAAACATTCAACGTTATGAAGTTTTGCAACCTTGGGAATCTTATATGAATTCATATCGTATAACTCTTGTTGGATAATTGGTAACCCGTAATACTTAACACAGGATATAAAGAGGATCTGCCCAGGGACTGGTGCTATATTTCTGTTTTGTTTTATCGTTATAGTCTGCGTAAACTTTCTGAAAAATTTCAACTTCTTCATGGTTAATAAAAACTAAGTACTATAAATTATACAATTGCAACCATACTTATAATATTATCGAGATTATCTACTACCTGGGCGTCCGCAACAGTTCTCAAATATGCTCGGCCTGTGCCTCTTTCAACCACAACTTCAATTTTTGTTCCCTGTACCCAAGATGCAGACTGGTAATTCCATCTTATTGTAAAAAATTGATTGTTTTTACTTAGTGATGTAATAACATCAGACTCTGAAGTTTTTACACCCTTATCTAAATTATTGTTATTGCTGACAAGATGGACAAGAAGGTGTGTGATGACCTTGGAGCTGTTCTTCCATACACCAGTAACATAATATGTGGCCATAATAAATAAGTTTGGTTGCTTTCAAGTAAATGTATTTAAAATAGGGCCAATTAAAATACCACAAAGGTGGTATGCTTCTAAGCTCCATTTAGTATTTTTAATCCATGTGTTATTACATGGGTTGCAAAGTGACCCGGGCAGACTATATCCGCTTAAAGGCTATTGAAAAAGAGTTGAGGAATCTCAAACTTAACAGAGCTGCCTATAATGGTTTTGAGTATAAAGACTGGCCGATCATCAGACCTATTGAAGCAGGAAAAGATATCGTTATAGAAAATGTTCATTGGGAATACATACCCGCATCAGTTCAAGATGAACATGATCTTGTTAGTTTCCGTGAGCAATTCGATACGCTAAATGCTAAAGCAGAAAATTTATTTAAAACCGAAAGAGGTAAGCCATCGATATGGACCGAAGGTGCTTTGAATGGTCGCTGCCTTTTTATTTGTTCATACTTTTTTGAATGGGTTCACATGCCGAAGTATGGAAAGAGAGGCGATAAAAAAGGGCAGTTGTTAAAGACAGAAGATACTTATCCATATTGTATTCGAAGAAAAGCAAATGAAGAATACTTTTTAATAGCAGGTATTTCTAGAGAATGGACAAATCATTTGCGTGGTCAGTCAGCATTGACAGCAGCCCTTGTTACAACAAAGGCGAATAGTGTGATGGAGCAAATACATAATAAGAAGAAGAGACAGCCAACTATATTGCCGGAGGATCTTGCCTGGGAATGGGTTCAACCAGGATTAAGTAAAGAAAGGATATTGGAAATAGCAGCTTATCAAATGCCGTCTGATCAAACTGATTTTTGGACCGTAGGGAAAGGAATTCTTAAATCAGCAGATCCTACAAAAGAACACAAGTATAAAGGGTTGCCTAAAATAATTCAATAGCCGTGAATATTTCAATTAAGTTCCATATTAAGACAATGATCTTTGGAACGGGCAAAACGTTTCGCTTTCTCGTTGAACACTATTATTCTTCTGATCAGGTCGAAAGATTTAAAGTATTTGGCAAGGAAGAAAGGTTTGTTGCGATGGAAAAGAGACTACAGGTCCATAAACAACCTTGGAAAATAATTGAAGGAGATATTGATACTACAAATGTTGAAGTTGCTGCTGTAGCAATAATGAATATTCAGGATGCTTTGGATGATTATCTCAAAGCAAAGAAGTTGAATAACTATACGAACGGGTATGTAAAATTTAATTAATATTGGCGTTCAAGATTTCTTTATTAATGCTAGAAAAAACAAATATGAAAATAATTAGTAGGGATTACTATCCCCAGCATTTTTCATTCAATGGAACTTTTGTAGAAAATGAAGATTATGTCAAACAAGTCAGCTTTGATTTTGAATTAAACAAAAAAGATCGTATAGAAATAGAAGTTAATTTCAAGTATAACGCAACCACCATAAGAGATGAAGATTTAGAATTTCATCTCAAGGGTATCACAAAGATTGATTTTGAAAATAAGAAGCCGGATGTTTCAGAAATAACATTTGAAGTTCTTACTCTGGCAATGAGCTCATTTCATTTTCTAATTCGTGAATTTAATATTAGAGGACTTCAACCACACCCTAGCAATCCAAACCTTGATTTAGCTGAAATTGCGAAGACTGTTAGAAGTCAACTGCAAGAAATGGGTATTTGATTTCTTTAACTTAAAGAATGACTTTTAATATTACAATAACCTTTGAACGGAAAACGATTCGTTTAATTATTGAAAGGATCTCTCAAACAAAGTCACAAGAGAAGTATAAGATCATTGCAAAAAATCAAACTCTTGTCTTGCGGAATAATAGGCCGTTAATTATTTCTAAGGGGTTAAAGTATTTCCCGATAGCCTGGAAAGTAATAGAAGGTGGATATCATCAGCCCTACATATTAGGCTTGATAACAAAAGCTATTGAGGACAAAGTAAAAAGGATTGATCCCTAAACTTTCTTTTGAAAATAGCTTTTTGTATGTTTGGATCTATGAAACACTTCTTCTATTTTTTCCTTTTGGTTTGCTTTAATCTATCCTGCTCCAAGTCTAATGATCAGTCCAAAACTGAGTTGCTTGTTAATAAGAAATGGAAAATTTCGGGAATGAGTGCCAAATTACCCAACGGCATAATTACGGATGACTATGCAAGTCTGCAGTCTTATCAAAAAGATGATTTTTATCTTTTTAAACCAGACTTCACCTTTACTTATTTCGATAATGGTGAAATGACTCCTGGCAGTATTAGACTTGAGCACTATGAAGGAACTTGGTCACTTTCGAATGCTGATACCTATATTAATATAACGATCACTGTTCAGGGAATTCCTTCGGTAACATTTGTTCCTCAAAAAATTGTAGAACTTTCAACTACTACTATGCGTTGGGAATGGACAGATATTTCAACAGGAGTAATTTACAACCAGACATACACTGTCATTCCATGATAATAATATTTGTGCCCACATGATCGAATTCGCTTTTGTAAGAAAACAAATTATGAAAATTGTTTCAGGTCAATAATTATTGCTTTAAACAATTCTTTTGATAACCTAAATTTGCAGGTTATTCAAATTTGAATTTGTTCATGAACTAAATTTTCTTGCAAACAGTCAACTACAATTATGAAGTTTTTTTTTCTTTCTCTTGTTTTAATTACTTTATTCTCTTGTAAAAAAAATGATGACACGACGATTGAGCCGCTTCTTAATGCGGATGAGTTTTTGATTAATGCTGGCGGCAAGGCAAACGATTTGGTCAATGATATGTTCGTTAGTAGCAATGAAAATATTTACCTGACCGGGACAACCAGGTATAATGGAACAGGAGATAGTTTGTACTTCGGGAACAAGATTGTGAGACGCATTGGTGGCGAAGATGCCATTGCAGTAAAATACGACCGCTATGGCAATGCAGTATGGGCGAAATTGATTGGAAGCAGTGAGAATGATGATGGGGAAGTAATAGCTGGTGATAACCAGGACAATTGTTATGTTGCTGGCATCTTTTCAGGTCAGTTTAATTTCGGTAGCACATCTTTTTCTCCCGAGATTAGTTACAACAGCAGTGGGACGCCCAACAAGTTTGATATGTTTTTAGCTAAATATGACCCACAGGGAAAAGAAATCTGGGTCAGACACATTTCAGGCGTGGGACTTGAACGTCCAACCGCTCTTGTGACTGATAAAACTGGCAATTTGTTTGTCACGGGCTTCTTTTTCCGAAATATAAAATTTGGAACAACAGTGCTTACCGCAACGGAAACTTCTAGTTTTCTTGCAAAGTACGCAAGTGATGGCTCTTTAGTTTGGGCGAAGAGCTATTCCGATGGAGGAAGCTTTTATCCTAATAACCTTAAACTTGATCATATCGAGAATATTGTCATTACAGGCACTTTTGACTCCCCACAAAATATCGGATCTTACAGTATACTTTCAAATGGAGGTTTTGATGTATTCACTACAAAACTTGATAAGAATGGTACGGTGCAATGGGTTAAAACTTTTGGGGGAATCAATTTTGATCATTGCAATGCCCTTACCATTGACCAGACGAACAATATCTACATAGGAGGCAGTTTCAAAAACTCTGTTTCCACTAGTGGATTTACAATTAACGGCACAGGCAACAGCTCCGATGCTTTTTTTGCTAAACTTTTATCAGATGGCAATATTAGCTGGATAAAGAGCGCCTCTGGCAGTGGTGAAGATGGTGTAGAGGATATGTTTATTCAAAAGGACACATTATATTCTGTTGGCTATTTCTATGAAAATTTTAAAATAGAGAACAGTTTAGCTACCAATTTTGGGTTGAATGTTTTTGTTACGAAACATGATTTGACGGGAGGGTTGGCTGGGCTTGTAGAAATGCCGTTAAGTTATGGCAATTCTAAAAACATCTATGTGAATAGCAATAATTCTTGCATATTGACCGGTTACTTTCTCAACTCGATTAAGTTTAAAAACATGGCAACTACTTCCCATGGAGACTATGATTTTTTTATATTAAAGTCAAAGTTGCCCTTCAAATAACTGCCGCTTGGTTTCAATTTTATCAGATCTTCAATATTTACCGGGTAATAATTGTAATCGTTTCTCTCAAATCTTACCAAATAGATTAAGCCTTGTTCATCTTTATAAATAGCTCGATTGTTACATCTTTCACAAAGAAAACTGGTTGAATAATCTCTTTCGAGTTTTAAGGCTATTTGGAAAAGATCAATATCAAAACTCTTTTCAAACGGTCGACATTGTGAACAGTATTCAGCCATTTTTATATTATCTCCTTCATAGTTCTTTAGTTGAAAGTTATTGTAACTCTTTGACACAAAAAACCTAACAGAGTGTTTATAAAAAATGTTACACAAAATGTATAGCCAAATTGATAAATACGTTTATTTTACTTTAAATAAAGAGGCCCCATTGGGTTGGGGCCGGGAGAGAAGAACCAAGTGTGATAGGAAGACTCAAGATTGGACCTGTTATTGTCTTTGATTCCTATTCACCTGATCTCGCCGCAGCTTCTGATACAAGCCAGCGGCTTTTTCTTTTAATATCGATATTGCAAATAACGGTATCAAACTTTTCATCGTAGCAAATTTCGTTTAAATAATATCCACAAGCGTGGCAAAGATTTTTATTTTTGTTAACTAGTACCTCGCAGGTTTTTACACAGGTTCAAAGATAATTTCCTCCCCCGGGGTGAAAAAGGACAATAAAAACAGACCGAAACACATGTCATATTTGATCATCAAAACTGCGGGGACACGAGAGGTAAAGATTCAACTTGATTGTACTTCTCATGCTCCATCAGCAAATATCTAATCGATTATTAGGCTGTCAAAGGACAGGGGCCAAGTTCAGCTATGCGAGTGATTTTATAAAGGACACGAGAGGGTTAGCCTGTCATATTTCGTAAATTAGGGTGATGGATAATCTGGCTTCAATATATAAAATAGATCGACTAGAAACGATTGAGCTAATTATTCTCACTGCAAAATACAATAGCCATCTTCTTACCGGCGAGGAACATGACCGCCTTGATCAACTAATCCTGGCTGATGACTTCAACATGCGAATGTTTGAAATATTTACTGACAAAACAATGAAAGAACCTCTTCTAAGTATTGTAGGTAGCTTATAGATAAAAACAGCTATCTCTCATTTTTTCCTTTAGCATTGACAGGCAAAACAGTTGCGCCTATTGTTGTAAATTCATTTTTATAAAAACGCTTTACGATGATTACAGTAATTCCAAAAATCAGACACATAGAGAGTCAGTTAAAAGATGCAAAGGAATGGGTTTCAAATCTCGGAAATAAAAGTTTAGCTACACAAATGACGGATCGATTTGAGCAATATCATTGCAAGGATCATCCCAACTTTGAAAATATTATGGAAGTCGATCTTTATAACGAACATCTTTCAATAACAATAGAAACGGTATGTTGCAAACGATTTAAAGAATACCTAGATCTTGTTTCAGATAATAAAGATCCATTTACCTCAAATGAAGGATTTGCCTTTTAATTCTGAATTCTATAAATTAAATGGTATGACGAGTAAAAGAAAACTTTACCGTCCATTGATTGAAGATTTAATAACCTATGGGAAGGTCATTGGATTATTCATTGCTATCACTGCAATGCTTTTTATTGTCCGTTTGTTTTTGATTCCATTTAGTTAAACTTATTAATATGGATGTTAAGACTGCAAAGTTTAATAGGCATATCCTTACCGTAGCAGAGCATGATAGACTTGATCAACTTATCCTAGCTAATGACTTTAATATGCGAATTTTTGAGATGCTTACAGATAAAACAGTGAAAGAATCACTTCAAAATATTGTTAGCAGTTTATAGAAGGAGTGCTTTTTTATTTCAAATACAAATTGCTTCACTGCCAAAGCCGATTGAGTCCTTTTTTAGTATATTCAATTCACAAATCAAAGCCACAAAAAAAAGTTGCTGTTAATAATTTATATTCAAGAGCCTGAAAGGAATGAAAGAAAAGATAGAAAACGAAGTATCAAATCTTTTCTTAAAAGACACTATAAAAGCATTCTATTTATTCTCATTATCTTTCTTTTATTTAGAAAAAGTGCCTTCGATTATTTTACTCCCATTTATTATGAGGTTAGAATGACGCCCGGTGAAACACATGATTCAGTAAGGAAAACTTCATATGTTCCTACTTATTTAAAAGTCAGATACGAAACAGACAGAGCGTTCCTTCCTTATGAAAAAATTAAAGTAACGGCAGATTTAGCAATTGCCGATTCTTTTTATCAAAAAAAAGCGAGTCGTCCTTCAGCACTAATAATGGTAGCCTTTCTGGGTAGTGAGTTTACCGACAATCCAATAAATAAGAAGAATAAACTTCCTACAGCTCCTTTTGATAAAAACGATCCACTAAATTATTTAGATAAATATATTGCTGAAGATGGGATTATTATACTGAAACAACGTGGTGCTTCCAATGAATACACTGGTAAGGCCGAAATTGTATATAGAAAAAAAGGAAGCTATTTCCTTTATTTAGTCTGCACGGATGCAGTTCCTTGTGTCGTCCTTGACCAAGCAGTAGACATAGAATCCTCGAATGAAGTCATGAATAAAAGAAGTAACGACTTGCTTTTCCGGATAGCCACATTAACTTTTTTGATATGGCTTTATACTGAATTTTTTAGATATAAAGTCTCATCCAGTCAACCAGAAGTGAGCAAAAGCGACAACCAGCGCATTTTTTAATAGCTGCTTTTGCAATACTAAAGTCTTGTTTAAAAATAATTTCATCTTTGAATGAAAGCGAGCCTGAAATAAAATTGGATTGAATGTTATCATTATCTTTCAAAATTGCATACATGATGGCAGACATAAGCAAGCACAAAAACGGCCTATTAGGAATGTTTCTTAAGATGTCTGAAATCATATCAGTTAATAGATTTGCTTTCATTCAACAATCTTGCACAACAGCTAAAGTTTTTTCTTTACCTATTTATTGTTCCTCTTTAAAATACACTTTGTAATAGTTCATGTTTTTTTGCTTATCGAAACCTTTTTCAATTAAATCTTTATCACCATGAATGTAAATATGAAAATTCTTGTCAAGTTTTAAAACACTTTTAAATGCCTTAGCTTGTTTTTTAACTGCCTGGTCTGATATTTCAAATCTTTCAGCAATGTCTATTTCATTTCTTTCCGAATACTCCGATCCAAATGACCTAAACGATTTTGTAATCTCCTTATCATCAAATACCGTCTTCTGAAAATCTTTTATATCAAATGTTTCATTTTCCTTAAAATAATTAACTGACTTATTTAATAAATCAACTTGCTCAGTTTTTGAGATTTCAAATTCATTAGGCAATGTTGTTGTGATAAACTGCTTTGTGAGTTTTAAGAAATTATTTGTGAAATGATATTCATCGGCAATCGGCAGCACATTTAAAAAATCCCTTTGCCAGTAATTAGATGTTTCATTTTTTTCTAAAGAAATTAAACGAAATCCATCCTCTGCCTTCATATTAACAATCAAACATGCTTTATCATATTTTTTTACATTCACACCTTCACATATCTCTGATTTATATGTGGAAGTTTTGGAATAAGACCTAAAAAAAGCATTTTTAGTCTCACATTTAATGATGGCAATTGCATCCGTAATTCTATCATTATACTTAATATCTTCTAGTAAACAAATAATCAAATCACCAGTGTTAATATTAGGGTGAATTGTTTGCTCAAATAAATGTTTTGCTATCTCAGTAGAGATTTTTAAAAAGGATTTCCTACTTCCAAATATTTTTTTTGAAAAATTGTATAGTTCATTGAGTTCAATGTCGCTGGCATGGAAAAATTTATACTGCTCCCTGTTCACTTGTAAAAAGGAAAATGAGCCAGGGTACAAAATTTGATATTCATCCAAGTCAAGATTTACTTGTTCGGAGGAATAAACGCTATCAGTTTTATCATATTTGTTTCCAATCCAATGTATTGCTAAGTTAGAAAGAACGCTATTAGTTAGATTAATCATTATTGTATTCTCCTTTTAAAAAAGCAAATAAAGAACCGATTGAGTATAATAACAATAGGAAGAAATCAAACAAAAGGTATAAGATTGAGATTCTAAATATCTGTATAAACAGATATTTAAACATTAAAAAAATATTTTCAGGCTCAAGATCTTTGAAATGTTTAATTAGGTAGAAGTTGTCGGTATTTGATGAAAAAAAAGTATTAAACAGAAGGCTAAAGGTCGAAGCAATAATAAATAAGGTTGCTATCAATATATTTTTACCAGTCACGAATGTGAATTGCCTGATAAAATCTTTCACTTTAATATTTTGCAACCTCTTATCGTCGTCTGGCTTAGGCTGTTCGGCATTTTCGTTTTTTAAATTTGTATCCGTTGAAATATATCTTTGATATAGAACAATGATCAAATTAATAAATAGTCCTACAAAAATTGAAAGCCCCGCAATTACATACCCTGTGAAATTTGAATTAAAACCTTCGTTTAGAAAATAACAAGCAATTATAGAAAAAGCAAGAAGAATTAAACGCTTCTTGAATAATGAGTTTCGCTCCTTAGGTGCAAGGGATTCTCGATCTCCCTTTTTTTCAAGTAGTTCTTTATATTCCCACTTAGTCCCCTCCCTTAAAAGAAGGTTCATATAACGCCTTATTTTAAGATATTTCATTTTCAGGATACACTTCTTTTTTAATTTCCACTAATAATTCTTTACAATAAGTTTTCAGGCTTTCCCATTCGGGAGTACCATCTGGCTGTAATTGGATGTGATTCTGTAAATAAATTCTAGGCTTAATATCAAAATCTGAATCTAGTACAAAAGAGCTTATGTGAGAACCATTTGCTAAAGTTCCGACCTTAGTTTGAAATTCTTCTAATGATATAGTGTCAGATTTACCCTTTGACTTGCTGGTTTTTAAAGAAAATAACCCCAGGCGCCTCCTAAGATTTGCAAATTTAGGTAGCTTCTCACCTTCATTTTTGGCTGTTATTTTTATTTCGACGACGACCTCTTTAGTATCAATATTTGAATTGCCTTCAACCTCATTCAATATAATATTTTCTCTATACCTTATTTCCTTCACCAGGCTGTATTTCTTAAACTCTTCTTTAATTAAATCCGGGCACTTAGTATCTATTTCAGGTTTGTAAAACCCTTCGGTTTTAAGTGCTGATCTCAAAAAACTAATGAAGACATCAGTAATTGTGTCATCGGTATAGCTTTGGAGCATTAAAATTAATTTCGTACTGCCTAACGGAGTGTATAATAAAAAGTAAAAGTCATCTAACACAATTTTCTTATCATCCAGTTCTGCATGATCTGTTTCTGGCTTTTCCATATCTCCGATTGCCCTATGCTGCCCATACCTACCTCCTTTTATGGTTCCTTCTACGATTGTTTGCGAAGACGCAAAAGATAGAGTGTTTTCTAATTTCTCCCCTCTTTTCTTTGCCTTCACACCAATGGCCTTTTTTCTTTTATCGTCACGATGATAGGTGTTATCCATTTGTTTAAGAAGAAAAAGAAAAAAACTTTTATATAGTTTCTCATAATCGGGATTTCCTTTTGTTTTTTTAAAAGCTTTTTCGAGATAAGTAGCAAATGTGCGTTTTTCAGATGTTGTACTTTTTAAGTAAATTGTAAACACTTCAAGTTTTGGTTCGTGTGCCATAAATAGTATTTAAAAATAATAAGGTTGCGAAGTTTAGCTACTCAATCATCTGCTCCCTCTTCCTCACTACAATCTGTGGCTTCTCCCTAAACAGCTCAATCTTCCCTATCACACAAATCATTTTATTCTGAAAAAGATCCTCTGGTGCTTTTTCAAATTGCTTTCTTACATCATCCCAGATCACCACAGTTAATAACTGGTTAGGATATGCAGCTCCCATATTAATAAGTGTAGGCTTATTGTTTGATTGTTCTAAATATCTTATACCCGTCACCTGGCCGCATACTTTTACTGAATCACCAACATGCTTGGATACGTCCTCTAGTTTTATTTCGGTTTGAGAAAAAGAAAAAGTACAAATGATAAAAGAAATAGATAATCCAATGCTTCTTTTCATTATTCAAGTTTTTGGGAAGTTCGTTTATTTCTCAGATAAATTAGTGAATGCAATCAAGACTAATTCTTTGCAAATACGGCTCCAGCTGATTTACACTTGAAAAACTCCTGAATCTCTTTATCTCATTATCGTCCCTGTGGTAGAAAACTTCAACATAAAAACCATCAATCTGGTAAAGTAGTATCGTATGGTTCTCATCAAATCGTTCCCCAATGTGCGAACTACTCCAAACAATTTCAGCCTGTTCGTTCTCGCTCAATCCATTAAATTGATAAAGTGTCATTAAAATTAAATTATAAATTTAGTCTGTCTTCCTTCATTTAACCAATAAGATCAGTTGCCCTCCGACCACAAACCCAAGCATCAGTATCAAGAATAAAAAGAAAAAGAAACGGAAAACCACCACCCTATCAGGTGTTGTATTCGGTATTTTAAAGAGGATACGATACTGTTGAATTATATTATTGAGCATTTTATGCAAGTAAATGAAATATTTAGTGATAGGAAATCGTGTTTCCACGACAATCACTTTTTACCTGTTTTTTTGCCGAATAGTGGAGAATCAAAAAACTCTTTTAATGTTATTCCATTCTCAATACAGAATTTATTAATAGTATATATAGTAGCCCCTTTACCTTTTTCATTCTTATTATAGGCTTGTTTGTCCCTACCAGATTCATGAGCAAAAGCTTCTTGTGTTTTGCCTGTATCTTTTCTAAGCTCAATAAATCGCTTTGCAATTGCAAGTTTCAAATGAATGTCAGTATTATCCAGCTTTGCAGGCATCTTGCAAGCTGGTGATTAATTGAAAAAAACAGGTAATCCATATAGACTACTTTCAAAAATAGTATTATATTTGATTTGATATGTAATTCTGAGATTCTTCAATAAGAAGGATTTCGCTATAAGTCTCGGGCAGAAAACCGCGAATTTTCATGAAGCTGAGATGGTAGTCGAAAGCCTGCTCTATCTTTAATATAGGGCAGGCCTCTATCAGCTTACCAGCTTCGGGCTCTTCGCGGTGCCTCTGTTCGGTAAGACGGGGTCTGTTCTATATTATTCTTTTAAGCCCTCTCTTATCATTGAGACTTTCATTCACAACATGATTAACTGTTGTAATATGAAAGTTCAGTACGTCAACAACGCTTTACATCTGCTGCAAACGCATTTTGCACAAAAACCAAAGAACCCGGTTTAGCACTTGCTTGTCATCTCGATCCGCCAAAGGCAGGAGAGGGACCTCTCTGATTAGTAGCATTTTTTCATTTAATCAACTTTTAACCTTCAACAATGAAAAACATTTTCATTTGTTTATTTCTCCCTGCATTCATCCATGCACAAAAACCTTTATCAGTAGGCGATAAGTTATCTGCAGAAATAGTAGAATCACTGGTAACGAACAATAAACTAAAAACTACAAACCACAAACTACAAACAGTAAACCGTCTCATCATTCTGGATTTCTTCGCTACCTGGTGTACGGGTTGTGTAAGAGAGCTTCCAAAACTCGATAGTCTTCAAAAAAAATTTCCGGGTCGGTTCAATGTCATTCTTGTTTCGGAACAACCAATGGAGGCGATCAATGCATTCAGGAAAAAGAACAAGGTCTTTGCTTCGGTTTCATTCCCTGTCCTTGCATCTGATTCAATATTTAGAGAACTGTTTCCTCATAAATACATTCCTCATGAAGTATGGATAAACGAACAGGGTAAAATCTTGGCGATCACTGATCCCCTTCGCGTAAATGCGGAGAACATACAATCGTTCCTGGCCGGTAAAAATTTAAATCTTCCTGTTAAAGTGGATGCACTGGATTTTGACCGCAAAAAACCATTATTACAAAACAACAATGGCGGCACAGAAAGCAACCTGCTTTTTCGCAGCATGTTCACCACTTATCTGCAGGGCATGGGTAAATCCGAAGGCAGAGCTCGTACTACGGGTAACACAAGATTTTATTTCCTCAATAACGGCATTCTTTATCTGTACAAAGCAGCCCTTGATTTTGAATTGAACCGGATCATTTTAGAGATCGCTGACACAAACAGGTACATTATACCTGGCCAGCCTTCTGATGAATGGAAAGAAAAAAATCTCTACTGTTATGAATTGACCCTACCTGCATCTTCATCAAAAGAAACCATGCAGCAATTCTTGCTGGATGATCTCAACAGGTATTTCAGTCTTTTTGGTCGTATTGAGAAAAGAAAAATGAAATGCTGGGCCCTTGTCCGCAACAACAATGATGATTCCTTATTAAGAACCCGGTCGGTCAAACCCCGGATTACTGTTAGTGATTCCACAGGAAATCATATTTACATGAACCAGCCCGTTAAAAAATTTGTAGCTGGTTTGAATTCGCAAAAGTCTCCTTCAATAAACAAACCTGTTTTTCTGGATGAAACCGGAATTCTGTTCAATATAGATATCGAATTACCCGATGTTGCTTATACTGATCTCACAATCTTGAAAAGCTCATTGGCAGCTTATAGACTGGCCCTTGTCGAAGTGGAAAGAGAAATAGACATGTTTATTCTTTCTGAAAAAACTAAACCATCAAACCCAAATGCAAAAAAATTCTGAAACAAATACAAACACAATTGCCATCGGGAGTTTCCATGATTATATAGCGATCGTTCAGCAGTACTATAAGTTATTGCATCGCTATGCCTGTTGGGTCATACCATCCCGGTCAGAAGCAGAACAGATCGTTGCCTATATAATTTTTGATCTGTGGGAACATAGAAAAAGATTGCAGACAGCCGATGCCATTCGTGATCATCTGAAAAAGCATGTAAAGTATCACTGTATGAATTGGCTTTACTACAAAACAATTGACCGAAATAAAAAAACACTAACCCCCAAATTTTAAATCCCATGTACGCAGCAAAAATTCTCTTCGCCAAAAAACCCAAAAACCCGGTGTAGTGTAGTGCTGTCACCCTGAGCTTGTCGAAGGGTTGTCAATGGATAAACCATTGACCAATTACTACGTCATCCCGGGCAAAGCGAAGGACACGATTCAACTTTCAATTTTCAACTTTCAATTCTGACGCTATATGAAATCAACACTGCTTATACTCAGCTTGCTCTGCACATTTGCAGCAAGCTCTCAAACCATCACCATTTCCGGTAAGGTCACTAATGAAGACAATGAACCAATCGCCGGGGCCACTATAACAATAAAACAATTTAATCATTCAACAATCACAGGTAAAAACGGTTCATTTACTATTGAGGGATCACGTCTCACCGACACCCTTATCATCTCCGCTATTGGTTATGAAACAAAGGAAGAATACTACACAGGTAATTCAATGATGACGATAATTTTAAAACTAAAGATCACTGCACTCGGTGAAGTTATTGTCAGCACCGGTTATCAAAACCTCAATAAAGAACGAAGCACGGGTTCTTTTGAAAAAATCAATACGGCTTTATTGAACCGTGCAGTAAGCACCAACTGGCTTTCAAGGCTCGAGGGTGTTTCATCGGTCTATTTTGACAAACGTGCCAATGCGCAGGACGATATAACGATAAGAGGTCGGAGCACCATCTTCGCCAATGCCGATCCCCTCATTATTCTCGATAATTTCCCTTACGAAGGCACCATAGAAAATATAAATCCAAACGACATTGAAAGTATTACCATTTTAAAAGATGCAGCGGCGGCTTCCATCTGGGGCGCAAGAGCCGGCAATGGCGTCATCGTCATAACCACGAAAAAAGGTAATTATAAAAGAAAGCCTTCGCTGCAATTCAACTTGAATACCATCATCGGCGACAAGCCCGATTTATTTTACTCACCCGATATTGCTTCGTCAGACTTTATAGATGTAGAAACTTTTCTTTTCGGCAAAGGCTTCTATAACGGGGACATTAATAATTCCACAACAAGACCGCCACTAACACCGGTCGTTGAAATGCTCGCAAAAAGAAGAGCGGGTCAAATATCTGCGGCCGATTCAATGAACTTCATAGATGCGATGCGTAATTATGATTACCGCAATGACATGGAAAAATATTTTTATCAAAGATCAGTATCGCAGCAGTATGCAATATCATATAGCGGTGGCGAAGAAAAAGTAAATTACTTTTTCTCTGCCGGTTATGATAAGATAAAAACAAACTTTGTTAACAACAGCAACGAACGCTTTACGCTTTCATCCAGGCTTTCAGTATTACCTGTTAAGTTTCTGGAGCTGGGTTTATCCGTATCATTAACCGAATTAGGAACAATAACAAGCATCGGTTCAAATATTTCACCGGGCGGTAATAAAGCCAGCCTCTATCCTTATGCACGTTTCGCAGACGACCAGGGCAACCCCTTATCAATTGTAAAAGATTATCGTTATTCATTTATAGATACTGCCGGTGGCGGCAAATTATTGGATTGGAAATATCGACCCATGCAGGAACTCTATGATGCCGATAATAATACACAGCAATCAAATAAAAGAATTGGAGTAACTGTCGGCATCAAAATAAATAAAAACCTTTCTGTTGATTTGTTATATCAGTATGAAAATGAAACACAGGAAAAAAGAAATCATTTTTCTCAAAACACATACTTCACTCGTAATCTTATCAATCGTTATTATAATCCTTCGGCTGCTAACAAATACGGAATACCCCTCGGTGGCATTCTCGATCAAACGCATTCATCCCTTTTATCCCACAATGCAAGACTGCAAACAAATTATAATGGATCATGGTCTGGTGTTCACGAAGTTTCAGCCATCGCCGGCGCCGAAATAAAACAGACGGAAACGGGATCAAACAACTACCGGGTATATGGCTACAGTGATGATGTACTCACACATGTCAATGTGAACTATGTCGATAACTTCCCGACCTACGCCGGTCTCTCTTCGGCGCAAATAATTCCAAATCCTGCCGGTTTTTCGGGAGGCTTGCTGAGATATATTTCCGGTTATGCAAATGCTGCTTACACGTACAGGAAAAAACATACCATATCTCTCAGTGTAAGAAAGGACGCATCCAACATATTTGGCGTAACTGCAAATCAAAAATGGGTTCCTCTTTGGTCATCCGGTTATGGCTGGCAATTGAACAAAGAGAAATTTTATAAACTTAGCTGGCTTCCTTCCTTAAAATTCAGGGTCACATACGGGTACAATGGAAATGTTGATAATACTCTCTCCGCTTTCACTACAATAAGGTATGTATCAAATGCATTATTTACAGGGCAGCAATATGCACAGATAAGAAGCCAGCCAAACCCCGAATTGCGTTGGGAAAAAACCGGTTTATTGAACCTGGCTTTGGATTTTTCTTTTAGGAATGATCGTGTATCCGGCACCATCGAATACTATTGGAAGAATGGAAAAGATTTAATTGGCTTTGCACCGATTGATCCAACTACCGGGGTTCAGGATATCATGCAGAGGTTTGCATTTAAAGGTAATGTTGCAGCGATGAAAGGCAATGGTGTTGAACTCGCCTTGAATACTGAAAACATAAAAGGCGCTTTTAACTGGTCAACAAATTTTTTATTCAATTATGCTGCGACTAGAGTTACCGATTATGTTTTGGTCAATGTAAATGCGTCGTCATTCCTGGGTTTGGGCCTGACTGTCAATCCAATTCCCGGGAAGCCACTATACAGTATATATAGTTATCGTTGGGCCGGGCTCGACCCTGCTAATGGTGATCCGCAAGGCTTGCTGAATGGAACCATAAGTAAAGATTATACTGCATTAACAGGAGTCACAGTAAATGACCTTGTTTATAATGGTTCGGCTGTCCCTGAAATTTTTGGATCGTTGAGAAATACTTTCCGCTATAAAATATTTACGCTATCAGCCAACATAGTTTATAAGCTCGGTTATTACTTTAAGAGACCATCGATAAACTACAATACTTTGTTTACAACATGGAGGGGACATGCTGACTTTGCAAACCGCTGGAAAAAGCCGGGTGATGAAATTTATACGAATACCCCTTCCATGATTTATCCGAATTCCAATGCTAACCGGGATAATTTTTATTCTGCATCAGAAGTCCTGGTTGAAAAGGGAGATCATATCCGCTTGCAGGATATTGCCCTTTCCTGGGACATTAACATTAAAAAGAAATGGCCGTTCAAGAATATGCAATTATATGCATACATAAATAATATCGGCATCATTTGGAAAGCCAACAACGCCGGCTTAGATCCTGACTATTTTAGTAGCGGTTTTCCATTGCCAATAACCTGTGCCATTGGATTCAAAACCAATTTTTAGCTCCATCATTCAACCTGTCATCCTGAGCACAGCGAAGGATCTCAGGGGTTGGAAAATGAGGTCATTCACATACTAATAATTAAAATCATGAAACCACTTTATATATTCTTATTAATTGCTATTGCGGCATTCAACAGTTGTAAAAAATACCTCGATGAAAAACCGGATAAATCGTTGGTGGTTCCGTCAACACTAAAAGATTTACAGGCCATGCTTGATAATAATAGTATTTTAAATATCAATTATTCCTATGCAGCCGAAATAGGTTCGGACGATTATTACTTACCCACGGCCGATTGGCAGGCACGTACACCTTCGGAACGGAATGCGCATATCTGGTCTCCCGAATCTTTTAATGACAATTCAAGTACATGGTCGTCACCCTATACTGTCGTTTATAATAGTAATGTAGTATTAAGTGAATTATTAAAAATTGAACCGTCAGTCGATGAACAGTCGCATAATAATATTAAAGGTCAGGCGCTTTTTTTTAGATCCTTTGCCTTTTATAACCTCTTACAGGTTTTTGCAAAACCTTATTCTCCTGACTCGGCTCATTTACAATGGGGCATTGCATTACGCCTTGATCCTGACTTCAACAAACCAACGACGAGGGCAACAGTAAAGGAATCTTATGATCAGCTCATTGCTGATACAAAAATTGCCATCCCCTTATTATCAAATCAGCAGTTGTATAGGACACGTCCATCCAAAATAGCCGCCTATGCCTTACTTGCCAGAACATATCTGGCAATGAGGGACTATGATAATGCATTCAAATATGCTGACAGCTCCTTACAATTAAATAACTCGCTATTGGATTACAATTCTTTAAATGCAGCTGCTACCAACCCAATTCCTGTTTTTAATACCGAATGCATCTTTCATTCGGTATATACGGTTACAAATACCATAAATATTTTATCAAAAGTGGATTCTGTGCTGTATCGGTCTTATTCAAGCAATGACTTAAGAAAAATAGTCTTCTTCAAAACCAATACTGATAACACATACACTTTCAAAGGAAGTTATGATGGTACGGTAAGGTTCTTCGGCGGTCTTGCGGTAGATGAAATGTATTTGATAAGAGCCGAGTGCTTTGCACGGGCCGGCAATACTAGTTCTGCATTAAATGACCTGAATGCATTATTGATCAAACGGTGGAAGGCGGGGACTTTTATTCCTTACACTGCAATAGGTGCAGTAGATGCTTTGACTAAGATATTATTAGAAAGGAGAAAAGAATTATTAATGCGTGGTATCCGCTGGTCCGATCTTCGCAGGTTAAATAAAGAACCGCTGTTTGCAAAAACCTTAACCCGTTTCCTTGAAAACCAGGAATACCCTTTATATCCAACCAGTCCTCGTTACGTTTATCCAATCCCTGTACAAATAATTCAAATGACCGGAATTCCTCAAAATGATTAAATGTCCATGAAAACTAAAACACCGCTCTGTTTGGCAGGGCGGTGTTGAACTAAATCACATAGAATATTACAGCTTGTATGAAGTGAAATCTGTTATATTATCAAGATCTGGTTCATCCGGTTCATCGCCTACTGGCGCTTCTATGATGCACCGGACGCCGCTTGTATTGGTGCATTCTTCGTGTCCGCTTACGTATGGTACATAATTGGAAGGGACATCTTCGCCTGTGCTGCTTGGAAGCGTGTAATACCATAACGGGTCATCATGCTTGATTTGTTTAGTGTTGCTTGTAAACGCACTGAAAACAACAGCTAAAAAGAAGGCTGCAATTGGAATGAAACTTAATTTTTTCATTTTAAAAGCATTTAAATGATGTAGAAATTTTGTCTACTCTTTTATACAGGTTTTCGACTACTCCTGGTTACGTAACATTTTTAAGTGTGGATGTTTTGTCGCTATCAATCCTGAAATGCTCACCCCGATAAAAAACAAATTGAATAGAACATGCTGTTTCCAGCTTAGTGAACTGATCACTCCGCCGCAGCTGCAGGGAAGATGCGGTGTCGTTACGATCATGTATAAAAGATAACTGGTAAACAATACTAATGAGACAAGAGAAGCATGCAATCCAATTCGCCGGTGTTGTGGAATAATAAGAAGCAGGACGATCAAAAGCTCAGCTGCCGGAAGCAACCAAACGATGATGCCTGCTCCATTATGAATCAGGGGAGATTCACTCAGTACCCAATGAAACTTTTTATAACCGGTTAACTTGCTGATGGCAGTATAAGCAAATAAAAATATCAGCAAGCTTGAACAAATTTCTGTAACAGGGATTTTCTTCAGCATTTGAAATTTTATTAAAATGAATCTTCCCCTGCCTTCGAAGAAATGAAGATCATCAATCTTTCATGCCTTTGCAAATTCGGTTGGTTTGAAAACGTATTGAATTGGTTTGAATTCGTACTGCCATCTATCTTTTTTTATACTGCGTGGGAGTGCTGCCTGTGTATTTTTTAAAGGCCGTCAGAAAATTCTGTGCATTTCTGTATCCGCAAAGAATAGCAATTGCTTTAATTGGTTCATCTGATTCATTCAGCATCCGCTTCGCTTCTTCCATCCTGGCGGAAATAATGAATTGATGAATACTTTTACTAAAGATCTTTTTAAATCCATAACTCAGCTTGGTCCGGCTGATCCCGGCTTTTATAGTAAGGCTTTCAATTGAATGACCTTCCGCTGGATTTGCTTCAATAATTTCTTTCGCAAGTTCAAGGCATTCCTTGTCATACTTACTGATTAAAGAATTTTTGTTTTTCTGCATCGATAACTGCGATCTCCCCCTTTAACTTCAATTTTCCTTGTCTTCCTTCAAGCACAAATATTATCTCTGTGTTTCTCAGTGCCTCCGTTTCTCCGTGGTTTAATTTTTATTACGGTTTGTATATCCCATTCCTGATTGCATAAACAACGATACCAACCACATTTGTTGATCCGGTCTTTTCCATAATATTATCCCGGTATTTTTCTACAGTCCGATGTGTAAGATTTGTGGCTGTTGCTATCTGTTTACTTGCATACTGTTCACAAATTAGCTTTATGATTTCAAGTTCCTTTTCCGAAAATCGCACTTGTGCATTGCTATCTCCTGTTTTACTTTTTGCGATCATTTTAGAAAGCTTCATGGTCGTTGCATTACAGAAATACGTTCCGCCTTCTTTTACAAATTCAATGGCTTGGATCAATTCTTCCTTTTTTGAACTTTTTAAAAGATAACCGCTGGCTCCCGCATCAAGCATATCGACAACTAAATGCTCTTCACCAAACATCGTTAACGCAATTATTCCAATGCCGGGATCCATTTTTTTTAGTTCTCGTGTTGCTTCGATTCCATTCATCACAGGCATCTCAATATCGGTTACTACAACGTCAGGCGTCAATTCCGAAACTTTATCAACCAGGATCTTTCCATTACTTGCTTCACCAATAATATCGATGTTGGAATTTTTTGCTAGCATCAGTCTTATACCCTCCCTGAACATTGGAAAATCATCCGCTATTATTATCTTGATTTTTTGCTCCATATATTGGTCTTAAAGGAATTTCAAAAAAATATTCAACACCACCCTCGGAAACTATTGACTGATCCATCTTTCCACCAAGCATTTCAACCCTGTTTTTAATACTTTCAAGGCCCAATCCATTGGCAAGTTTTTCTTTCATCATTCCAATCCCATCATCGTTATATAAAAGATATATTTTGTTTTTTCTTTCTGCAAGTTGAATCCGCAGATTTCTTGCTCCCGAATGTTTTATCGTGTTATGAATTAACTCTTGTATCATTCGATAAATATGTAAGGCATGAAGCATATCAAGATTACTTTTCAATCCATAGTCCAGTTTCACATTCATCTTGCTTATATCATGAAATTGTTCTGTAAAATCACGCAATGCCACTTCAAGTCCTTTACTGACTAAAATTTTTGGAGTAAGGTTCTTTGCAATACCACTTAATCTTTCTGTCAGGTAATTTATGTTTTCTTCTGCTTTTGTTAGGTGCTGCTCTTGTTCCTGGTCAACTCGTTCAATTGTATTTAATTGAATTTTTGTCACAGCTAGTATTGGCCCCAATTCATCATGTAGGTCGGTCGCAATCCTCGTTCTTTCCTTTTCGAGTAGTTCCATCTCTGCAACAAAATGCCGGCTTAATATTTTAAAATGCTTACGATGGTTCTTATAGATCGTTATAGTAAAATAGATAAATATTGTTCCTATAACGATTCCTGTGATCAGGATTGCAGTAAATATTGTCGTTTCATTGGTATCCATAGTGTGGCAAAGGCAAATAATAAATTGGTGAATAGATTTATAAAAGCAAAAATGTCATAAACACGAATTCTGAATGCGCTGCTTCTGTTCAGACCGTATAACCAAAATATTTCTATCAGAGCCATATAAGTGAAATAGATTATTAAACCCATGCAAATAAGGAACACCGGGTTTAATAACAAAGGACTGGATTCTTTAAATATCACGCCATTAATGATCCCGATGGCAATAAAAACGATAACTGTTGAATAAGCAATAATAAAATAAGAACTGAATTGATTAAGCCCTCCTCTTAATGCTAACTCGGTTACCCATCCAATAAAAAACAACCCCTGGAATAAATAATAAACCTTTGCTTTATTCCCAAATAGTCGCCATTTTTTGAACTGCCATATAACCACCACGGCTTCAAATAAAGAAAAGAAATTATATAAAACCGCATTTGAATACCCCTTTTTCATAAGCAAAATGCTAACTATTTCTGTAGTAAACCCAAGCCACAGCAATATAAAAAAAGGTAAATAAGCTGGATCTGTTTTTTTTATCCTGACCCAGCTTATCACTGCTGCAATTCCTATAGATAAACTTAAGGCAGCATTTAATTCGAATGTCATCGACTCAAATTATTTAAGTATTTAGTGGTGATCCGCCGGGACAGAGATCAGGGCACCGATTCCCCTTTTCAATAATATCATCATCTTCTTCTTCAGTCAATGATTCCTCCGGTAGCATATCATTTCCTTCCTCATCTACTCCAACAATAATAGCATGAATTTTTAAATTCTCACCCATCCCATAGTAAATTCTCAAGCCCTCACAGCCACTTTTTGCAAGTACCGTATCAAACGGTGACCGCTCAAATGATTCCGAAAGTGGCAGAATGTTTTGATTTTGAAATTGCGTTTTAAGAATATTCTCTTTTTCCGCTCGATAGAGGGTAGTCATATCTATACCCTCTTGCAGTGAAATAAAATGGTTCATAAAAGTGGATTTTGTTGAGCTGCTAAACTTGAAACTTTTGCAGTCAACCGAAATCCGGTTTCCACGAGTAGGATAGTCGTGTTTCCACGACTTTATAAGCGGCTGCACAGAAACACTATCGTATTAACTGGTAATTGATGTTTGTATTAATTTGATTTATTAGGAATAAAAAGAAATGCAATTTCGAATTACATTAAACCCTACCCGTATGAAAAAAATTCCCAACCGCATTGTCATTTATGCTAAAGATGTTGAAAAGATCACAGGTAGAAAACCCCGCACTTGTTATGCAATACTGCAGAAGATCAAATCATTTTATAACAAGCAAAGAAATGATTTTGTCACCGTAAAGGAATTCTGTCATTTCCTAAATATTGATGAAGAGCTGGTGAAAGAATACCTGGTTGATTAAACAAAACTTTAATAGACAAACAAAACCCCGTCTTCCGACGGGGTTACATTTTACCCTTTGCGGGCCTTCCACCATCTTAGTAAAACTTTCATCAACAGTGATATTCCAAAACTCACGATCGCACCGATGGCTGTTAACACCACAGTTTTTATAATATCAGTACTCGTGATATTAGCAAATAACACAACCAATGTTCCGGCAATGGTGGTAGTCTTTGTTTGTGTTGAATCATTCATTGATTATGAATTGATCGACACTACTTTTTTTCATTGGTCACTGCAGCCTGGCTTACTATTCCGGCAACAGTTCCTGCTAAAGTCAGGTAGCCTCCTGCTTGCAATACTATTGCTGGCAATGCTACTGGTGCAGCGAGAATAGCTGCGCCAACTGCTGCTAAAGCCAACCCGACGTTCCTTATTGTCTGAAAGAACTTCGGCGTCCTTCTTTTCATCCGTTTTACTACTGTATTCATTTTTTTAAAAATTGATGATTTATAAATTTGTTTTCTAACGTAAAAAAAGAAACCGGTTCATATCACCTATCGGGATCGCATCATGGTTTATCAATAACCTTTCAGGTATGTTTGTCTTTTAAAAAGAAAGTCCAATCACTTAACCGATGTAATATGACCGGCTTCTGTAACTCACATCTCACCACTCACGTCCACAAGTGCAAGGGAATTGAATGCCCCATTTTTCAGTGAGTACATTGCACCGTTCACTTCCTGGTAAAACTCGATTCCCAATACAAGGAACAAAGGCTTTGTACTGGCAGCAGGTACACTGTTCACGAGATTGATCACAGCAGTCCCAATGTTGTCCCACGGAAGGGTAGCAGTTGTTTTTACATCTGCTGTAAAACTACCTTGCTCAAAATCGATCTCCACTCCGGAAGAAACGATCTTAAAATGAGTAGTACCACCCGCTGCTGCAATCATATTGATCGGGCTGAATGAAGGGATATTAATGGTTAATTCCCCTGTAGCCCTGTTAATGCTTGCAATAAATGGTGCAAATAGTGATGTCCCAAGCTTGCTGTTGATATTGAACTCAAATCCTTTTAGCAAAGTTGATTCTCCATCAATCACATTTCTTTGCCCTCTGGGGTTCGTTTCATCAGCCTTTATCACCTTCATCATTTCCTTCGTTAAGCGGCCGACCATTTTGCTGTCCGATGTGTTTTGCACCAGGGTTCGGATAGAGTTGCGCAAAAGTTTACCTGCAAAACAGGCTCTTCCGAATTCAAACCCATTTTCACGGGTTCGCTGGAAAGCCGGATCACTGGCAATTCTTTTACCATCAACACCACCCTTGCCACGGGCTAAAAAACCATCCTTCGATTTGTAGAACGTAATGTTCCCAATCGTTCCTTTTAAAGGAATGATTCCTTCTTGTTGTGCCATTTCAATAATGATTTAGTTGTAAGAAAATTGGGTTGTTTCAGGCATATCCCGTTCAAACCTGTAACTGCAGTTAAATAACATCACCGGTGATGTATCAATTGACAACACAAGATTAATTCACGATAAAAAGGCTTGCAAACCTACCGGCACTATATGCACTCTTTGCAAGCTTTTGCATAATAAGGCACTTAAAAGGAAAGTGATTTGAGTACATGTTTCGTAATGGACGCAGTATGGATGGTGTATGGATGAAGTATGGATAGAGTATGAGTTTGTTTTTATAAAAGCAAATTCAAAATCTTTTAGCTTGTTGAAAGGCATTATAAAGAATGACTAATTAAATCATTCTTCAGGCGGGAACAACCCATCCACAACTCTATAAACGTTTTCTAAATAGTCGGTTAAATTTGAAACTACTTCAGCAACTCCTTTTTTAAATATCCCGCTCGCATTTAAGATAAGATCCCCGCTTTGTAATATTATTAAATTGGAAATTTCACCGCTGACATATTCATAGAATTGCATCGGATTTGTATTCATTGCATAATTATTGTCCTTGGAGTTTAAAAAAATTAGAAGCTTTTCATAAGCGCCTATTCTTGCTCCCAGGATGATCACTGAATTTTTTACTCGGGCTCTTACAGTGTTAAATACTCTTAAAAATATCTCTTCAGAGTAACATTCGAATGAATAGGAGACTATGCTAAAGTCGTTATGCTTTTTTACTCCATTTTTTAGAATAACGTCAATCAGGGCACTTGACTTTGACATCTCGATGGACTCGAGCCTTTTTTCAATTTCGTTTTTAGCTTCAATTAATTTCTCTAATCCTTTTAAGACATCTTTGGGATTTTTTATTAACTCTTTGACTCTATTTAGTAATCCAAGTTGATTATTAATAAATCTTTCAGCCGCAACCCCACAAACAGCTTCGATCCGCCTTACACTTGCACCTACTGCCGTTTCATGAGTAATTTTAAAAAGTCCTAATTCGCCTGTTGAACCAACATGTGTGCCACCACAAAGTTCCACTGAATACGTTGGATCAATGATCACCACTCTTACTACATCACCATATTTTTCTCCAAACAATGCCATGGCGCCCAGCTTCATTGCTTCCTCTTTTGGCATTTCTTTTATTACAACGGGAATATTCTCCCTGATCTTTTTATTCACCAGCGTTTCAATAGTTGCAATTTCTTCATCTGTAACTTTTACAAAATGAGAAAAGTCGAAACGCAGATGTTCTTCATTAACCAAGCTTCCTTTTTGTGCCACATGTGTTCCCAATACTTTTCTTAATGCTGCATGTACAAGATGTGTGGCAGAATGGTGAACTGCAATTTTCTTTCTTCTACCAATATCATAACGAGTCTTGATGGGTATATTACCATCTAAAATAGCCGGTATCTTCTTTGCAAAATGTATTACAGTATCATTCTCTTTCTTCGTATCAAAAATCTCAATAACGTCATTATTCCCATATAAAAGTATTCCTGTATCACCGACTTGGCCCCCACCTTCAGCATAAAAATCAGTTGCAGATAGGACTATTTGATAATACTCTGATTCTTTTTGCTTTACTTTTCTATATTTAATAATATAAACATTTGACAATTGAGACGGAATTTCTTTACCAGAATCATCCGACAAGGAAACAAAAGAAACAACATCACCTTTATTTGAAAGTACAACCCAATCTTCTGAATCAACAGCAGTAGCAGCTCGACTGCGTTGTTTTTGTTTCTGCATTTCTTTTTCGAAATCTTTTATATTAACCTTCCAACTTCTTTCTTTAGCTATCAAATTAGTGAGATCAATTGGAAATCCATAGGTATCTAAAAGTTTGAAAGCGAATTCTCCCGCAATAGTTTGATTTATTATTTCATTGCGAAATTTCTCATACTCTCCTAAAGGCTTTTCATGATATTCGTTTACATACGCATCATAATATTCCTCAAGAGCTTCTATTCCTTTAGCCAGAGTTCTTAAAAAAGCTTCTTCCTCTTCTTTAACCACATTAATTACAAAATCAACCTGTTTTTGTAATTCAGGAAAAACATTTTCAAACTGTTTTGCCAAACTTGGCAACAATTGGTAAAGCAGTGGCTGTTTATAATCGAGATAAGTGAAATAATAACGAACGGCACGACGAAGAATTCTTCTTATTACATAACCTGCGCCGGTATTGGATGGTAACTGTCCATCAGCTATGGTAAATGAAATTGCACGGATATGATCAGATAGTACACGAAAAGCTATGCTTTCCATGTCATCTTCTGCCTTATATACTTTATTTACTTTTCTACTTATCTCTGCAATCGTTCCTGTAAAAACATCCGTATCATAATTCGAGATCTTACCCTGTATCACTTTCACCAATCTTTCCAAACCCATTCCCGTATCAACATGTTTGTCCGGCAATGGTTCAAGTGTTCCATTTTTTGATCGGTTGAACTGGATGAATACATTATTCCATATCTCCATCACCGTTCCTGTTTCATCATTGTTCACCAGGGAATGACCATCGTTATTTGCATTCGGGCGGCTGTCGAAATGTATCTCTGTACAAGGACCACAGGGACCCGTATCACCCATTTCCCAAAAATTATCCTTCTTATTGCCCATTAATATCCTGTCCTCAGGTAGCCACTTCTTCCATTCATTATATGCTTCTTCGTCACGCGGCAAACCTTCTTTCTCATCTCCTTCAAAAATGGTAACGTATAACCTGTCTTTATCCAATCCATATACTTTGGTCAATAGCTCCCAACTCCATTCTATCGCTTCTTTTTTAAAATAATCGCCAAAGCTCCAGTTGCCCAGCATTTCAAACATGGTATGATGATAGGTGTCGACACCCACTTCTTCCAGGTCATTATGCTTACCACTTACCCGCAAACATTTTTGTGTATCCGCAACTCTTTTATTTACTACAGGCTTATTTCCTAAAAAATAATCTTTGAACTGGTTCATGCCCGCATTGGTAAACATTAATGTCGGGTCATTTTTTACAACTATAGGCGCAGAAGGCACGATCACATGTCCTTTCGATGCGAAAAAATCCAGGAATTGTTGCCTTATTTCACTACTGGTCATCATAAATTTTGATTAGCCTGCTTACCGCCGGCAGGGTTGCTTTTTCTTTTTATAACACTATATTTGTCTTCCTGTAAAAGTGGCCAAAGGTAATGATAAGCTGCCAGTTGTGTAAGACCCGGCCGTTTACAGGTGCTGATCTTAAAACCAATTATCCGTTACCCCCTGAGACCGTTCCGGGTTATGAAAAAAATCAAATACTATTATAATACGCATACGCTCCGGTATGAAAAACTGGAGACCCCCTTGCGTGTCAAACTACTCCGGGTATTTGGTTTTATTGCTGCCGCACTCGTTACTGCCGCCATCATCTCATTGTTAGCATTCCGGTTCATTGGTTCACCAAACGAAAAGTTGTTACGGGCAGAGAATGAAAGAATGAAAGACCGCTACCGTGAACTTGGCAAGGAAATAAAAAAGGTGGAACAGCAAATGAAAGAGCTGGAAACAAGAGACAATGAAGTGTACCGCTCTATCTTTGAAGCCACCCCTATACCCGACAGTGCGAGATTAAAAGAACTGGAAAAAGAACAACAGATCGCCAAAGTAGAAGGCATGGAAGAGGAGGACCTGATCAATTCTATTGTCACTTCGCTCAATCATATGGGCAGCAGGATAAAAGCACAACAAGCTTCATACAAGGACATATCGGGGATGCTAAATAACAAAGAAAAACTACTGGCTGCTACGCCGGCCATTCAACCCGTGAGTAATGCCGACCTTAAACGTATTGCTTCAGGTTATGGTTATCGCATTGACCCCGTTTATAAAACTGTTAAGCTTCACCCCGGCCTTGATTTCAGTGCACCCGCAGGTACTCCAATTTATGCCACTGCAAATGGCTCAATTGAAGTTGCCGGAAACCGCGGTGATGGGTATGGCAATTGTGTTATCATCAACCATGGTTATGGTTATAAAACTTTATATGGTCATATGTTTCGGATAAAAGCAAGAGGCGGGCAAAGCGTGAAACGTGGCGAAGTGATCGGTTGGGTTGGCAGCACTGGTAAAAGCACTGGCCCGCATTGCCATTATGAAGTGATCAAGAACGGGAACAAGATCGATCCGATTTACTTCTTCTATAATGATCTTACACCAGAACAATTCGATCGGTTGTTGAAACTTGCAGCTGCATCAAATCAGAGTTTTGATTAGTTTTTAACTAATAGCTTTTTTATAAGCCCAACTTTTCCACACCTGTCAACATCGTTGCGTCGCACTCTTCAACGTCCTTATCTTTACTGAACTATGGGTAAACCACTTTCGCAAATAACTTTTGATTTTTCTTCTGAAGAAGAAAAAGACGTAAAGATCACCGGGCATGAAATGCCGGAAGAACAGCAGGAAACAATAGTACAAGAAGAAGTCGACCCAAGGTTAGAGCCGGAGGACACTGTAACTACTGTTGTTGAAGCATTGGAAAAAAGAAGATCACCCCGCGGACGTTTATCATTAAAAGAAATTCATTTGAATGCTGATCTGATCCAGATCCCCCCGGATGAAATTCTTTTTCAGAAACAATATTATTCCATTGGTGAAGTGTCAAAATGGTTTAGAGTAAATCAATCCCTCATCCGTTATTGGGAAACTGAATTCGATATACTTGAGCCAAGAAAGAACCGCAAAGGCGACCGCTTCTTCCGCCCCATAGATGTTAAGAATCTCGTTTTAATTCATGATCTCCTTCGCCGCCGCAAATTCACTATCGAAGGCGCCAAAGAATTTTTAAAGAAAAATAAGAAGGTAGATGAAAAGTTTAAAATGATCAAATCACTGGAAAAGATCAAATCATTTTTTAATGAGTTGAAGGCGAGTTTGGGATAACTTTTTTATTACTGATCTAATTTCCCTGAGATCTTTATATCACTACTTGCACCTGCAAGATCGATCTTCATTTCCTCCATCAGTTTCAATATCTCAAGACTCTTTTGCTGTTTCAGCTTTTGAAATTCTTTCATCACTATTGGTGCGGTAAAAAAATCTATACTGATAAGGAATGAGTTTGACTTTATGTCCGACAAAAATACAGTGCTGTCTTCTATTTGCGGGTGCACCAATTTTGTTTTTACTGCTTCTATAAATTTATTCAGCGTTTCAGAAGAAACGTTTAAAGCAGTCTCCAATCTTATCTCCGCCTTACGTTGTGTACGTAATGTAAGATTGTCAAGTATGCTATCCACCATTTGCTTATTAGGAACCGAAACAAAAGTTTTCTGATCTGTTCTTATCCTGGTGCTTCTTAATCCAATTTTTTCAACTGTACCGGTTACCTGCTGCACATGAACCTGGTCACCAACACTAAATGGCTTATCGAAGAATATGATGAACGAAGCGATCAAATTCTCCAGGCTTTCTCTTAAAGACAATGCAATGGCAGCCGTTGCAATGCTTAATCCTGTTATCAGGCTGCTGATATTAAAGCCAAACCCGGCTTTTAGTATCATTAATATTCCAATGATGCCAATGACCACTTTAAAAAAATCTTTAAAGAAAATGATGAGTTGGTTATCGGTATGACTAGGGGTCAGGTTAGCTTTTTTCTCAAGAATAAGCGCAATAAAATCGATCATGCGTAATAGCAGCCAGATAAATGAAGCGATCAAAACGAGAGTACCAAGAGTATGTATGATCTCTTTTGTGCTCCTATTATAAACTTCCACATCCCAATACCCAGGAAATCTGAGTTTGTGCAACGCTATTATTGAAACGAGGATAAAGATGAACAATCCCAACGGTTTTGCTACAAGGCCGGAAAAAGAACTCTTATCAACATCTCTGAATACAATTTTGACCAGTTGATAAATAAGACCCGCGAAATACCGGGAAATAACACGTTTTAAAATAAGAACAAATAAAATAATGCCGCCAACGATCAAATAATTTTTGACCGGGTTATCAAAGATCATTTCATTCAGAAAATCATTCATGTATGCAAAAATAAATAAGAAAGGGCTTAGCGAAGCTGGTAAATCTCCAACTCATCTTTTTTTAAGGCGTAAGCTTTTGTTGCAGTAAAAAGTATGGCTTGTGCTTTGCTGAAAGATTCCGGCATTTTTACTTCCTGCAAAAGTAAATTAGAAGGTTGGTAACGCATCAGGGAATCATGCCGTGTGCCGGTTATAAATTTTCCAACAGCATTAAAATTATCATACCCGGTAAGGGAGAATATATTTTTTAAAGTACCATAATAGTCGAATACATACACTCCTTTGTTCTTATCATATAAATAAAGAAACCCGTCCTGGTCGAAAATAGATGTAAATGAAAATGCTTCACCAAAAAGCTGGCGAAAATCGGTAGTAGCAAAAAGCAGTTTACCATCCTCATCTATTTTTTTTAGCTTATGTTCAAACTCATCATACAGCCAGATCTTATTATCATAAGACAAGCAAACGGCTTGCACCTGGAAGATATCTTGTTTGCGCAGATCGATCGTGCTGCGAGTGGTTAGCAATCGATCAAGAACAATAACAGTTGAAAAGTCTTTGTAATAAAGTAAAACCCGTAAAGGATTTGAAACATCTATTTGTGCTACTTTACCATATCTTCTTATATTATTGAAAACTGCAACAGAATCCCCATTTGCAGCAATTTTTTTTAATTGATCGTAGGAGCTAAGCAAATAAATATTATCAAAATTGTCTGCTGCAAATGCAGCTATATCACCTTTTATTTTTTTGAATGGAACAAATAATGAATCGGTTTGTGCATAGCTGACTAAGCAAAAAGCAAAAAATAAAAAAAATATCGTTACTCGTTTTAGCATTTATCGGCGAATTATTTTTTCATCTTTATTTAAAAACGATCTCAATTTCAATTCATTTCCATCAAATTCAGCATATGTATAATAATGTATCCAATCTCCCAGGTTAATATACCTGCTGCTATCAGATAGACGATAATCGATGGCTAAGTGTCTATGCCCAAACACAAAAAAATCAACCTTTTTTTCTTTTAAGATCCCTTTACTGTAAATGATCAGCCATTCTTTATCCTCTCCCAAAAAGATTTCTTCTGATGCCCCCGTCTGTGCCCTGCTGCGCCGGCTAAAATAATCAGCCAGTCCCATGCCGAAATAAGGCGGAAGAATACCAAACAGCCATTGACAAAAAGGATTGCGAAATATCTTTTTTATAAACTTATAGCCTTTGTCGCCGGGACCCAACCCATCTCCATGACCTATTAAAAACTTCTTCCCGTTTCTTTCAAATTCTTTTGGCTCGAAATAGATCGGAATATTTAATTCTTTCAGAAAATAATCTTTCATCCACATATCATGATTACCAACAAAAAAATGCATGGGAATACCGGCGTCAGATAATTCAGCAAGCTTTCCTAACAATCTTGTAAATCCTTTAGGAACAACTTTCCTGTATTCATACCAGAAATCAAACATATCACCAACCAAAAATATCTCAGCCGCATCTTTTTTAATTTCATCAAGAAAGCGAACCACTTGTTTTTCTCTTTGAAGACTCGAGGCTGCATCCGGTGCGCCAAGATGAAAGTCTGAAAGGAAGTATATCTTTTTATCTGTTGGAAATGTCACGAACTGAAATTATTTCTTTTGAGCCATATATTTAAGAACATCTCCCGATTCAATTATGGGCTTATCATGAACATCACCATAATACCAGTATATCCATGCGTTTGTGGTCTTATTATCAATAAAAACCTCCGAGACATTACGGCGGTATAGTTCCGTTTCATCAGAACCAATATGCACTCCTTCATAATCATCAAGCTGTCCTATTGCCCAGGAAAATTCTTTTTCATTCCTGATCCTGTATAATTCACCAATGATAAATTTATTGTTATCGGTGGGTCTTGCGGCAGGATAAGTTCCAAGATCATATAATTCACCTTTTACTTTTCCCTCTCCAACAAGGTCAAAATAGCGACTGATGTATTCATAGGCCTGGCTACGAAACCCGCTGCGTAATGAACCATAAACAAAAAGTTGGTAAACCTCCTGATTTTTCATGCACTAAAAGTACGAAGCATGAAGCTATGCATCAACTAAAAAACAATATACTTCTTTGGGACCGTGAACTCCAACCACTAGTGTTTTTTCAATATCAGCCGTGCGGCTGGGGCCAGTGGCAAAGGTGATAAGTGAAGGAAGATTGTCCTTATATTTTTCTTTCATCAATACCAATGCATCTTTCACATCATATACAAGCTGGCTTGTAAATGCAATACAAATATGAATGGGTGCATATACACTCGTTGTTCGCCCTGATGATGATGCTGCAGTCAGTACAATACTGCCGGTACGAGCCACCAAATATTCGCAACCTGTTACACTTACATCACAATCTGCAAGATCTTTTTCAGTAAATCTTTCTTCTGCCGAATTACCAACAAGCTCCCTGATCTTATTTTCAACGCAGTAAACCTTTTGCCAGTCACTTTTTTTGATAAGACTATTAAATTGAAAAGCTAGCTCTTGTCTATTGACACAAAAAATAAACCGCCCACCCAATCCATTGAATTGTTCTGCAAATACAACTTCAAGTTCTTCTGATGCCGGAGGGAATATTGGTTGATTGCCCTCGCTTTGCGGAAATGGAAGAGGCGTTGAGTGACTCAACGCCTTTCTTATTTTTTTGAGAATCGATTCTTTTGATGGAGAAAATTTCATTCCCGGTTTTTGTTTAAGCTGGAAGTGGGAACATTCCCGAACCAGCTCCTTCCGCCCCTTCATTCGAACTTTTTTCTGCAGGCTTTTCAAAAGGTTTCGCCTGCTCAACTATTGACTCTACGATCGGAACATCAAGCACTTTCTTTTCTTCAAATGGTCTTTTACCGATCAATGCTTCTACGTCGCTTTGAAAAAGAACTTCTCTTTCTAACAATGCTTCGGCAACAATTCTAACCTGTTCTTTCTTTTCTGTTAATAAGTTTTTTGTTCTTACATATCCCTCATCGATCAACTTACGTACTTCCTCATCTATTAACCTGGATGTTTCTTCAGAATATGGTTTTGTAAACGAATTTTCCTGCTGCGGATCATAAAAACTTACTCTTCCTACTTTTTCATTCATACCGTAAACAGTCACCATAGAGTAAGCGATCTTGGTGATCTGCTGAAGGTCATTTTGCGCACCCGTTGAAATTTTATCAAAGAAAATATCTTCAGCTGCACGACCGCCTAATGTCATACATATTTGGTCCATCAACTGATCGATATTATATAAATACTGCTCTTTCGGTGTGTATTGTGCGTAACCTAATGCGGCGGTCCCTCTCGGTACAATAGTTACTTTCAATAATGGGTAAGCATGCTCCAGGAACCAACCACATATTGCATGACCTGCTTCATGGAATGCAATAATTTTTTTCTCTTCAGGTAAAATGATCTTGTTCTTCTTCTCAAGACCACCGATCACCCTGTCTACTGCATCCTGGAAATCGGCCATCTCAACTGATTGCTTTCCTTTTCTCGCCGCGATCAACGCAGCTTCATTACATATGTTGGCAATATCAGCCCCGGCAAATCCTGGAGTTTGTTCCGCCAGTTTATGTATATCAACTTTTTCAGAAAGTTTGATTGGCTTCAGGTGTACTTTAAAAATTGCTTCTCTTCCTTTAAGATCCGGTTTATCAATTGATATCTGCCTATCAAAACGACCGGGACGAAGCAATGCATTATCTAATACATCAGGACGGTTGGTAGCAGCCAATACAATAATACCTGCATCGGTTCCAAAACCATCCATTTCTACCAGCAATTGATTCAATGTGCTCTCTCTTTCATCATTGCTCATCATTACATTCTTTCCTCTTGCACGACCGATCGCATCTATCTCATCAATAAAAATTATACAAGGAGCTTTTTCTCTTGCTTGTTTGAAAAGGTCGCGAACACGACTTGCACCTACACCCACAAACATTTCAACAAAATCACTACCGCTAAGGCTGAAGAATGGAACCTGTGCTTCACCAGCCATTGCTTTTGCAAGAAGTGTTTTACCAGTTCCCGGAGGCCCGATCAACAATGCGCCTTTTGGAATTTTGCCACCGAGGTTGGTATATTTTTTTGGATTCTTTAAAAAATCGACGATCTCCATTACTTCCACTTTCGCCTCATCAAGCCCGGCAACATCAGCAAATGTGATATTCACTTTAGTGCCTTTATCAAATAAAGTAGCTTTTGATTTGCCAATATTAAAAATACCACCAGGGCCGCCGCCTGCTCCGCCGCCACCACTCATTTTGCGCATCAGTAGTATCCATATTGCAAGAAAAAGCAATACGGGTAATATGAAACTCACGGCGCCTGAAAACCATGTGCTGTCCTTTTCAATAAAATAAGGATCAGAAGATTCATCAGGGAAATAAGCTGGGTTCTGCTTTTTAAATTCCAGGATCTCTTCCCTAAACCGCTCATTTGATTCAAAACTAAATTGCGGGGGCTTTTCATCTTTCTTATTTGAAATAGCATTTGTAGGGAGCTTATCCAAATATTCTCTGAGACTATCCTTTCTTATAGATACCCTTACAATATTCTTATTGGTTACTTCAGTATATTTTTCAACATGGTGCTTACGCAACATGTCTTTGAACTCACCTACCGTAATAGGTTGAGTTCTTTTTCCAAAAGGACTAAATATGCTAAAACCTATAACCGTTGCAAGTAAAATGGCCCACACCCAGTAATTACTGAATTTTGGTCCACCCTTTTTATTCTCATCACGGTTTGGTTGAAACCGCGGAAATTTTTCGTTTTTATTAAATTGATCTTGTGACATTTTTTCTTTGTTCTCCAGGGATCCTGTTTTCTTTAATGATTAGATTTTAATTTATATACTTTAACCAAAGCTGTTTAGTTTTCTTCATGCTCATGTGCCACTGCATCACTCCACATTTCTTCCAGCTTATAAAATTTCCTTGTTTCCGCAAGCATCACATGAACCACCACATTCACATAATCGATCAATACCCATTGCAGGTTCTTCTTTCCTTCATGATGATATGGGTATTCATCACATTTCTCTTTTATTTGCTGTTCGATAAAATCCGAAATGGCCCTTACCTGAGGCTGACTACCTGCTTCGCAGACAATAAAAAAATCTGCAACAGCTTCATCTACTTTTCTCAGGTCAAGAGAAATAATGTTTTCACCTTTTTTCTCCTGTATAGCGTTGATGATGGTTTTAATGAGTTTTGAATTCTTCGTTAACCGGACACTGCTTTTCTTTTTTCGTGTAGCCAATACTGACAATTGTTCCAATAATTTTCTTTTAAGGTTTGAAGTTTTATTTACTGATTCCCCGGTTACTTATTATTCATTATTTGTAATGTTTTTTACCAGCAACAAATAACGAGTACCCGAAAAACTGATTTACTTTGTCAAAAATAGTAATTAATTGCCACTACCATTTGCCGGCAATCCAATTGGAAAGCCTTTTATTGAGCTGCAATCAATAGATAGTACCAACAAATATGCCATGGGTCTCATTCATGGAGATCATCTGCCGGACGGACAGGGTGAGGCTCAGCATGGTATGGCTATTTTTACACGTGAACAAACAGCCGGAAAGGGACAACGTGGTAAGGATTGGACATCTCAGAAAGACTTGAATATTGCTCTTAGTATTCTGTTAAATCCTTACCCACTAAGCGTTCCCGACCAATTCAAATTAAGTGTTTGTATTGCGGTCAGTGTTTGCGAACTTTTTTCAAAATATGCAGGTGATGAAACAAAAATTAAATGGCCTAATGATATTTATTGGCGTGACAGGAAGGCAGGGGGAATCCTGATTGAGAATATTATTCAAAGTAGTCAGTCGGAAGTTGGCAGATGGCAATGGTCGGTTATTGGGATAGGGATAAATATCAATCAAACTGTTTTTGATCCTAATTTACCAAACCCTGTTTCTCTAAAACAAATAACTGGTAAAATTCATGAACCAATTGATCTTGCAAAAGAGCTTTGTTCGATCATTGAAAAGAATTACCAGCTATTGGTCGCAGGAAATTTCATGACCCTTTTTAATAAATATCAAACCAGTCTTTATAAAAAAGACGAAAAAGTAAAATTGAAAAAAGGAATCCGTGTTTTTGAAACAATTATAAAAGGAGTTTCAGAAACAGGTCAATTGATCACTCAACATTCTATTGAAGAAAGATTTGAGTTTGGTGAAGTAGAATGGGTTTTATAACAATATTATTTCCCTTTTGCTTTCTTATCTCTGAATACAACAAAATTTCTTGAAAGAGTAAATGCCCAGCGGAATTCACCGTCTCCCCATGATGAAGTGGTGCCCCGGATAAAACGATTCTCCAGGATATCTGTTGCATTAGTGAAATTAAGATGAAAAACATGTCCTTCTGTTATGATCTCAAAACCGATACCAAATGGATCATGAAATCCTATTCCCTTCGAAGCAAAAAAGTCTATACTGCTTTGTGATCTGAAGGTGTGAAAATAATCGGCAAGGAGCACAAATTTTTTACTTAAAGGCAAGCGTAGAGCACCCCCAACAGCAAAAAGATTTTCCTGAGCACCTGGTTCAATATAGTTTGTATGAAGATAGAGTGGATTTAACTGCAAGCTCAGTTTGCCAAACTTTCTTGCCACCAACACTTGTACTACCTGGCTATGACGACTGCCGAAATCTTCAAATGAATTTTCAAGATGTAAAGCAGTGTCTGTCGCTTTCATAGCAGACAATACATCGTTTGCAAAAATTGTAAGTGAAAGCGGATGACTTGGATCATTATCTTTTTGTTTTAGTGCCTGGTATTTTAATCCCCACTCCCATTGATTTGTCACAAACCCAGAACCTTTTGCCCTCGCGAAGATCACATTTAACCTATCGCTTAACCCTAACTGGAAACCAATACGGACATCTTTAATACCATCTAACCCGAAAAAACCATGTCTGACACCGCCATTATCACCAGCAATATCACCAAAATAGTGATCAATGCTAAATTCCATGATGCCTTTGCGGTGAACCTCTACTGATTTTGAATTAATTACTTTTTGTGAATAAAACACTTTTGTAGCAGTAGCTTCAGCTTTTCGTGGAGTCGAAATAATAATTGATGAGTCCACCTGGCCTAAGGAATTAATAAATGAAAAAAGGAAGGCAACAAAAAGTAATCGTTTCATAATGACTGTTTTGGTTTCATAATAAATCGAAGCTTTGAACAAGGGGGTTGCTTATCCTAAAAAATTAGAAGTTGTAACTACGTATATTATTCTGGAGTTTATTCGAAGGCTTTCAATATTTCCTGTGCATGTGCCTTATTCTTTGGCTTATGAAATATTTTTTGAATGATCCCTTTTTCATCAATGACAAAAGTGGTGCGAAGTATACCCATGTATTCGCGGCCAAATAATTTTTTCATATCATGAACACCGTAAGCCGCAGTTATTTTATTTTCCGTATCTGCAATTAGAGGAAATGGAAGTTTATATTTTATTTCAAATTTCTTTTGCTTGCTTTCATCATCCGGACTTACACCCAACACTTCAAAATCTTTTTTCTTTAATAAAGAATAGTTATCTCTGAGATTGCATGATTCGATAGTACAGGTAGGAGAACCAGCTTCAGAATAGAAATATAAGATCAGTTTCTTTCCTTTATAATCGGCCAAAGAAATCTTATTACCATTTTGGTCTTTACCTGAAAATGCTGGTGCCTTATCACCTTCTTTTAATGTTACCATCTTACCAGTATTGATTATTTCTTTTTTGTTACACCTTTTTTCGACGATGTTTTCTTTTTATATACTTTTTTCTTTGGCTGGGTGTATGGATACTTTTTAAACCACCATGTTTTTTCAGTTACATTCCCTACAATATCCTCTACTCTAACTTTTAATTCATGCACACCGAAAGGACATTGCTCATCAAAGTTGTAGATCCAGTTTCTTCCTTTATCATTAGTGAACATAAGCCATTTGCCATCCAGTTCTGCGTGAAAACTTTTTATCCCAGAATTATCTGTTGGCGTAAATACAATTCTTGATGCAGGACTTAGATTTACGGTATCTCCTTTTCCAATGCTGTTTAATTGTGGAGGAGTTAAATCAACTAAAGCTATAAAAGATCCAAACGCACCGGTTTTTGCTGAGAGCCATTCTCCTTGCCAAACTGGTTTTAATATAGCATTGCCCGCATTTCTTTGGATCACAATTTTATCACGCCATTCTTGTTTGACCTGGATCGTCGGTTTGATCCTAATGATCATTTCTTCATGCACAGGATAGCTATTATCATTAAGTTGATGCATTTCAGAAACTGCATTCGGTAAGGTCGAACTAAAGTTATTATAAACTGGCTGTATGCTATCATATATACATCTTGCAGGAAGATAAGCTTCGAAGCCTGTTTTTTCAATAACATTTACATTGCCTGGAATAAGATTACCAGGCTTTCGTGCAGATCTATTTATAGCAATATTATCTGAAAACTGAATCAGGAAACTGGTACTTGAAAAATTTTCATTTGCATCTCCCACTTGAATAGTAATAGTATGTTGCAAAGTATCATCGAGGTGAACTATACCATCCTTGTTATAAAGATGGTAGATTCTTTCTTCCCGACCAGGTAAAGGTGAAACATGTTGAAAATAACCCTTGCCTGCTTTATAATACCGGTAGTCTATTTGGCCATTGATATACTCGGATTCGCTATAATCGATCTCGTCAAGAACAAATTCTGCTATGGGTTCCTCATCTTTAAAAATACGTGCAGTATAAATGCCGTTGCCATTTTGCGAACCGGTGAATTTATCGACGGCCTGGATCGCAAAACTTAATGTTTTAAAACCAGTTTTTAATACTGGCATTTTCGGAATAATATAGCCGCTGTCAGTTTTCTTTAATGAAAATAGTTTTGGAGTCTGGTCGTATGTACTAATACTACGATCATACATCGCAATTTTTAATAAAGTAGGTGCAACATCATCTTGCAAAGGCATCCCAAACAATAAGGGGTTAAGACTCCTGCCTGTTCTTGTTTCTCTTATCTCAAAATGCAAATGTGGGCCTTGTGAGCCACCCGTATTTCCGCTTTTAGCGATCTCGTTTCCCTTTTTTACTTTAAAATCCGTTTCAGTAAAATCAATTTCAATAGCCCAGGATTCTTTCTCAGTTTGTTTTTCTCTTACATACTTTTCTAATGCAGGATAGAACTCATTCAGATGAGCATACAAAGTAGAATAACCGTTTGGATGGTTAATGATAATAAATTTCCCAAAACTCTGTGGTCTGATGCCAATATGCGACACATAGCCATCAGCTGAAGCAAAAACTGGATAGTTTTCTTTCTTATTGGTTCTTATATCAAGACCCATGTGCCAATGATTAGGTCTTAATTCGCCAAAATTTGCACTTAACGACATGGGAATATTTAACGGGTTGGCAAAATACCCTTGCGGATATTTGGTACCACCATTTGTTTGGCTTTTACTATTTAATGATGATAATAGTAAAACACACCAGGTAAAATGTTGAATTAAATGCTTGCACTTGATCATTCAAAGAGCAAATTAACACAAACCTTGCCCATTATAAAAGAGTGACCACACAGAATAACATTTGAAAACAGGAAACAACATTTGCTGAAGTATCTTTTCCAATAATGTTGAAAATGGCAAGTACCGTCAACATTTCAATTAACAATTAGTTAATACCTCTTTTTATTAAGTCCAGTTAATCTCACAAGTGTGGAATTGATTGGATTTTTTTATTTCACTATGCAACAAACTTGGAACGCCATTTGTCTTAGAATTAGAACGCCGTCCTTCTCCAATAATACCGAAAGGTAATCCTAAGCGAAAATCACCGATTGAATTTTGAAACCATTTACCATAAACCTTTGACAGATGAAACGAATTAACCACAAGATCTTTATCGCAGCAGTCGTTGTTGGTGGCCTCTTTATTGGGGCCGTAAAAGGACAAGGAGCCCGTAGTAATTGGGTGAAAAAAATGAAGAACCGTGACGAAAGGAAAATGAGAACTAGTCCTAATGAGGTTGTTCTTGATGACTATGAGATCGCTTCTTTCCACAACAATTGAACATTTGTAACGGAATTAAAATTTATTTGAAATAACAATACATCAAAATCTCCGTTTCCCTTACTTTTGCACCCCGGGTATATAACCCGGTTTTTTTATGTCCTCACGGTTGTTAGCTATAAAATTAAAACGCAAAAATGCCGAAAGATCCTTCGATTAAATCAGTATTGATTATTGGTTCTGGCCCCATCATCATTGGCCAGGCATGTGAGTTCGATTATTCAGGTACACAAGCAGCAAGAAGTTTAAGAGAAGAAGGTATTAAAGTAATTCTTATCAACAGCAATCCAGCCACCATCATGACTGACCCGATGATGGCTGATCGTGTGTACCTTTTACCACTAACGGTTGAAAGTATTGAACAGATCTTGCAGGAAAATCAAATTGATGCTGTATTACCAACTATGGGTGGACAAACAGCATTGAACCTTGCAAAAGAAGCTGAAGACCTCGGATTGTGGAAACAATATAATGTTCGTTTGATCGGGGTAGATATAAAAGCAATTGATAAAGCAGAAGACAGAGAAAAGTTCCGCCAATGGATGATCCGACTTGGGGTGCCCGTTGCTCCTGCCAGAACTGCCAATTCACATTTAGAGGGAAAAGAATTTGCGCAGGAGATCGGATTTCCGCTTGTGATCCGTCCTTCCTTTACGCTTGGTGGTACCGGCGGTGGTTTTGTACTTAACAAAGATTTTTTAGATGAGGCGCTTAATCGGGGACTGGAAGCCTCTCCAATTCATGAAGTGCTTGTTGAAAAAGCAGTTTTGGGTTGGAAAGAATTTGAACTGGAACTTTTGCGTGATGCAAATGATAACGTTTGTATCATCTGTAGTGTTGAGAATTTTGATCCGATGGGTGTGCATACCGGCGATTCAATAACAGTTGCACCAGCAATGACGTTGAGCGATACAGCTATGCAATTGATGAGGAATACTGCCATTATGATGATGCGTGACCTTGGAAATTTTGCCGGTGGTTGTAATGTTCAGTTTGCGTTGAATCCTGATACCGAAGAAATAATTGCAATTGAAATTAACCCGAGGGTAAGCCGTTCTTCTGCCCTCGCATCAAAAGCTACCGGTTATCCAATAGCCAAGATCGCAGCAAAGCTTGCGATCGGATATAACCTTGATGAACTGGAAAACCAGATCACAAAAACTACATCGGCATTCTTTGAACCGGCATTGGATTATGTAATTGTAAAGATACCCCGCTGGAATTTCGATAAGTTCAAAGGTGCTAATGATACGCTTGGTCTTCAAATGAAAAGCGTAGGTGAAGTAATGGCGATCGGAAGGAGTTTTGCCGAAGCTGTTCAGAAAGCTTGTCAAAGCCTGGAGAATAATGCGGTCGGCCTTGGCTATTATGGAAAAAGCATGATGCATGCTGAAGAAATTATTGAGCAAATCAAAACACCCAAGTGGGATCGCATCTTTAGAATAAAAGATGCACTGATGATGGGTGTAAGTGTAAACACTATTTCCAAGGCTACTCATGGAATTGACCGTTGGTTTATTTATGAGATACAAAAGATCTGCAATCTTGAAATTGAGATCAAAAAATATAAAATGAATTCGCTGCCTGTTGAGTTATTGCGGGAAGCCAAAACCATGGGCTTTAGTGATGAGCAGCTTTGCCGTATAATGAACGACGGAACAGAAGATGAGATATATGAATTAAGAAAGAAGCATGGCATTACCCGTGTGTTTAAAATGGTGGATACCTGCAGCGCAGAGTTTGAAGCAAAGACACCTTATTTCTACTCCACTTTTGAACGCGGTGGTGAGAACGAAAGCAAAAGAAGCGATAAGAAAAAAATAGTTGTTCTTGGTTCTGGTCCCAATCGCATCGGGCAGGGAATTGAATTTGATTACTGCTGTGTACATGGTTTACTTGCTATAAAAGAATGCGGTTATGAATCAATCATGATCAACTGCAATCCCGAAACGGTGAGTACAGATTTCGATATGGCCGATAAACTTTATTTCGAGCCGGTTTATTGGGAACATATCTGGGAAATAATTGAACATGAAAAGCCAGACGGAGTAATAGTTCAGCTCGGTGGTCAAACTGCATTAAAGCTTGCTGAAAAACTTCATAACAAAGGAGTCAAGATCATCGGTACTTCTTATGACAGTATGGATATTGCTGAAGACCGTGGTCGTTTTTCTGATATGCTAAAAGCATTGGACATTCCTTATCCTAATTATGGAACTGCATGGACAGTTGATGAAGCAATAGTTGTTGCCAATAAAGTTGGATACCCTGTGCTTGTTCGTCCTTCTTATGTACTCGGTGGACAAAGAATGCGTATCGTGATCAATGATGATGAGCTGGAAAAAGCGGTGGTGAGTTTATTGAAACATATTCCCGGCAATAAAATTCTTGTTGACCATTTTCTTGATCGCTGCCAGGAAGCCGAAATAGATGCGATCTGTGATGGCGAGAATTTCCATATAATGGGCATCATGGAACACATTGAGCCGGCGGGTATTCATAGCGGCGATAGCAACGCTGTTCTTCCTTCATTTAATTTGAGTCCGCTTGAGTTACAGGATATGATGGACTATGCAAAAAAGATCGCACTTGAATTAAAAGTAATAGGGCTTATCAATATCCAGTTCGCAATTAAGGAAACAAAAGTATATGTGATTGAAGCCAACCCCCGTGCATCAAGAACAACTCCATTTATAGCGAAGGCTTATGGCAAACCTTACCTGAACTATGCCACCAAAGTAATGTTGGGAGCAATAAAAGTTTCTGATATACCTGAAGAAAAACATCTTGATGGATTTGCGATCAAGGAACCTGTATTCAGTTTTAATAAATTCCCGGGTGTAAACAAAGAGTTGGGACCTGAAATGAAATCAACTGGTGAAGCGATACGGTTTATTAAAAATTTGAGAGATCCTTACTTCAGGCAGTTGTATAAGGACAGGAGTATGTACTTAAGTAAATAGAACCACGATTTACGAGGATTTATAAATGATTTTTATAAAAGGGTTGCTGATGCAGCCCTTTTTTCTTTCAGTAGATCACTTTGTAATCTTCACCCTATCCACTTCCTTTCCATTAATATCCAATTGTCGCAACACAAGTGTTTTTCCATTCACATCCATTATAGTAAATGAATGAACAGTTGAAACAAACTTAACAGTAAATCTTTGCCAGCTATCAATATCGTTTTGTTGTTCGGGATTATATAAACCCTGTCCACCAGCACCTGTTGTTATATAAATAACTCCATTGGGTTTTGTATGCCTCTTACCATCAAATTTTTTATCTAATGTCCATCGCCCATTTACGGTTTTTCCTATTTTAATATTATTAGCTCCTGCTACTAATTGATTACCCAAATTATCAGGCTTAAAGAGCATTGGATAAGTTCTTTGATAATTATGAACATGTCCGGCAAATACGATATCCACTTTCCCTTTTTCAAGTATCGGTGCAATCAATCGCGTCTGTTGCTGTTCATAATGTGCTCTTGAAGAATTAAAGCCCGGATGATGAAACAGCACAATTCTCCAGGTGGCATTCGCTGCAGCGGCCAGGTCTTTTGCAACCCAATCACGCAGTGTTGAATCATTCCAATCAACATAAGGGTTGGAATCAAGAACTGTCCAGTGTGCATTCCCTTGATCAAAAGAAAAATTTGTCATTCGCGGATACTTATCACCGGCTGCATCA